>Ga0206117_100045_pt1 | contig 289876 bp, 281 predicted proteins | sample 3A5Ametagenome_FD_177997 | JGI IMG/M metagenome (GOLD analysis project Ga0206117, IMG submission 177997) | Enriched microbial communities from leaf-cutter ant dump, University of Wisconsin, Madison, United States - 3A5A | ecosystem: Environmental > Terrestrial > Nest > Insects nest > Nest dump... | reverse complement strand
GGGGTGGGCGAGGGAGGGTGTGGGCGAGGGAGGGTGTGGGCGAGGGAGGGGGTGGGCGAGGGAGGGGTGGAGGGGTGGGGTGGAGGGGTGGGTGGTAGGGCGGGGTGGGTCAGGCGAAGGGGACGCCGCAGCGGAGGATGACGTTCGCGAAGGGCGTGTCCTCGCCCGTGCGGACGGCCAGGCGGGCGGTGCCGACGAGCTCCTTGAAGTGCGAGTGCGCGACGCGGTCGATCGTCACGTCGAGCCGCTCGGTGATCCAGCCTGCGGCGGGCGTGGCGTCGGCGTCTGCGCTGATGATCGCGTGCTCGACGACGATCTCGGCGAGCAGCGCGTCGAGCACCACGGTGAACCGCGGCTCGCCGTAGACGATCGCGAGGTCGACGACCGGCACGCCGGGCGGGACGGGGAGCCCCGCGTCGGCCACGACGACGAGGTCGGTGTGCGCGAGTCGTGCGAGCGCGCCGCTGAGCGGGGCGTTGATGATGCCGTGCTTCTTCATCGGTCCCTCCTGGACTCCGGGGGCTGTCCTGGACAGTCCGAGAGTGGCAGGTCGGCGGCGTCCGCGCACGGACGCCGGCCGGTCAGGAGGCGAGGAGAGCGGTCGCGGTCTCGACGTCGGTGACGAGGACGTTGAGCCAGCCGCCGCGCAGCGCCCCGAGGATCGCCTCGTGCTTGCGCGTCCCGCCGGCGATCCCCACGCGACGCGGGATCGCACGGAACTGCTCGGGGCCGATGCCGACGACACGCTCGTCGAACCCTGATCCGACGACCGTGCCGCTCGCGTCGAAGTAGCGCAGGCAGATGTCGCCGACGGCGCCGTGCGCGCGCAGCTCGTCCTCGTCGCGCTCGGCGACGGAGTTGCCGGACTCGCGCAGGAGCGGCGACGGCTGCAGCGACCCGATCCCGACGAGCGCGGTGGTCAGCCCGGACCACGAGTCCATGACGGCGGCGACCGCGGGGTCCTCGACGAGGACCTTGCGCGCGGATGCGGAGCCGAGCACGCCGGGCGCGGGCATGAAGACGGGCTCGGCGCCGGTCGCGTCGGCGAACAGGCTGATGAGGCGCGACGCCTGGACCTGCACGCGGGACTCGCCGACACCGCCGACGATCTGGACGACCCGGTCCACGACCCGGCCCGACGACCGTCGCATCGCGGCCGCCGCGGCGAGCAGCGTCGCGGACCATGACGAGATCCCGACGACCTCGTTGCCCGTGAGCGTGGCCTCGAGGTAGGTGGCGAGCCCGGAGCCGAGAGCCGAGGTGATCTCGCTCTCACCGCCTGTGACGTCGACGACGACGACCTCACGCAGGTCGAACTTCCGCTCGAGCGCGTCCTCGAGGTCGGTGTGCACGCCCGCCGGGACGGTCACCGTGGTGCGCACGATGCCGACCTCGGCCGCACGCGCCAGAAGGCGGGACACCTTCGACTGCGAGACGTGCAGCTCCTGTGCGATCTCGGTCTGCCTGGCGCCGCGCTCGTAGTACATGAGCGCGATCTTGGCCATGAGGCGCAGCTGGTCCCCGGAGCCCGCCGAGCGTGCACTGCGGGTCCCCCCGGCAGCAGTGCTCATGAGAACCCCTCGGACGACGACGGCGGGACGGTCCGCCGAGGTGGGAGCGTACCGCGTCCGCCTGGCTCGCATGACTGCCTGACCGGCTGAAATACCCGCCCGCCATACACCTTTCGAGCAGATCTCGCCCGTCGAGACATGACTCGGGCAATCCTCGCATCACCCGCTTGACGGACCATCTCGGACACCCTAGCGTCGTCGATGCATGAATATGCGCCGCCGCATAGAATGGCTCCCTGCACGAGGGCCGGGTGGCGGCGTCCGGGCATCGACGGTGATGCCCGCGACCACCAGGAGGAACCGACGTGATACCTCGCACCAAGCTCAGCACCCCACCACCGCGCACCTCACGTTCGCGCACCGTCGGACGAGCCACGGCCATGCTCTCGGCCGCCGCGCTCGCCGTCACCGGCCTCGCGGTCGCCGGCCCCGCGCAGGCCGCCGCACCGGCGAGCGCACCGGCGGCCGCCACCGCACCCTCGTCGGACGGCGACCTCACCAAGCCCCGCGTCCTCGTCCTGACCGACGCCGAGATCGACGACCGGTCGACCATGGTCCGCTTCCTCATGTACTCGTCGGACTACGACGTCGCGGGGATCATCGAGCAGAACTCGGTGTTCCAGCAGCACGGCCACTCGGCCGAGGACTGGTTCGAGGACGAGATCGCCGCGTACGAGGCGGTGTGGCCCAACCTCGTCAAGCACAACCCCGACTACCCGACGGCCGACTACCTGCGGTCCGTCACGAAGGTCGGCAACGAGGACCCCCTGGACCTCATCCGGGCACCGAAGGACATGCAGACGCGGGGCACCGAGGGCGAGCAGCAGATCATCAAGGTCCTCACCGACGACGACCCGCGCCCGATCCTCACGACCTGCTGGGGCGGCTGCAACACGCTCGCACAGGCGCTGTGGACCATCCAGACGACCCACCCGAAGGCCGACCTGGACCGCGCGCTCGCCAAGATCCGCCTGTACGTCATCTGGTACCAGGACAACGGCGGTCGCTGGATCGAGCAGAACTACCCGCAGGTCCAGATCTTCGAGGCGTACCAGTGGGACGACATCTGGGACTACCAGGCCACGACGGGCCCGGCGCCGGACTACATCCACGACATCATGACGGCCGACTGGCTCAACGAGAACGTCAAGCAGAACCACGGCCCGCTCGGCGCGTACACGCCGCAGGACTACATCTCCGAGGGTGACACCCCGTCCTTCATGAACGCCGTGAACAACGGCCTGCAGGACGCGGCGTACGACTTCACGCTCGGCGGCTGGGGCAGCCGCGCCGCGCTCGACTACCCCTACCTGAAGCCGAACCACTACACGGACTTCAGCGGCGTGGCCGACGACGGTGACGCCTACAAGCAGTACTGGCGCTGGCTGCCGGCCGCGCAGAACGACTTCGCGGCGCGCATGGACTGGTCGGTGGCCGACAGCTACGAGGACGCCAACCACCAGCCGGTCGCGAAGCAGGCGGGCGACCTGCACCGCGTCGCGCAGCCCGGCGACACCGTGACGCTCGACGTCTCGGCGTCGACCGACCCCGACGGCGACACGTTGTCGTACCGCTTCTGGCAGTACGCCGACGCGGACTCCGTCGAGGCGACCGTCGACCTGACGGGCGCCGACACGAGCACGGCGAGCTTCGTCGTCCCCGACGAGCCCGGCACGCAGGTGCAGGTCATCGCCGAGGTCACGGACGACGGCTCACCGAGCCTGACGTCCTACCGGCGGTTCCTGGTGGACATCGGCCACGAGTACGACCCGGGCCGTGCGGCACGACCGGCCGACGCGATCGACTGGTCGTCGCCGCAGACGGTCACGGGTGACGCGGACGTCAGCACCGCGGGCACGCTCGTGCGCGCCGTCAACCTCACGGCGGCCGACGACACCGCGTCGCCCACGGTCAACGGCGTCGAGTTCACCGCGGCGCCGCGCAGCGTGAGCCGCTGGGTCGTGCCGGGTTCGGTGCGGGCCGGCGAGATCGCGAACCTGCCCGGCGGGGACACCGTGACGTACGCCGAGTCCGCGTCGCGGGCGCAGGCCGGAGTCGCGACGGGCATCGCCCCGGCGGGCCTCGGCGACGCGTACTCGACGCTGCTCGGCACGGCGTTCTCCAACTCGGCCGACGAGTCCGTCCCGAGCGGCGGCAGCATCGGCCGGTACGCCGTCCCGGTGTCGCAGAACGAGCGTGCGAACCTCAACCTCACGCTCACGGGCCTGACCCCGGGCACGTCCTACGAGGTGCAGCTCTGGTCGTCGGACCAGCGCATCGACACCATGGGCGTCGCGGACAACACGGACCTCACGACGATCCTGCGCGACCAGGGCGGCGACGCGGTCCTGCAGCAGAACGTGGCGAACACGGCGGGCGCCGCGGGTCAGTACGTCGTCGGGCGGTTCACGGCGACGTCGGACTCGAAGGTCATCTCGGTGATCGGCGGTCCGGGCGCGGGACGCGGTGACAACCGCACGGCGCTGCTCAACGCGTACCAGCTGCGCGAGGTGCCGTCGGCCACCGACTCGTCGGCGATCCCGGTGGTCGCGACGCTCCCGGCGATCGGCACGGTCGAGGGCACGCTGTCGATGTCCATCGCGGACTTCGGCGACGGCGTGACGCTCTCGGAGCCGACGAGCCTGGGCGACCGGCTGCGCCTGACCGGCACGCTGCCGAAGGTCACGGTGTCCGACACGCGCAACGACACGCAGGCGGCCGGCTCCGGCTGGTCCGTCACGGGTCACGCGTCGGCCTTCTCGTCGGACGACGAGCGGTTCTCCTCCGCCTACCTGGGGTGGAAGCCGCGGTCGGCGCACCTGCGTGACGGCGTCGTCCTCGGCTCCGAGGTGCTCGGCTCGCTCGAGGGCGGACCGGGGCTGGACGCTCCGGCGTCACTGCTGTCGGCCCCGGCCGACGCGCGGCTCGGCTCGTCCGCCGCGCGTGCGGACCTGCGGCTCGAGGTCCCGGTCGACACTGCCGAGGGCACGTACACGTCGCAGCTGAGCGTGTCGCTGTTCCCGGTCGACTGACCGCCGACCGGCGTCGGGCTCCGCGCGGAGCCTGACCTCCCACGACGGCCCGGTGCGCGTCCTTCGCGGCGCGCACCGGGCCGTCGTGCGTCCGCACGCCACGCGTCCGACGAGCGTGTCCGGACCGCCCCGTCCCACGGTACGGACATCTCGCACATTCACCGCTTGACCGGGCGAACGGGACAGGGTTAGGTGTGAGTGCATGGCTATGCAACGGCGCATAGCCACGCAGGAAGGACCCGGCAGGCGTCGACGACGACGTCCGCCCCGATCCCCCGGAGGTTCCGCATGGCTCCCCGCACCACACGCAGGCACGCACCAGCCCGCACCACGACCGTCGCGCTCTCGGCCGCCGCGCTCGTCGCCGCAGGCATCGCGGTCACGACCCCGGCACAGGCCGCCGCTCCCGCGGCACCCGCCCTGCTCGCGGCCGGCGACCAGAGCGCCGACGACGGCGACCCGCGTCCCCGCACCGTCATCACGCAGGACGGCGAGATCGACGACATGGACTCGCTCGTCCGCTTCCTCTACTACGCGAACGAGGTCGACCTCGAGGGCATCGTCTACTCGAGCTCGACGTACCACTACCGCGGCGACCCGGAGGCGGGCATCGCCCCCAAGCGGTGGACGGGCACGCAGTGGCTCGACACGTACCTCGACGACTACGAGGCGGTCTACCCGAACCTCGTCAAGCACGCCGAGGGCTACCCGACGCCCGAGTACCTGCGCAGCATCTACAAGATCGGCAACGTCGACAACGTCGGCGAGATGGCCAAGGACACCGAGGGCTCCAACTTCCTCAAGCAGCTCATCCTCGACGACGGCGACCCGATCCACGTGCAGACGTGGGGCGGCCTCAACACGCTCGCGCGTGCGCTCAAGTCGATCCAGGACGAGTACTCGGGCACCGAGGGGTGGCCCGCGCTGCAGGAGAAGATCAACGGCAAGATCACGATCTACAACATCCTGACGCAGGACAACACGCTCGCGGGCTACATCAAGCCGAACTGGCCCGGGATCAAGATCATCGACAACACCGGGCAGTTCTGGAGCTTCGCCTACCAGTGGGGCTCGGCGGTGCCGGTCGACCTGCGCCCCTACCTCGGCGGCGCGTACATGCGCGAGAACTTCCTCACCGGCCACGGCCCGCTCCTGGCGGGCTACCACACGTGGGGCGACGGCCAGGCGATCCCGGGCGAGAACCCGGGCGAGGACCGCTGGAGCCCGGACGCGTCGGTCAACCCGTCGGCGCAGTTCCCGCGCTCGGGCCGCGCGATGTACGACTTCATCTCCGAGGGCGACTCGCCGTCGTTCATGTACCTGTTCGACTTCAACGGCCTGCGGCAGAGCGAGAACGTGTCGTACGGCGGCTGGGGCGGCCGGTTCGACGCGACCACGTGGAAGGACATCGGCGACTACAACCCGACGACGAACCGGCTCGACAACCGCTACGCGCAGACGCGCTGGGTCGCCGAGATCCAGAACGACTTCGCGGCACGCGCCGACTGGGGCGTGAGCGACTACGCCGACGCCAACCACAACCCGCACGCCGCGGTCACCGAAGGCCTGGACCTGACGGTGTACCCCGGCAAGAGCATCACGCTGCACGGGACCGCGACCGACCCGGACGGTGACGACGTCGCGCTGAGCTGGTGGCAGTACACCGACGCGTCGACCTACCAGGGCGCCGTGACGGTCACGCCGGGCGAGGACGGTGCGGTCACGGTGACCGTGCCCGACGACGCCACGCCCGGCCAGACCGTGCACATGATCCTCGACGCGAAGGACGACGGCGCGCACACGCTCGTCACGCACCAGCGCGTGATCCTGACGATCGGCGCCAAGGCCGACGCGCAGGCCATCCCGGTGATCGCCCAGCTCCCCGAGGTCGGCTCGGTCGAGGGCACGCTCGCGATGACGATCGCCGACTTCGGCGACGGCGTGACGCTCTCGGAGCCGACGAGCCTGGGCGACCGGCTGCGCCTGACCGGCACGCTGCCGAAGGTCACGGTGTCCGACACGCGCAACGACACGCAGGCGGCCGGCTCCGGCTGGTCCGTGACGGGTCGCGCGTCCGACTTCACGTCCGACGACCAGTCGTTCTCGGCGGGCCACCTGGGCTGGAAGCCCCGGTCGGCCCACCTGCGCGACGGTGTCGTCCTCGGCGGCGAGGTGCTCGGCACGCTCGAGGGCGGACCGGGGCTCGCGTCGCCCGCGACGCTGCTGTCGGCCCCGTCGGACGCGCGCATCGGCATGGCGTCGGCGAGCACGGACCTGCGGCTCGAGGTCCCGATCGACACGCCCGAGGGCACGTACACCTCGCAGGTGAGCGTGTCGCTCTTCCCGGTCGACTGACCCGGCCGGTCGGCCGGCCCTGCGGGGTCGGCCGACCCGGTCCGTCGATCGTCCGCGGCTCGGCCGGCTCGTCCCGGTCGACCGCACCCCGGCCGTACGGCGTCGCCGTCGGCCCCAGGCGGGACCCCGCCCTGACCCCCGGAGGTTCGCAGTGTCTTCTCGCAAGCGCCAGGTACCACCTCGCCGCCGCTCGACGGCCGCACGCACCACGACCGCCGCACTGTCCGCAGCCGCCCTGCTCACGGTCGGCCTCGCCGTCGCCACGCCCGCGGGAGCGGCGACGGGCGGCACGGCCGCAGGACTGGTGACGGCCGCAGGCTCGTCGGACCGTCCCGTCGCCGAGGACGGGACGCTCACGCCGCGCACGATCGTCACGACCGACCCCGAGCTCGACGACCTCAACTCGATGCTCCGCATGCTGCTCTACAGCAACGAGATCGACCTGTCGGGCCTCGTCTACTCCGCGAGCCAGCACCACTACTCGGGCGACCCGGACGCCGGCGTCGCACCGTTCCGCTGGCCGGCCCCGGACGCGACGCTGCACATCGACACGGCCGTGAACGCCTACGAGAAGGTCTACCCCAACCTCGTCGCGCACGACTCGCGCTACCCGACGCCCGCGCACCTGCGCTCGCTCATCAAGGTCGGCAACATCAAGAACGTCGGCGACATGTCGCAGGACACCGACGGCTCGAACCTCATCAAGGCGGCCCTGCTCGACGACGAGCCCGGCCAGCTCTTCCTCGAGGCGTGGGGCGGCCCCAACACGATCGCCCGCGCCCTGAAGTCCATCGAGGACGAGTACAAGGGCACCGACCAGTGGGACGCGATCTACCAGAAGATCGTCAAGAAGACCGTCCTGACGAGCTTCGGCCAGCAGGACACCACGTTCGCGAACTACATCAAGCCGAACTGGCCGGACATCCAGAACCGTGAGGTCTCGACCTCGATCTGGGGCTACGGCGCCCGCGGTGTCGCGCTGCCCGCCGACCAGGTGTACCTCACGCCCGAGTGGACGCGGACCAACGTGTCGCAGGTCGGCCCCATGGGTGCCGAGTACCGCGTCTGGGGCGACGGCAAGTTCATGGCCGACGGCTTCGACAACGAGGACTACTTCGGCTACCAGGGCCTGACCGCCGCACAGCTCACGCAGCTCGGGTACATGGTGTGGACGCCCCCGCAGGCCGCCGGCGCCTTCATCTCCGAGGGCGACTCGTCGAACTTCGCGCTCCACATCGACAACGGCCTGCGCAACTGGGAGGACCCGTCGTGGGGCGGCTGGGGCGGACGTCAGGTCGTCTCCGCGACCGACCCGAACCGGTGGACGAACCGCGGCGCGGTCGACGCCGACCCGACGGGCGCGACGCCGCGCGACTACCCGGCGGCCCGGTTCTGGTCGGCGATCCAGAACGACTTCGCCGCACGCCTGCAGTGGACGACGACCGCCGACGTCGACGCCGTGAACCACGAGCCGTCGGTCACGATCGACGACGGCGTCGCGATCGTCGCGCGCGCCGGCCAGGACGTCGACCTGACCGCGACGCTCGGCGACCCGGACGGCGACGACGTCACGCTGTCGTGGTGGAACTACAAGGAGGCGGGCACCTACCCGTCGGCCGTGACGCTGTCCGCGACGAGCGGCACGAGCACGTCCTTCACGGTCCCCGCCGACGCGCAGCCCGGGCAGACCATCCACGTGATCGCCGAGGCGAAGGACGACGGCGCGCCCGCGCTCACGTCGTACCAGCGCGTCGTCGTGACCGTCGCCTCCGCGGCCGACGACTCCGCGATCCCCGTGATCGCGAAGCTGCCGGAGATCGGCACGGCCGAGGGCAACCTCGCCATGACGATCGCCGACCACGGCGACGGCGTGCAGCTCTCCGAGGCCCGCAACCTCGGTGACCGCATCGGGCTCGACGGCACGCTCCCGAAGGTGTCCGTGACCGACACGCGCAACGACCACCAGGCCGCCGGGTCCGGCTGGTCCGTCGCGGGCCGCGCGTCGGCGTTCACGTCCGACGACGGCGAGCTCTCGGCCGGGTACCTCGGCTGGCAGCCGACCGCCGACGCGCTGCGGGACGGCGTCGTCCTCGGCGACGAGGTGCTCGGCACGCTGTCCGGCGGCACGGGTCTGGCCGTCCCCGCGACGCTCGTCTCGGCTCCCGCCGCGGCACGTCTCGGCTCGGCGACGGTGGGCGCCGACCTGCACCTCGAGGTCCCGGTCGACAGCCCCGAGGGCACGTACACGTCGCAGCTGAGCGTGTCGCTGTTCCCCGTCGACTGATCTCCCCCCGCGCGGTGGCCGGGTGCCCTTGCGGCACCCGGCCACCGCGTGCACCATCCCGGAATGAGGACCCCCATGCCCCGCACGCCGACCGTCCCGGCCCGCGCGCTCGCGCTCGCCCTCGTCGCGCTGCTCGTCGGCGCGCTCGTCGCCCTCGCGTCGCCCGCGTCCGCCGCGGACGACGACCCGTCCGACGACCCGTCCGGCGGCACGCTGACCTGGAGCCTCGTCCCGTCCGACGAGGCCGGCACCCCCGACGGGCGGCAGTCGTTCCGCGAGGAGCTCGACCCGGGCGCGTCGGTCACCGAGCACGCGGTGCTCACCAACTACTCGTCGCAGGCCGTGACGTTCACGATCACGGCGTCAGACGGGGTCATCGCGGAGGACGGCTCGTTCGACATCCTCCAGGACGCCGAGCAGCCCACCGACTCGGGCGCGTGGGTCGCCGTGCAGGACTCCGTGACGGTCGACCCCGAGTCGGCCGTGCTCATCCCCTTCACGATCACCGTGCCCGCCGACGCCGTGCCCGGTGACCACCCCGCCGGGCTCACCGCGGGCGTCGCGACGACGTCGACGGCCGAGGGCGGCCCCGGCGTCGGCTTCTCCGCGCGCGTCGGCGTGCGCCTGCACCTGCGCGTCACGGGCGAGGTCACGGCCGCGCTGGCCGTGCCCGACGTCGACGTCCGCTACGCGTACTCGTGGAACCCGTTCGCCGCGGGCCGCCTCGAGATCACGCCGACGGTCGAGAACGACGGCAACGTGCGCGTCGCGTCGACGGGGCGCGTCGAGACCGAGGGCCCGTTCGGCGTCGCGGGCACCACGACGAGCGTCGCGCCGCGCGAGGTGCTGCCGCGCTCGTCGTACGAGACGACGACGACCGTGTCCGCCTGGCCGCTCGTGCGCCTCACGACGACCGTGTCGGTGACCCCGAGCGCGGTCGGCACCGACGACCTCGGGGACGCGGCGCTCGCCGCGGCGAGCATGACCACCACGACGTGGGTCGTGCCGTGGCCGCAGCTCGCGCTGCTCGCGCTCGTCGTGCTGCTCGTGTGGCTCACGCTGCGCACCCGCCGACGCCGCCGCGCCCGCCTCGCGGCGCTGCTCGCGGCGGCGCGCCAGGAGGGCGCCGCGAGCGCGGCAGCGGCCCCGACCCCTGACCGCCCCTGAGTGTCCGCGAGTTCGTGGGTCGTCGACCGGCGTCGCGTCCCAGCGCCCGCGCACCGGCCACCGGAGCCGCGAACTCACCCGTGAGCCGCGAGGTCCAGGGGGCGTGGTGGTCGGTGGGTGGGCAGGGGGTGGCGCGTGCGGGGCTGGTGCGGCAGGGTCGTCGGGGCGGTCGCACGGGGTGGCCGTCGGACACGGCAGCCGGGGGGGCAGCGTGCGCGAGCAGGTCAGCATCCAGACGACGAGCCCGACTGTGGCGACCCGCGACGCACCGCGGGCGACGGCGGCGCCCCGGCGTCCGGCACCCGTCTCGCTCGCGACGACCTCGTCGGAGCCCGACCGGGACGAGGCGGCCGCGAGCGCGCCACCTCCCGACGCCCCGCTGCTGCGGCTGCGCAGGTTCACCCCGGCCACGCCTGTCGTGCGGCGCGCGCCGTACCAGGGACGCCGCCGCAACCGGCAGGCCCCCTACCGCAAGCGCGTCGCCATGAAGGCGACGAAGCGCACGAAGTTCGGCCTGACCGCCGCACGCGCCTTCGCAGCGGCCGACCGGACGCTCACGGCCGCGCAGCGCAGCGGCGGCGGCTTCCGGCCGCACGCGTACCAGAACCGCAACCAGGGGTTCCGGTCACCGTCGAACCCCACCACGGCCGGGATCAGCTCCGGCTACCACGAGGCCGCGCTCACGACCGACACGTTCGACTTCCTGCGCAACGCGACCCCCGCCGGACCCGGCCAGTCGAGGCTCCCGTCGTCCGCGGGCTCGAAGCCGCTCAAGGCCGTGCAGAACGCGGTCGTCGACACGCGCGTGCGCGACGTCCTCCTGCAGGCCGCCGACGGGTTCCGCAGCGACACTGCCGCGACGATCCTGTCGGCGCCCGGCGGGCAGGCCGCCGGGCACTCCGGGTCGGGCGTCGCCCAGAGCGGCCAGTCCGCCGCGCACGACCTGCTGCGCGACGCGTGCCTGCGCATCCTGCAGGACCCGCAGTCCGCCCAGGTCTCCGAGCAGGCGATCACGGTCGCGCTCGGCGCGTACGTCGTCGGCTCGATCGCCCCCGGCGAGGTCGCGCGCCTCGTCACCACCGCGACGCTCAAGGCCGGCGCGGACGCGATCCGGACCTGGGAGCAGCGCCGCAACGACGCGAAGGAACGCGTCGAGTCCTTGTTCGCGACGCTCAGCGACGCCGAGCAGGACTACGTGCAGCGACACTCGCAGGCGTTCCTGACCGCGGCGGACGGCAACGGGGGACGCCACCTCGGACAGAAGGTGACGAAGGGCGGCACGCGGCTCAAGCGCGCGACGTCGATGCCCCGGCTCGTGACCAACCACGGCAGCGAGGTGTCCGGCGGCGGCTACGACGAGCAGGCGGCCTGGCAGCCCGCCGCCACGGGGCCCCGCAACTTCGCGTCGTCGTCCGACACCGGCCTCTACGTGACCCAGCCGTTCCGCCTGGAGCGCTGACCCGCCGACACGGGCCGGCAGGTCGCGTCGACCGGTCAGGTCGACCGGTCAGGTCGGCGGGTCAGTACGGGTCGGCGGCCGTCAGCGCGTCGGTGAGCAGCGCGACGAGCGCCTCGAGCTGGACGTCCGTGGACGACGACGCGTCGTCGTCGGCCGCTCCGTCGAGCGCGCGCGCCGCGAGACCCGACTTGCTGTCGATGAGCTCGGCGATCTTCGTGTCGATGGTCTGCGCCGCGAGGATGCGCCACGCCGTGACCGGCTCGGCCTGGCCGATGCGGTGCACGCGGTCGATCGCCTGCGTCTGCTCGGCGTCGGTCCACGGCAGCTCGGCGAGCACGAGGTTGGACGCGACCTGCAGGTTGATGCCCACGCCCGCCGCCATGAGCGAGCACACGACGATCTGCACCTGCGGGTCCTCGACGAACGCCGCGACGTTCTTCTCGCGCGCCTTGGGCGTCTGGTCGCCGCGGATCGACGCGTACGGGATGCCCCGTTCGGCGAACAGTCGCTCCGCCTGGTCCATGACGTCGATGTGCTTCGCGAAGAACACGACCTTGCCCACGTTGCGCGCGAGCTGCGCGGCGTAGTCGGCGGCCAAGCCGGCCTTCGCCTGGCCGATGCGCCGGACCATCGTGAAGACGTTCTCGCCGCCCGTCTTGGAGCTCGCGTCCTTGAGCTCCGCGGCCGCGACCCGACGCACGAGCTCGTGGTCGATCCCGAGGACCCCGTGCTCGGCGCGCGCGACGACCGCGTGCCGGTAGTGCTCGACCATCCGCTGCGTGAGCGCGGCCTCGGCCGCACGGATCGACCGTCCCACGGCACCGTCGAGCTCGACGGGCAGGTCCGCGACCCGACGGGCCGGGATGTCCGCGACGACGTCGATCTTGCGGCGCCGCACGATGCCCATGTCGACGACCGCGGAGCGCGCCGCGGCGTAGAAGCCCTTGTCGGCGGGGGTCAGCCCGGTCTCCTCGAGCGCCGTGACCAGCGGGCCGAGCGGTGCCTTGTCGTCGATCCAGCCGAGGTACTGCCAGATCGCCCGGAAGTCCTCGATGTCGTTGATGAGCGGCGTGCCGGTGAGCGCCATGAGCAGCGGCCGCCCCGTGCGGAACCGGATCCGCTCCGCGAGCGCGAGGACGTGCTGCGAGCGCTGCGACGACTTGTTCTTGATGAAGTGCGCCTCGTCGACGACCATGCCGCGGAACCCGAGGTCGCCCAGCCAACCGACGTGCCGGTCGAGCAGCTCGTAGTTGACGATCACGACGTCGGCGAACGCGTCGACCTTCTCGCCGTCCCCGTGGACCACGGTCGCGCGGCGGTGCGGCGACCACAGCCCGAGCTCGTGCGCCCAGTTCGTCTTGACGACGTTCGGCACGACGACGAGCAGCGGGTACGCGTTCGCCGCCTCGGCAGCCAGGAGCGCCTGCGCGGTCTTGCCGAGGCCCGGCTCGTCGGCCAGGAGGAACGTACGGTGCCCGCGCGCGGTGGCCGCGACGACCTGCGCCTGGTGCGGCATGAGGCCCTTGCCGAGGTGCGGCGACAGCGCACTCGCGTCGGGCAGCGGCATGCATGCCGGGGCCCCGGGGGCGGCCTGCTCGAACGAGCGGAACAGCGGCTCGAGCAGCTCCCACCCCGCGAGCCGACGCGGCTTGGGCGACAACCGCTCGGCGACCGCCTCGAAGTCCGGCGCGAGGAACGGGTTCGCGAGCTGACGCGAGATCGCCGAGCGCGGCACGACGCGGTTCTCGGTGCCCGGTGCGGGCGCAGCCGCGGGTTCCGGCTCGGGCTCGTCGGGCGGTTCCAGCCCGCCCGCGCGCATGACCGTCGCCTTGTAGGCGCGCGCCGCGTCGGAGACCCGCGCGTCCTCGGCGAGCAGCGTCAGCAGCGACGTGTCGCGCGCCGCGATGCGCGCGAGGAGGGTCGCGACCCCGTCGAGGCGCTTGAGCTGTTCGGTCCGCCGCGACTCCGTGAGCCCGCCGTCGGCCATGACCCGTGCGCGCTCCTCGCGCACGAGCAGCGCGGCGACCTGGAACTTGGTGCGGACCGCGGGGCGGGTCGGCGGTCGTCGGACGGCCGTGTCGACCTCCCGCGCGACGCCCGCGAGGACGGGGATGAGCCCTTCCTCCGACGGACGCGCGGCACGACGACGCTGGTTGCCCGCGTCCGTGCGCGTCCGGCCGGACCCGCCTGCTCGTGCCACGTCTCCTCCTGCTCCGTCCTGCGTCAGCCCGGCTCCGTCGGCCGACTCCGTCCCGCCACCGTGCACCGCCCTCGCGCGACCCCTGCACAGCCCCGCACAGCCCCGAGCGCGCGCAGCCCCGCGCACCTACGCAGGACCTCGTCGGACCGCACGGCGCCCGCCGACGACGCGGCTCCCGGAGGTGGCCGACGGCGACGCGACACCGACGGTGCGCCGGTGGGACAAGCCGACGAGGCTGAGGGCACGAAGCCCGGCGAGCTGGAACTCGGACGCCGACGAGGCGCCCGCGCGCTGCGAGCCCATTCAACACCCTCGACCGGCACCCGACCTGCTGTCCGAACGTGATCTTCACCCGCACCGTCCACCTGCCGCTGCCCAGACCGCCTCACCCCGGCCGCGAGTTCGTCGCTGCTGGACGAGTTCGTCGCCGATCGCCGACGAACTCGTACGGGATCGACGAACTCACCGCCGGGCGGGGGTGGGGGTGGGCTGGGCCGCTAGTTGGGTGGGGGGGTCTGGTCGGTGCTGAGCTTGCGGAGCATTGCGACGAGCGCCGCGCGCTCGTCGTCACCCAGCGGCGCGAACAGCTCGTCGGTGGCGCGGCGGTAGGCGGCCGTCCAGTCGCGGGCCAGCTCGGCACCGTCGGACGTGACGTGGAGCAGCACCGCGCGGCGGTCGTCGGCGCTCGGCCGCCGCTCGAGCAGGCCCTCGCGGACCAGCCCGTCGACGAGCGTCGAGGCCGTGCCCTGCGCGATGCCGACCGCGCGCGCGAGGTCGGTGAGCCGCACGGGCTGCGACCGGGCCACCTCTGCCACCAGTCGTGAGCGCGGCGTCGAGACCCCGTGCTCGCCCAACCGCTCGTCGAGCCGACGCACGAGCACCTTGGCGGTGCGGCTGAACTCGTCCGCCACCTCGGCCGCCGTGACCGCTGCCCTGCCCCGCGCCATCCCGCACCGCCCTTCTTGACGTGGCGATCCTACGCGCGTTACATAGATCCCAATACATTGATATCGAACCATTCGATACCGATGTGTCGCGCGGCGACCGTCGCGGCGCGCACCCGATCGGAAGGACCGCGTCATGAAGATCTTCCTCACCGGAGGCAGCGGGTTCGTCGGCGGTGCGCTCCTGCGCCGCCTCGTCGCCGACGGGCACCAGGTCCTCGCCCTGGCACGCACGCAGTCGGCGGCCCAGCAGGTCGAGGCGGCCGGAGCCGTCGCCGTCCGCGGCGACCTCACCGACCTGACCTCCCCCGACGGCACCCCGTGGGCCACGCACCTGCAGGGTGTCGACGTCGTCGTGCACACCGCGGCACACATGGAGTTCTGGGGCCCGGACGCGCTCTTCGAGCGCCGCAACCACGCACCCACCCTCGCCCTGCACGCCGCCGGTGTCGCCGCCCGCGTGCGTCGCTTCGTCCTCGTCAGCGCCGCGTCGGTGTCGACCGGCAGCCAGCGCCGCCCGGTCGTCGACGAGTCGACCCCGGAAGGCCGCCCCAACACCGCCTACAGCCGGGTCAAGCTGGCGACGGAGCGCGCGCTGCTCGCCGCGCCGGCCGGGAGCACCGAGCTCGTGATCCTGCGACCGCCGTTCGTCTGGGGCGCGGGCATGGCGACGATCCAGGGCTTCGTCGACGCGGCAGAGGCGGGCCGCTTCGCGTGGATCGACCACGGCCGTCACACCGTCGACGCGATCCATGTCAACAATCTGATTGCCGCCGTCGTCCTCGCCCTCACGCGCGGCCGCGGCATCTACCACGTGACGGACGGCGCCCCGATGCCGATCCGCGACCTGCTCACCCCGCTGCTGGCGACCCAGGGCATCGACCTGACGCGGAGCCGCAGCGTCCCGCTCGCCGTCGCCGCGCCGCTCGCCGCCGTGCTCGACACCGCGGCCCGCCTCCTGCGCAGGCCCACGGCACCACCGCTCACCCGCTGGCTCGTCAGCTTCACCGGCCGCGACCGCTCCTACGACATCACCGCGGCCCGACGCGACCTCGGCTACGAACCCTCGATCTCCTTCGCGGCAGGCCTCGCACAGATGACGACGCCGTGAACCACACGCAGAGCGACCTACGCCAGCATCGCCGAGCGGCCTGGCGTCGCGCCGACAGCCGTGATCCGGCCGCCGGGTGACTCACACCGTTTAGGCAATCTGTAGGACGGGGGCTAGGCAATCTGTAGGACGCGACGTAGGCAATCTGTAGGACGGAGGCTAGGCAATCTGTAGGATGATGCCATGGGTGCCTACCTCCCCCGCATCGCCGACAGCGAGCTCGAGCGGCGACTGAAGGCCATCGGCGCGGTCGTGGTCGAGGGTCCGAAGGCGTGCGGGAAGACCAGAACTGCCTCCCGGTTCGCCGAGACGACGTTCCGACTCGATGAGGATCCCGCGCTCAGCGTGCTGGTCAGGAACGCTCCCGAGCGGCTCTTCGACCGGCCCACACCGATCCTCTTCGACGAGTGGCAGGTCGAGCCCACGCTGTGGAACCGCGTTCGCCGTCAGGTCGACGACCGCGCGGGCACGGGGCTCTACATCCTCACCGGGTCGGCGACGCCGAACGACGACGTCACGAGGCACTCCGGCGCGGGTCGATTCGGAGTGATCCGCATGCGGCCGATGAGCCTCTACGAGTCGCGACACTCGAACGGCAGCGTCTCCTTGAGCGCGCTGCTCGAGGGCGAGCCCCAGCACGGCGACGGTCAGCACCTCTCGTTCCTGGACGTCGTGCAGCGCATGGTCGTCGGCGGCTGGCCTGAGCTTGTGGATGCCGACGAGGACCGTGCCCGCGACTGGCTCCGGGACTACCTCCACCAGATCGCGGAGGTCGACGTCCAGGGACTCGGCTCGCGTCGAGATCCTGGCAACGTCAGGCGGCTGCTCGCCTCGCTCGGCCGGTCGGTCGGTCAAGCGACGTCGGCTGCCGAGCTGGCGAAGGATGTCGGCGGCAGCGACCGTCCGATCGCTCGTGACACCCTCGTCAACTACCTGACCGCGCTCGAACGGCTTCACCTCATCGACGACTCGGAGGCGTGGCGACCCCACATGCGTTCCCGTACCAGGTTGCGCCAGAGCCCGGTCCGCTACTTCGTGGACCCGTCATTGGGGCTGGCTGCGCTCGGGGTCGGGAGCGCCGAGCTCCTGCACGACCTCAACGCCCTCGGGCTGCACTTCGAGGCCCTCGTCGTGCGCGATCTGCGCGTCTATGCGCAACCACTGGGCGGGATCGTCGAGTCCTGGCGAGACGCCAACGGCCACGAGGTCGACGCGGTCGTCAGCGTCCGGGACGACAAGTGGGGAGCCTTTGAGGTCAAGCTGGGGCAGGACGCCGTCGACGGTGCCGCCGAGTCGCTCCTGCGGTTCGCCGCCAAGGTCGACACGAGCCGCCACGGCGCCCCCGCGTTCCTCGGCGTCATCGTGAGCAACGGCAGCTTCGCCTACCGCCGCGACGACGGGGTGCACGTCATCCCGATCGGATGCCTCGGCCCCTGACCGGGCTCGCTCATTGTGTGCGCCTGGGCAGATTCGAACTGCCGACACCCGCTTTAGGAGAGCGGTGCTCTATCCCCTGAGCTACAGGCGCGGGGTTGCGGTGGTGGTGGCCGGACCGCGGGGTCGAGGTTACCGCAGCGCGGTCGTCGGACCGGCAGGCGGGGGGCGCGCACGTCAGCGCAGGACGGCGACGAGGTCCTCGCGGGAGTGGACGCCGGTCTTGGCGAAGACGCGCGCGAGGTGCGAGTCGACGGTGCGCACGGAGAGCGTGAGCCGCGCGGCGATGGCGCGCGAGGTCATGCCGCCGGCGGCGAGGGAGGCGATCTCACGCTCGCGCGGGGTGAGCGCGACGGGCGGTTCGAGGGGCGGCAGCCACAGGCCGCACCGGTTGAGGTCGCGCTCGGCGATGCGGGCGAGGTCGACGTCCTGCGATGCGAGCGCGGTGACGTGCGCGGCGACGGCGGCGGCGCGGGGACCCTCGACGACGGACGCGAGGTCCGCGACGCGGTCCAGGACCTCGGGGTCCTGCCCGCCGGCGCGCACGTACCGGTGCAGGGCCTCGAGCTCGACGCGCGCGGCGCCGCGGTCGCGCGCCCACTGGGCGAGCAGGGACGCCTCGACCTTGACACCGGGGTCGCGCAGCCAGGCGAGGGCGTCGACGCGCAGGAGCCGGACCTCGGGCTCGACGGCGGCGGCGGCGCGCAGCGGCGTGGCGGCGACGGAGTCGAGCAGGTGGCGGGCAGCGGTGCTCGAGCCGGTCGCGGCGACCGCGAGCGCCTCGGCGGCCGTGGTGTAGGCGGCCATGCCGCCGCGGTCGACGACGCGCAGACGCGCGTTCGCGGCGCGTAGGTCGACGGCGGCCTGGGACCAGGCGCCGTACTGGATCTCGGCGATGCCGCGAGCGGCCTGCATCGCGATCCAGTCCATCGCGACGGGGTGGGCGTCGTCGTCGACCGTCAGGTCGGACTCGAGACCCGACAGGTCGCCGGACCACATGCGCGCGAGGACGTCGACGATCTGGAGCTCGCCGATGCTCCAGCGGTAGTGGTCGACGTTCGCGCGCGCGACGGCGAGCTGACGCTCGGCGAGGTCGCGGGCCTCGGCGAACCGACCCTCGTCGGCGAGCCCGAGGATCGTCGGCGGGGCGAGCCGGACCGTGGCCGCGGGCGCGTGCGGGCGGTTGAGGAGCACGAGGGCCTCGTCGCGCGTCTCGCGCTGGCGGCCCGCCCAGCCCAGGCGCACGAGCCGCGTGACGGTGAGCTCCTCGTCCCACGGGCCGGGCGCGTCGGCCTCGGCGAGCCAGCGACGCGTGGAGGTGACGATCTCGAGCGCGTCGTCGACGTCGGTCCCCGACACGTACAGGGCTGACGACAGGACCTGGGCGGCGTCGACGAGGCGGTGCACGAGCGTCGCGTCGAGCTCGTCGAGCCGGCGCAGGGTCTCCAGGACGAGCGTCGCGTCGCGCGAGGCGCGCACGAACTCACTCTGCGACCACCACGCCTCCGCCCGCCAGTTCATGAGGAGCGCCCAGTAGTCCGTCCCCACGGGCGTCGTGCGCAGCGCGATGTCGACGAGCCGGATCACGACGTCCGGCTGCTGCAGCACGAACGCCTCCGCGAGCGCCGCCTCGAACCGCGCGTGACCGACCTCGAGGCCGGAGTCCATCGCGAGCAGCACCGAGCGCACGAGGGACGCGCCCGAGGTGGACTGCGTCGAGTCCGCGACGAGGTCGAGGATCTCGCGCCGACGACCGCCGGGCACGCGCGCACGCACCGCCTCGGCGTACAGGGCGTGTGCCAGGTCGACGACGATCTCGCTCCCGCCGGGCGTGGGCTGGGGGCGCAGCGTGGCGACGCCCGCGTGCGCGAGCTCGTCGATCGTCGCCGAGCTCGCGACGTCCAGCAGGAGGCTCAGCGGCACGGGGCACAGCAGCGCGACGGCCTCGAGCGCGCGGTGCGCATCGGGCGACAGGCGCGCGACGTCGTTCTCGACGATCTCGAGCAGCCGGGACCCCGGCGTCGCCCGGCCGGTCCACACCCACACGCCGTCGAACTCGCGCAGCGCGCCCGACGACCGCTCGGCCCGGACGAGCTCGCGCGCGTGGAACACGTTGCCGCGCGTCTCGCCCCACACGCGGCGCACGGTGTCGGACGTCGGGGTACCGCCCAGCTCGCCCGCGAGCCACTGCTCGGTCTCGGCGAGCGTGAACGGTGCGACGTCGATGCGCTCGACGACGTCGTCCTTCCACAGCTGCAGCCACGGCGACCCGGACGCACCCGCGGGCCTCGTCGTCGCGACGAGCAGCACGGCGTCCTGCCGGACGACCCACGCGAGGGCCTGCGCCGACGCGTCGTCGAGCAGGTGCGCGTCGTCGAGGCGCAGCACGAGCGGCGCGCCGCCGGCGAGCTCGCCGAGCGACTGCTCGAGCGTGCGGACGGTGCGGGCGAAGCTCCCGATCGACAGCAGGTCGTCGCCGAGCAGCGGCTCGAGCGCCGACAGCGGCAGGCCCGCGCGGGTCGACGCGCCCGTGAGCGCGACGACGACCGGCGCACGCCCGTCGATCGTGAGGCCCTCGAGGGCGCGGGCGGCGAGCGCGGTCTTGCCGACCCCCGCCTCTCCCGCGACGAGCACGCTGCGCCCGACCCGCAGGCACTCGCGCAGGTGGTCGACGGCCGCGCTGCGCGACGGCGGCATGACCATCGTGCGGGTCCGGGCCAGCGCACCGGACGGCCGGTCCGGGGAGCTCGTCGGCGCCGCTTGCGGGTTCGTCGGGCTCGGGACGGAGTCCAGGCGGACCTCGTCGTCCGCGTCCGTGCGCGCGAAGGGACGCGACGAACGGGACGGCACGGGCACGACGAAGCCTCTCGAGCTGACTACCGGTCCCGCAGCGGCGTGGGACCTTGGTCCGCCATCATGCCGTGCCTGCGGCTGACGTCCCAGGTGAGAGCCCGGCATCGGGCGAATCTCACCCTCCCGGGACCATGGTCCCGACGTTGCGTAGCGATTACCGATGCCCCGCGCTGGCCACCGTTCCTAGCCTCGGGACGACACACCTGCGTCTGCCCCGACCGCGCGTGCCCAGCCACGTCACGGGGGCTCACAGCCGAAAAGAGGATGGCCAGTGCCCACTTACACCGCCCCTGGCGTGTACGTCGAGGAGATCCCCTCCTCCCAGAAGGTCCTGAGCTCCGCGCCCACGGCCGTCGCCGCGTTCGTCGGCTTCACCGCGAAGGCCCCGACCGACGACCCCAACGACCCGCAGGGCCTCGCGCCGCGGCTCGTCACGAGCTGGACCCAGTTCGAGGCGCTGTACGGCGGCTTCGTCGAGGGTGCGCTGCTGCCCCTGTCGATCTACGGCTTCTTCCTCAACGGCGGTACGCAGGCGTACGTCGTGCGGATCCCGAACTCCGAGGCATCGGGCGAGCCGGCCCGCCTCGAGCTGCCCGCCTACGACCGTTCGCTGGGCCTGCCGCTCGCGATCGAGTCGGTCGAGCCCGACGCGGACCTCACCGTGCACGTCACGCCGTCCGACGAGGCCGAGGACGTCGACGGTCCGGCGCCGTTCACGATCACGATCGTCGAGGGCGGCGAGGAGGTCGAGTCCTACGCGGACCTGACGCTCGGCGGCCCGCGTGACGCCGCGACGGTCATCAACAAGACCTCCACGAAGGTCAAGGTCGAGCTCAAGCTCGCCGAGGACACCGACCTGTCGAGCCAGCTCGAGCTGCTCAAGCCCGGCGCGTACGCGCTCGAGAAGGCCGCGCCGAAGCCCGTCGCCGTCTCGGGCCGCAAGTTCGCGGGCTCCGAGTCCGCGCGCTCCGGCATCAACGGCCTCGCGATCGCCGAGGACGTCACGATCGTCGTCGTGCCGGACCTGCTCACGGCCGCCACGAAGGAGGATGGCTCGATCGACCTCGGCCTCTGGAAGGCCGTCCAGACGAGCCTCATCGCGCACTGCGAGCTGCACGCCAACCGCGTCGCGATCCTCGACGCCCCTCCCGGGCTCACGCCGCAGCAGGTCAAGGAGTGGCGCAGCGAGGCCGCGCAGTACGACTCGGCGTTCGCCGCGCTGTACTACCCGTGGATCAAGGTCGAGAACCCGACGGGCACCAACGGCAACGCGGAGATCCTCCTGCCGCCGTCGGGCCACGTCGCGGGCGTGTGGGCGCGCACCGACGAGACGCGCGGTGTGTGGAAGGCCCCGGCCAACGACACGATCCGCGGCGTCCTCGACGTCGAGCGGTCCATCACGCAGAACGAGCAGGGCATCCTCAACCCGATCGGCATCAACGCGATCCGCCCGTTCGGCACGCGCGGCATCCGCATCTGGGGTGCGCGCACGCTCGCGTCGGACACCGACTGGCAGTACATCAACGTGCGTCGCCTGTTCAACATGATCGAGTCGACGATCCTCGAGGGCACGCAGTGGGCCGTGTTCGAGCCGAACGACGTCTCCCTGTGGGAGGGCGTCAAGCGCACGCTCAACGCCTACCTGCGCGGGCTGTGGCAGGCCGGCGCGCTGTTCGGCACGTCGCCCGACCAGGCGTTCTTCGTCAAGTGCGACGAGACGACGAACCCGCCCGAGTCGATCGACGCCGGCAAGCTCGTCGTCGAGGTCGGCATCGCGCCGGTCAAGCCCGCCGAGTTCGTCATCTTCCGCATCAGCCAGAACAAGCAGGTCGCGAACTGACGCCCCGCGTCAGCGCGACCGCTCGAGCCGACCTCCGCCCAGACAGGAGCACGTAGATGCCCAACGACAGCCTCATCAACACCGACCCGATCGTCTCGCAGAACTTCTTCCTCGAGATCGACGGCCAGGTCGTGTCCGTCCTCTCCTCGGTGTCCGGCCTGGACATCGAGATGGAGGTCGTGACGATGGAGCAGGCCGGCGCCAACGGCAAGGTCCAGGTCGTCAAGACCCTGGGCAAGGCCAACAAGGCCCCCGACCTGCAGCTCGTGCGCATGGCGCCGCCGAGCATGGAGAGCGACAAGCTCTGGACCTGGTTCAACGACATCCGCGACAAGGGCATCCTGCTGTCGGACCGCTCGAACAACCGCAAGAACGGCTCGATCGTCATGTACGACTCGACCAACGCGGAGATCGCGCGGTTCAACTTCACCAACGGCTGGCCGAGCAAGATCTCGACCGACCAGCTCTCGGTCGAGTCGAACGACCCGGTGAAGGAGACCATCACCCTGACCGTCGAGTCGCTCGCGCGGATCAAGTGAGCCTGCGCACCCGGTACGAGTTCACGCTGCCCCGGGGGTACGTCGACCGCAACGGCGACGTCCACCGGGACGGCGTGATGCGGCTCGCCACCGCACGCGACGAGCTCGAGCCGCTGCGCGACCCCACCGTCACGGGCCCCGACGACCCTCGCCTCACGATCGTCGTCCTGGCCCGCGTCGTGGAGTCGCTCGGCACGCTGCCGATGGTCACGCCCCACGAGATCGAGGGCCTGTTCGCCGCCGACCTGGCGTACCTGCAGGACTTCTACGGCGTGATCAACTTCGGCAGCCAGGAGGAGTTCGAGGAGTTCGTCGCGGCGCAGCGGGCCGTGCAGGCGCCGGGTGCGGCCGCGCGCACGTCGCCGTCCGCGGCGGGGGACGACACGGGTGCGGCCGTCGTCGTCCCCGCCGCGGACGCGGCACCCGCCGCACCGGCGGCACCCGACGCCCCGGCGTCGGCCCGTCCCGGACGCGCGGCGATCGAGGAGATCCGCTCCGAGACGCGTGCGTAGGACCCGACGATGCTGCGCTACCCCGTCGACGTGCTCTGGCAGGAGATCGCCTACCTGGCGTACCACCTGCACTGGCCGCTGTCCGACCTGCTCGACCTCGAGCACCTGGACCGCGTCCGGATGGTGCGTGCCGTGGCAGCGATGAACGCCCGAGCCTGGGAGGCGGTGCGCGACAGTGCCTGAGCAGCTGCTGGGGGGCGACGCCCCCGTCTCCGCGAACTTCCTGTTCGAGGTCGACGGCGTGCCGATCGGCTACTTCGTCGAGGTCACGGGCCTCGAGATGACCGTGTCCACGCAGGAGTACGTCGAGGGCGGCCAGAACCAGTACGTGCACCGCTTCCCCGGTGTCATGCGCTGGCCGAACCTCGTGTTCCGGCGCGGGCTCGTGAGCTCCGACGCGTTGTTCTCGTGGGTCTCGCGCTCGTCGGGCGAGGGGTTCGCGGCGAACAAGAACACCCTGACGCGCGCCACGGGTGCCGTGACGGTCGTCGACCACCAGGGTCAGCGCCTGCGGTCCTGGGAGCTCGAGGGGGTGTTCGCGGTCGCGTGGACCGGTCCGCGCCTGTCCGTCGACGCGAGCGAGGCGCTCGTCGAGAGCCTCGAGGTCGCGCACAACGGCTTCCGCGCGAAGACGCAGTGACGCCGATGGACCCGACCGAGCTCACGACCGGCGCCTCGCGCGTGAGCGCAGGACCCGCCGACGACCGCCTCGACCCGACCCGTCTGGGCCGGGCCGCTGCGCAGCGCCTGCGTCGTCCCGGTCCGCGCCTCGGTCGGCCGCGACCGCCGCTCATCGGGTCGCTCGCGTCGTCATCCGTGCGGTTCGCGCACGGTTGGGGCCGTCCCGTCGAGGTCCGACGAGCCCTCGCGGGCCCGGCCACCGACGTGACGCCGCGCCGCGCGCCGCAGGAGGTCTCGCCCCCGCGCTGGTGGTCGCAGGTCGCGCCGCTGCGCGCCGAACGAGCGAGCCACGAGCAGGCGGCGGCCGTGCCGCGTGGCCTGCCGCGCATGGTCGACGCGATCCCCGCGGAGCGTCGGCCGGGATCCGTGCGCGACCGGCTCGCACCGCAGACCGTGCGCGTACGGGTGACGCCGGACGTCACGTCCGCAGGTCGCATGGTCTCGAGCGCCGACGACGCCCGGCCCCGGTCCGCGTCTCGCGTCGCGGCCCGACCTCCCGGCGGCACGCAGCCGGGGAACGCCCCGGGTTCCGGACCTTCGTCGTCACCCGCGGCCGCCGTCGGCCCGGCGGCCCGGACCCCGTCTGTCACGACGACAGCCACCACGGGTCCGACGACCGCATCGGGTCCCGCCGTCCGCCGCTCACCGCTGGGCGCGCACCCGGCACCCCGCGGCACGAGCGGCCCGACGAGCGTCGCGACCGGTGCTGTGGCTGGTGCTGTGGCTGGTGCTGCGACGAGTGCTGCAGCTGGTGCGGTGGCGACGCCCGCCGCCGCACCCTCGCCCGGTGCCCAGCTCCTGCGTCCCGCGGGACGGTTCGTGCGCCGTCGCGCACGGGCCGCCGCCGTGGCCGACGCGCGCGCGACCCGCAGCCCGCGCGCCGCGTCCCCGGCGGCCCCGGCTGCTGGCACCCGTCCGGCGTCGGCGCCGCCGCACGGCACCGCGGACAGCACTGCGTCCGCCGCCACGCGCACCCCGTCCCGTGTCGTGCCGAGCCCGACGAGCCCGACGAGCCCGACGAGCCACGCGAGCACGACGAGCACGACGAGCACGACGAGCACGACGACTACGACCGCCGCCACGCACGTCCCGAGCCCCGCCGTGCAGGCGGTTCCCGAGGCCACCGCCCCCGCGTCGCGCGGGCTCGCGGGTCCCGTGCGACGGGTCCTCGGCGGCCGGGACTCGGCCCCCGAGGCGGCGCTCGCGCACGCGCTGTCCCGGCCCTCGTCGGTGGTCGCTGCGCGCTCCGGCGACCACGACCCGGACGGCGCAGCGCCCGTCACGTCGGCCGCGCGTCCCGCCGCGGCCCCGGAACCGCACGACCGCCCCGCCGCGGCGCTCCGGCTGCCCGGCGGTGGCCACCTGCGCAGCGGTCACCGCCCCACGTGGCGCGACGACCCGCGCCGCGGGCTCGGCCTGGAGCCGCTCACGCTGCGGCGCGCGACGCGCTGGTCGGGTGGGTTCGCGGGCCGCACGACGCCCGTCGAGGCGCCCGTCGTGCGCCGGTCGCCCGCCCCCGCCCCGCCCGCCGCGAGCGCGCTGCACGGGCTGCCGTCGGATGCCGCACCCGCGGCGCTGCGGCGCAGCGTGACGGGCCGGTCGACGGCGCCGGTCCGACCGAGCGCAGCGGCCCGACCGAGTGCAGCGGTCCGACCGAGCGCAGCGGCCCGACCGAGCGCACAGGGCACGCAGGACACACACAGCGTGCACAGCGTCCAGGGCACCCCGGCCGCCGCGGTCACGGACACCGCGCCGACGTCGAGCCACGCCCCGACCGGCTCGCCGCAGCCCCGGGCGTCGACCCCGGTCGGCTCGCCGCAGGCCCGGACGGACGGCGCGCCGACGAGCGCCACCGCGAGCCCCGCCGTCGCGGTCACGAGCCCGGCCGCGAGCGCACCCGTGCGCAGGACGACGGGGTCGACCGCGTCAGCGGACGCACCCGGGCCGGCCGTGGACTGGTCGGCCGTCGGTCGGCCCGCCGCGTGGGAGTCGCCCGCGCCCGCGGTCGGCCACCGCGGTCCCGGCCACGCGGTCGCGATGCTCGCCCCCGTCCCCGTGCGGCCCGCCACCGCGGGCGGTACCGACAGCAGGTCCCCCGGTCCGACCGGGGTCCCGTCGTCCGGTACGCGGTCCGGCGCTCCCGTCGCGCGCACGACGAGCCGCGCCGCCGGCCGCACGACGAGCCCCGCGGCCCGCACCCACGGCGCGACGTACCCGAGCACGTCGGCCCCGACCGTCCGGCGCTGGACCGGCGCCGCGGCCTGGCGCGCCAGCACCGCAGCACCCGCACCGGCCCGACCGGCGAGCCCCGGCGCGGCGTCGACCGGTACGCCGTCGAGCCGCACGTCGACCGGTGCGCCGTCGACCGGTGCGGTCACGCGCTCGTCGGCCGCCGCCGCGACCGTGCGCCGGTCGCCGATCCCGGCTGCGGCGACCTCGGCCGCGCCGACCTCGTCGCCCCCCGGTCTCCTCTCCGGGTTCCCGACGGATCGCTCGGCCGGTCGCTCGGCCGGGCTCTCCCCCGCGGCGCTCGCCGCGGAGGCGCTCGCGACCAGCCCGCTCGGCGGCACGTCGGTCGGTCCGGGCACGTCGGTCGGTCCGGGCACGCCGCCCGTGACCCCGCGCAGCGCGTCCGGTGCCGCCGCGGCGGGGGCGGTGCCCGCGTCGTGGGCCGTGCTGCCGCCGCGCACGGTCGTGCGCCGCTCACCGGTCGGCGCGCCCTCGGCGCCCGGCTCGTGGACGCGCACGACACCGAGCGGGTCACGCTCGTCGGACCTCACGCTCGGCGGGACCCGCGTCCCCCCGACGATCCCACCCTCGGTGACCACAGGGTCGTCGCCCTGGACGACCGCGCGACCGCGCGGCCGCGGGGACGTGACGATCGGTCAACGCCCCACCACCCCGGGAGGACCCGTGGACGCGCTGCCGGAGCCGACGCTCTCCGACGAGACGATCGCAGGCATCGCGCGCACCGTCGAGGACCGTATGGTGGCGCGGCTCGAGCGGTGGCGCCGCGAGGAGCTCGACGACCACGTGCTGCGGCTCGTGGAGCGGCGGCTCGAGGAGGAGACGGAGCGACGCTCGTGGCGGCGCGGGACGGAGGTGTTCTGATGGCCGGTGTCGAGAAGGCGTTCCTGGAGATCGAGGGCGGCGAGCGGGTCAGCTGCCTGTTCAACCCCGCGCAGCTCCAGCTCAGCCGCAGCAACTCCTGGGCGGGCGACCCGGTCCCGGGTCGGGACGTGCCGCGCCTGCGGTACACGGGCGCGGAGTCGGGCGTGCTGCGCGTCGACCTGTTCTTCGACACGACCGCGGACGGCACGTCGGTCGCGACGCACACGGGCAAGATCGTCGCGCTCATGGACGTCGACCCGAGCCTGCCGGGGTCCGACGAGTCGAGCCACAACCTGCGCCCGCCGTACGTGATCTTCCACTGGGGCGACCTGCACTCGTTCAAGGCGGTCGTCGCCGACCTGGACCTCGCGTTCACGTACTTCGCGGGCGACGGGACGCCGCTGCGCGCGACCGTGTCGCTCACGCTGCGCCAGTACGAGCCGTCGCAGGCGTTCGGCCGGCAGAACCCCACGTCGGGCACGCCCAAGCCGCACCGCGTGCACCGCGTGCAGTCGGGCGAGACGCTCGACCGCATCGCCGCGCGGTACTACGGCGACTCGACGCGCTGGCGCACGCTCGCCGCCGCGAACGCGATCGCCGACCCGCTCGCGCTGCGGCCGGGCAGCCTCATCACGGTCCCGAGGATCGACTCGTGACGGTCCTGCGCGCGGAGACCCTGCTCACCTGGCCGCGCATCACGGTCGACGGCGCCGAGCTGGGCGACGTCTGGACCACCGCGCTGACCCAGGTACGCGTGCGCCTCGGGCTCCGGGCCGTGGGGCGCGCGACGGTCGTGTTCGACGACCCGCGGTACGCGCTCGCACAGGACCGGGGCGTGCAGATCGGCTCGCTGCTCACGGTGACGAGCGTCGAGGACTCCGCCGTCGAGGTGTTCCGCGGCAAGGTCACGTCGATCGAGAGCGACGTCGACGCGACGGGTGCGCGCTACGTCGTCGTGGCCGACGACGCCGCGGTCGCCCTCACGCGCACGTCCGACGTCGAGACGTACCACCAGATGTCGCTCGCCGACGTCGTCGAGAAGCTCGTGTCGACCACGCTCCCGCTCGAGGGCAAGAGCGCCCTGCCGAGCACGAAGCTCGAGTACGTGCTGCGCAACGGCACGCCGCTCGCGCTCGTCGACGAGATCGCGCAGCGCTACGGGCTCGACTGGGCCGTGCACGACGGCACGTTCGCGGTGTGGAAGGCCACGACGGGCACGGCGCCGGGGACGTCGCCCGTCGCGCTCGGGGTCGAGCACAACCTGCACGCGTTCTCCGTGCGGCAGGTCGGCGACGCGACGACGAGCGTGTCCGTGCGCGGCTGGGACCCCGCGCAGCAGCGCGCGACGGTCGGCACGGCCACGACACCGCAGTCCCGCTCGGGCCTGGGCCCCGCGAACCCCGACGGTGTGACGTCCGCGGTCACGGGGGCGCGGCTGTCACCGTCGTCGGACACCGAGGCGCGTGCGCTCGCGGAGGGCGTCGCGGCGCGCACGGGCCGGATGACCGCGCGCGCCCGCGCGCTGTTCCTGCCCGAGGTCCGGCCCGGAGGCACCGTCACGGTCGACGGCGCGGGACCGGGCAACGGCACGTACTACGTGCGCGAGGTGACGCACGTCGTCGACCGGGGCGGCGCGCGCACCGAGCTCGTCGCAGGCGACCGGGACCCCGTCACGATCGCCGACCCGTGGGACCAGGGGCACACGGCGTCGTCGTTCCGGCACTCGGGGCTCGTCGTGGGGGTCGTCGACGGGCTCAAGGACCCCGACGCGCGGGGCCGCGTGAGCGTGTCGCTGCCGACCGCGGCCGACCAGGCGAAGTCCGCGTGGGCGCGCGTCGCGCTCCCCGGCGCGGGCACGTCGCGCGGGCAGATGTTCCTGCCGAACGTGGGCGACGAGGTGCTCGTCGGGTTCGAGAACGACGACGTCGCGCGGCCCGTCGTGATCGGCGGCCTGTACAGCGCGAAGAACCAGCCCCCGTCGTCGACGCTGGTGTCCGACGGCAGGCTCGTCGGGCACGTCATCCGCACGTCGACGGGGCACCAGATCCTGCTGTCCGAGGACCAGGCCGAGGACCAGCAGTTCATCGAGCTGCTGGTCGCGCAGGGGCAGCAGAAGCTGCGGCTCGGGCGCAAGGGCGTCGAGCTGGTCGCGGACGGCGGCGTGCCGCTCACGATCAAGGTCGGCGAGTCGTCGATCGCGTTCGACGGCAAGGGTGCGATCACGCTCAAGGGCTCGACGATCACCCTCGACGCGACGACGAAGGTCGCGGTCGGCTCGAAGCAGACCGTCGAGGTGTCCGGCCAGACCGGTGTGACGGTCGACGGGCTCCAGGTCGCCGTCAAGGGGAAGTCGACCACGAAGCTCGAGGCGGGCGGCATGGTCGAGATCAAGGGATCGGTGGTGAAGATCAACTGATGAGCGAACCGACCGCCGTGGGCGCGCCGACCCCCGACTTCGTCGGACGCGGGTTCGCGTGGCCGCTCGGCGTCGACCACACGGGCTCGATCGCGCTCACCGCACCGGGTGGTGACATCGAGGACTCGATGCGCGTCGTGCTGCTCACCGCGCCCGGCGAACGTCTCATGCGGCCGCAGTTCGGCTGCCGCATCTGGGACCTGCTGTTCGAACCCGTCAACGCGACCCTGCTGGGCCTGATCTCGCAGGCCGTGCGCGACGCGCTCGCGCAGTGGGAACCTCGCATCGAGGTCCTCGACGTGCGTCCCGAGCAGGACGACGACGACTCGGGCCTGGTCCAGATCCGCATCGAGTACCGCGTGAAGTCCACCAACGACCGGCGCAACCTGGTCTACCCGTTCTACGTGATCCCCCGTGAGGACGCCTGATGGCCCCGCTCGACCCCCCGCACCTCGACGACCGCTCCTTCCAGGACATCGTCGACGAGACGAAGCGGCTGATCCCGCGGTTCACGCCCGAGTGGACCAACCACAACGTGTCCGACCCGGGCGTGGCGCTCATCGAGCTGTTCGCGTGGATGAGCGAGATGGTGCTCTTCCGCGTCAACCAGGTGCCGGAGCGCATGTACGTGCATTTCCTCAACCTCGTCGGGATCGAGCCGTTCCCGCCCGCGGTCGCGCACGCCGACCTGACGTTCTGGCTGTCCGCACCCGCGGACCGGGCCGTGCACGTCCCGGCGGGCACAGAGGTCGCGACGGTCGGTGAGACTCCCGTGGTCTTCTCGACGACGCGCGACGCGGTCGTCTCGCCGCCCGAGCTCGTCGCGGCGCAGTCGGTCACGAGCGAGGGTCAGGCGACGGACGTGTGGGAGGACCTGACGGTCCCCGGCGCGTCCGCGACGTGCTTCCCGACCGTGACCCCCGGCGACGCGCTGTACCTGGGCGCGCGCGCCTCGCTCGCGGGCTACGCGGTGCGCGTCGACCTGTCGGCCCGCGCCGAGGGCATCGGCGTGGACCCGACGAGGGCGCCCCTGGCCTGGGAGGCGTGGGACGGCGAGGCGTGGATCGCGTGCCAGGTCGAGTCCGACACGACGGGCGGCCTCAACAAGTCCGGCTCGGTGCTCCTGCTGGTGCCCGGTCGCCACGAGCCGCTCATGCTCGGCGGGCAGCTCGCGCACTGGGTGCGCGTGCGGCTCACGCGTCCGCAGCCGGGCCAGCCGACGTTCGCCGCGTCGCCGCGCATCGCGAGCGCCGCGCTCGTCGCGCTCGGGGTCACCGTTCCCGCCGAGCACTCGACCACGCTGCCCGGTGAGCTCCTCGGCCGGTCCACGGGCCAGCCGGGACAGGTGCTGCGCGTGTCGGGCGCACCGGTCGCGCGACGGCGCGACGAGGAGGGCGTGCTCGTCGTCGTGCGGGGCGAGACCCAGCGCTGGACCGAGGTGCCGGACTTCGGCTCGTCGGGTCCGGGCGACCGGCACGTCGTGTGGGACTCGACGACGGGTGAGGTCCGCTTCGGGCCCGCAGTGCGCCACCCCGACGGCAGCGTGCGTCAGCACGGCGCCGTGCCGCCCGACGGTGCGGAGCTCCGCGTGACCCCGTACCGCACCGGCGGCGGCGCACGCGGCAACGTCGGCGCGCGCACCCTCACGTCGCTGCGCAGCGGGCTGCCGTTCGTCTCGTCGGTGTCCAACGCGCGCGCGGCGAGCGGCGGCGTCGACGCCGAGACCGTCGCCGAGGCGAAGGTGCGCGGACCGCTCACGCTGCGCACGGGTCAGCGTGCGGTCACCGCATCGGACTACGAGGCGATCACGCGCCAGGCATCGGTGGAGGTCGCGCGCGCACGCTGCCTGCCCGCCGCGACGAGCGGTTCGAACGTCGTGCGCGTGCTGATCGTGCCGCAGGTGCGCACGGACCCGCGCACGCACCGCATCGACGACTTCGCGCTCTCGACGCCGCTGTTCGACGCCGTCTCCTCGGCCCTCGACGAGCGCCGCATGGTCGGGGTGCCCGTCGAGATCGGCACGCCGTACTACCAGGGCGTCTCCGTCGCGGTGCTCGTGCGGACGCTGCCCGGCCGACCCGCCGCGATGGTCCGCCAGCGCGTGTCCGACGCCCTGACGCGCTTCGTGCACCCCCTCACGGGCGGCGCCGACGGCACCGGCTGGCCGTTCGACGCCTCGCTCACGGCGTCGGCGGTGACGCAGGTCGTCGAGTCCGTCGACGGCGTGCTCGCGGTCGACGAGCTGCAGCTGTTCGAGTACGACCTGCGCACGGGCCGGCGCATCGGCGGTGGCCGCGAGTCGATCGCGCTCGCCGAGCACGCACTGTTCCTGTCGGCCGACCACCGGGTGGTGGTGAGGTGACGGGCCGCAGCTCCGACTGGCTCCTGCGCCAGCTCCCGTACGGGATGCTCGCGGAGGACTTCTTCGTGCGCTTCGTCTCGATCTTCCAGGCCGAGGCGGAGACGCTGCTGCAGCACGCCGACAACCTCCCCCACCTCGCCGACGTCGACCTCACGCCGCCCGCGATGGTGCGCGCGATGGGCGCGTGGCTCGGCACGGACGGCATCGACGCGTCCTACCCGCCCGAGGCGCAGCGCCGCATCCTGCGCACCGCGGCGCAGACGCTGCAGTGGCGCGGCACGGCCCGGGGGCTGGTGCACCTGCTCGAGCTGTACTCGGGCGGTCCCGTGCGGCTCACCGAGTCCGGCGGCGTGTTCGCCGAGGGGCAGGCGCCCGACGACGTCGCGTGGGCGGTGCTCGAGGTCGACTCGACCGGCCCCCTGTCCGAGCCGGACTTCCTCGCGCTCGTCCTCGACGAGGTGCCCGCCCACGTGCAGGTCGAGGTCCGCGTCGGGGGCAGGATCGTCTGGCCCGTGCTCACGCAGCAGGAAGGAGAGCTGGCGTCATGACCGATCTCGACCGGGGCACCGCCCCCGACATGCTCGAGGTCACGTGCCCCGAGTGCGGCTCCGTCTCGCGCGTGCGCGCGAGCGAGCGGCTCGCGTCCGACTTCTGCCCCACGTGCGACTACCCCCTGTTCTGGGCCCGCCCGTCCGCGTCCGCGACACCCGACGAGGAGTCCGACGACGCCCGCTGGCGCGCGCCCGGCGCGTCCGGTGCCGCGCTCGCCTCGACGCTCGCGTGCCCCGCGTGCGCCGAGCTCAACACGCCGACCGCGGTGCGCTGCGTGCGGTGCGGCGCCGACATGACGCCCCCGCCCCCGCCCGTCGTGGTCCCGCCCCCGGCACCCGCGCCCGTGGTCGTCGTGCAGGCGCCCGCGGACCCGGAACCCTGCGGCCACCCCGACACGTGGTGGGTCGTGGCCGTGACCGCCGCCGTGACCGCGACGGTCACGCTCCTGCTGGTCTGGTGGCTCTGACCGCGTCCTGAGCGGCCGTCACCAGATCAGCTTGGTCCGGGAGCGGCTTGCCGGCGTGCTCACCTCGGGTCGTCCGGGGACGTGAGGTCGACGTAGCGGGCCGTGGGTTCCGAGACGAACCACGCGGCATCGTCGGTGCCGTCCGTGCCGTCCGTGTCGGCAGGACCAGCAGCGTCCTCGTGCGCCGACGCACGGATCGGCTGGGTGTCGCCGGGTGCCGGGACCTGCACGGCCCCGCGGCGGTCGTCGGGCGGGCGGTGCGGGGCGATCCACGAGCGGGTCGGCGACGCGCGCGGTGTCGGTACCGGTGCGGGCTCCGGTGCGGGCTCCGGTGCGGGACGGGTACCGGGGCCGTTCGGCGTGAAGATCAGCGCGCACAGGTCGCGGTACGTCTCGTCGGGGCGCGCGACCCAGCCGATCTGCCGCAGCGCCTGGTCCTGGCCCGCGGACTCGAGCAGGAACTGGCCGTAGCCGAGCAGCTGGCCCAGCACGCTGCGCGAGTACCGCATGTCGGTGACCTTGACGAGCGGCATCATGCCGACCTGGTGCGTGACGAGCCCGGTCAGCAGGAGCATGCGCTTGTCGGTCGCGACGAACCACTCCACGCGCCACAGCAGCAGGAACCACGCGAACCGCACGGACGCGGCGGCGGCGAGCCACCACACGACCAGCGCGCGGTCCCCGAGCTGCGGGGCGAGCGCAGCCGTGAGCCACCCGCACCCGACGACGACCGCGGCGGTCGTGAGCGCGGGCTCGCTGAGCTTCGCCCAGTGGCGGCGGGCGGCCAGCAGGACGCGTTCGTCGGGCAGGACGTAGCGGCGCAGGAGGCGGTGCGACCTGACGATGCGCGTCGCCTCGTCCGCCGTCACGCCGACCTCCTCGTCGAAGCCGCCCGCCGTGGTCCCGGTCAGGACGCCAGGTTGTGGAAGAACGTCCCGAAGCCCGAGACTGCGCCCGCGATGAAGTCCCAGATCGACTGGACGACGTCCGCGGCGCGGCTCGGGTTCGTGACCACCGCGTAGACGAGGAAGATCACGACGATCCACATCAGGATGCTCTTCGCTCTCGCGGGCATGGGGGCGGCCCCTCCGGGTCGTCGACGGTCGTGCAGGACAGCACCTGCCCGCGGCCGACGACCGCGCGATGCTCGGCCGTCAGGGTACAGACCGGACAAACCGGATCGCACCCGCACACGCCGGGACGCTCAGGGAGTGTCGTCACCACCGCCCGCCGGAGCCGCGGGGGTGGTCGCGGTGCCCGTCGACCCCTGCCACGACGTGCCCTGGCCCGTGAACCTCGCGCGCACGTCCCGCTCGGGGTCCACGCCGGTCGCCGAGCACGTCGCCGTCCCGGTGCCCGAGAGCGTGACCGCGGCGCAGCCGGTGATCACCGGCCAGCTCCCCGTACCGTTGCCGGTGCCCGTGTGCTGCTCGAACGCGACCGTGCCCTGGGGGACGTCGGACGTGCCGGCACCGGACGTGACCGTCGCGGTCAGCGTCGTCGCGGTCGCGACGAGCGTGGTCGTGGTCGCCGTCGCGGTCACCGTCACGTTCGGCACGCTCGTCGGACCCGCGTCCGCGTACGCACCCGCGCCCTCGTACCGCACGCGCAGCACCGCGGTGCCGACCGGCCACGCCAGCGTGTCCGCGGACAGGGCCGCGACGCCGTTGTTCCCCGGCGCGGCTCGGTCGACCTCGGTCCACGTCGTCGGGGTCGTCGAGGTGCGCCGCTCCAGCACGACCTCGCCGACGGTCACGTCGGTCGACCCGACCGCCGTCCGGACCCGCGCCGACACGGCGAGGTCGTCGCCGCGCTCGACGGAACCGGGAGAGGCCGTGACGGTCAGCGTCGTCGCGCGTGCGCGCAGCGTGATGCGCACGAGCTGGACGGTGGCGTCGTCGGGGACCGCGGTGGGGGTGACCTCGAGGTCCCAGCCGCCCGTCGCGGTCGCCGCGACCGTCGCGCCCGCGCGCGGCACCCAGACGACCGTGTCACCGCCGCCGACCGCGACCAGGACGTCGGTCGCGGCACCGCCGTCGGGTGTGACCGTGGCCGTGACCGTGTCGGGCGTGCCCGTCGCCGAGCTCTCCGCACGCAGGCGTACCTGCGTCTCGGCCACCGTGAACGCGACGCTCGCGTCGGAGTCCGTGATCGTCGCGGGCCGCGTCCACACCCCGAGGTGCCCCGCGGGACCGGACAGCGTCGCGGTCCAGCTCCCCGCGGGCAGCTGGGAGAACGTCGTCGTGAACGTCGTCGCGCTCGCCCGCACGACGGGCTGGGCGGCGGGCGTCGTCGAACCGCCCGTGAGGTTGACGAGCGCACCCGTGAGGTCCGACGACGACGTGACGGTCACCGTGAGCGCGTACGTGCGCTCGCTCAGGACCAGGTCGACGACGAGCCCGTCGCCCGGTTGCAGCACGACCGTGCGGCTCGCGGTGAGCCCGAGGTCCGAGGCCGAGACGACGTACGTCCCGGCGGAGACCGTCGGGAAGCGGTACCGACCGTCGGCACCCGTGGTCTCGGTGCGGTCCGCCACGGCCGGGTCGTCGCTGTGCAGCGTGACCTCGACACCCGTGCGCGGCGTGAAGCTGCCGTTCGCGGCCTGGAGCTGCACGATGCCCTGGACCGACCCGTTCGGGGCCGTCACCTGCATCGGGACGACCTTGGTCTCACCCGACGCGAGCGGGACGGACATCGACAGCGGCGAGAACGTGCCGCCGGAGACGTTGATCGTGTACGTCAGCGGCGCGAGCCCCGTGAACACGTACGTGCCCGGCGCGTCCGAGGCCGGGTCGCACGTCGCGTCGAGCCCCACGCACGTCGGGAGCTTGGTCGGCGTGCCCAGGGGGTTGCCGTCCTGGTACGTGAGGCGGACGGACAGGTCGTCCTGGCCCGCACCGTTCGCGGAGACGAACACGACGAGCGTCCCGGGACGCGGCTTGAGCAGGAGGTCCGGCGCGGACGGGTCCATGCCGTTCGCCGAGATCACGACGTCCGTGCTGCTCTGCGGCAACGGGTCGTAGCCCGTCGCCCCCGCGACGAGGTGCCAGGACCCGACGTGCAGGCCCTCGTTCAGCAGCGTGCCCGTGAGCGTGTACGCACCCTGCGTGCGGGTCGTCGCCGTCATCTTCGTGGTCGGGCCCGGGCCCGCGGTCGCGGGTCCCGTGCCCTCGACCTCGGCCCCCGTGACCCCCTCCTCGATGTACGGCGTCACCTGCGACTTCACGACGCCGTGGATCGTGCTGAGGCGCACGAGGGGCACGACCTGGGGGGTCGCGGTCGTCTGCCCGGGGGCGACCGTGACCTGCACGGTCGTCGTCTCGTAGCCCGCCGCGGCGACGTCCACCGAGTACGTCGCCGGGGCGAACTCGCCGAGGTCGACGAACGTCTGCCCCGGCAGTGCGGTGCGCCGGTCCTGGACGCTGTTGCGCGTGATCGTCGCGGCACCGTCGGCGATGCCGACCCCCGTGCCCGCGTCGACGATCGAGACGCGCAGCGTGCCGTTGCGCCGCAGCACGAGGTCGAGCGGCGGCACGGGCGTCGTCGTGCCCGGCAGCACGATGATCGTCTTCGAGTCGCCCAGGTAGCCGTCGAGCGACGCCGCGACCGTGTACGTGCCCGGGCGGATGAGCCCGCTGCCGACCGGCTGCTGCGAGTCGCTCCACGACAGCACGCCGGCCGCGTCGGGCGTGATCGAGATCTGGCCGACGCCCGGCGGGGCCTGCGTGACCGTGAACGTCACGTCGTCGTACTCGGGCGTCGCCGCGCCGAGCAGCTGCACCGAACCGGAGAACGCCCGGCCCAGCGGCGTGAGCGTGATCGGAGCGGTCGACTCGACGTCGAGGCCGTTGACCGAGAAGTCCGCGTAGCCGTCGGCCGTGACGCGCACGTTCATGCGCTTCTCGACGAGCGCCAGGACTGTGACCGACGGGTCCGACGAGCACGAGCCCGTGGTGCACACCGTGAACCGGCCCGTCCCGTCGGTCGTCGCGACCGGGACGCCCGTGGTCTGCACGGGCGACAGGCCGCGGTACCCGGTGACGCCCGAGACCGTGACGTGCGCGTTGCCGACCGGGCTCTCGCCCGCACCGCCGAGCAACGTCACGACCCGCATCGTCACGTCACCGGTCGGCCCCGTCAGCACGACCTGGACCTGGATCTCCTGGTTGAGGCCCAGCTGGACACCCGTGACCTCACCCTTCTGACCGCTCGTGGCCGTCGCGCTCACCGTGTACGTCCCGCTGGGCAGCCGCGTGATCTGCGCGACGCCGTCGGTCGTCGAGCCGGACGACGACGTCGTGCCCGAGTCCGCGGTCACGACGGCACCGCTCGACGGGGACAGCGCACCCGTCCCGTCCGTCGAGTACACCGACACCGTGAGCACGCCCAGCCGGTCGAGCAACCAGTCGACGCGGCGCACGTCGCCCGGTGCGAGCGAGACGCCCACCTCGTCGGGCCGCACGTACTGGCCGTCGTCCGGCGGCACGACGTACACGTCGTACGAGCCCGAGCTGAGCCGCTCGATCTGGTACGAGCCGTTGAGACCGATGTACGCGCACCAGCCCGCGTCGGTCGTGCATGTGTCGTCGACCTTGCGGCACGGGTCCGCCGACGGTGCGGGGCCGTCCGCGACGACCGCGACGACGCACGTCTCGTCGGGCACGACGCCCACGCGCGCCGCGACCGAGCCGACGATCGACGGCGACGGGTACAGCGCGACCGTCGCGGCCTCGACGACCTGCCCCATCGGGACCGTCACGTCGACGGTCGCCGGCTCGTAGCCCGGGGCGGTGATCGCCAGGCGGTACAGGCCCGGGAACAGACCGACCTGGTCGGCACCCGGCAGCTCGTACGCCCGGTCGGGGTCCGCGTGCGCCTCGACCTGTGCCGACGAGCCGTCGGGCGACAGTCGCGTCGTCGTGACCGTGACCTCGCACCGCTCGCCCGGCAGCAGGTTCGGGCACGTGATGCGCGCGCCCGTCGTCGCGTCCGTGACCCGGCCGCGGATGCGCGACGTCGCCTCGAGCCCGTCGCCCTCGAGCGTGCGCAGCACGAGGTTCGCGGTCGCCGAGCGCGAGCCGACGACCGTGACCTGCGCCGACGTGGGCTCGTGACCGAACTGCTCCGCGACGAGCGTGTAGTCGCCCGCCGGGATGCCGTCGAACCGGTACGTGCCCTGCCGGTCGGACGACGACATGGTCTTGAACGTGCCGGCGCTGCCCGTGAGCGTGAGCCCGGCGGCGGCGATCCCGACGCCGTCCTGGTCGGTCGCGGTCCCGGAGACCGTGCCGCCGACCGACGTGAGCGTCGCGCGCTGCTCGGGTGCACCGCCCGCGGTCACGACGAGCCGACGCGTCTGCGTCGCGTAGCCGTCGGCCTCGAACGTCAGCGTCCAGGTCCCGACCGGCAGATCCGGCAGCACGAACGTGCCACGACGATCGCCCGTGACGGTCGTCGCGGCCCGCTCGGTCTCGCCCGAGCGCGCCGTGACGCGCACGCCGCCGAGGCCACCCTGGCCGCCGTACGCGTCGCGTCCCGAGACGAGACCCGCGACGGTCGCGACCCCCGCACGCAGCCCGAGGTGCACGGTGCGCGACCCCGCCGCCGCCAGGGCGACGAGCGCCGACTGCGCACCGAGCCCCGCCGACGAGGCCGACACGAGGTACGTGCTCGGCGTCGCGAGGCCGTCGACCGCCCAGGCACCGACATCACCCGTCGTCGCGGTGCGCGTCGTGATCGACGTCGTGCCGTCGGAGATCGTGAGCTCGACACCGCCCGCGGGCCCGTCCGGCCCGGTGACCGTGCCCGACAGGCGGCCGCGACCCGGGGTCAGCTCGAGCTCGAGCGGTGCGGCCGCCGCCTCGGCGCCCGTGACCCAGAACCGCTGCGTCTCGTAGCCCGCCTTCGCGAACGTCAGCAGGTAGCGGCCGTTCGGCGAGAGGCCCGCGAACGCCCACGAGCCGTCGTCGCCCGTCGTCGTCGTGCGGCGCTGGCTCGCGACGTCCGTACGCTCGACCGGCGCCGCGAGACCCCAGACCTTGCCGACCGGGGCGTCGTCGGCCGTGTCCGCGGGGACGTCGCGCGACGTGCGGCCGTCGAGCACACCGTCCGCCGTGGTGTCCTGCGTGCTGCCCGTCGTGGTGCCCGTCGTGCTGGTGCCCGCCGTGGCCTGCGACGAGCTCGCCGCCACGATGCTCTGCGCCGCGGGCAGCGCACCCGCGGGCACGACCTGGACCGTGACGCCCGACGGGTCGCTCGACGTCACGACCCCCGCGACGCGCACGCCCTCGTCGGCCGCGTCGTCCTCGCTGCCACCGGAGCCCGTACCGCCGCCGCCCGCACCACCACCGGCCCCGCCCGCGCCGGGCCCCGAGCCTGCGCCGTCCGTGCCGGTCGTCGCACCGCCCGCCGGGGCGCTCGTCGTGACGCCCGCCTGTTCGTCGACGCTGCGGTCCCGGCCCGAGAACCTGTCCGACAGCCACGGCAGCGCCGCGAGCACGAGGCCGACCCACAGCACCGCGACGGTGAGGATCGACACCACGCGCAGTGCACTGCCCGGGAGCACGGGCCGGGCCGTGAACGACGCGTCGAACCGCTGCGGTGCGCGCTCGCCCGTCGCGGTCACGTGGTACGCCGTGCGGCGCGCGCGGCCGAACAGCATCGGGCGGGACGTGCCCGCGCGGGCCGGCACGCGCACGCTCGAGTGCGGTGCGACGTCGACGCCCGCGGAACCGAGGTCGACGAAGCCGTCGCCGTCCGCGAGCGCCACGAGCTCGACGCGAGCCGGCTCGTCGCCCGCGTTGGCGAGCACGACCTGCACGCGCTTCGACCGCACACCGCGCGTGTCGGCCGGCTCGACGGTCAGCAGCAGCCCGCTCGTGCCGTCGACGCGCAGCGCACCGTCCGCGGCGGTCGTCGTGCGCGTCCCTGCACTCGTCGGGATGCCCGCTGTCGCCGCCGACTCGACCGTGACGACGAACGGGTAGTCGCCGGGCGCGGCACCGACGGGCGGCAGGAGGGGCAGCTCGACGGTGACGGTCGCGTCGGGCGCGACGCCCGCGACGGGGACGGGTGCGGGCAGCCAGCCGCTCTCGAGCCCGACGACCGACACGATCAGGTCCAGCGGGCCCGTCGTGACGTTGCGTGCGTGCACGCGCAGGGTCGCGACGGACCCGGCCGTGGCGTGCGACCCGGGCTCGACGAGCACGGACGTCGCGGCGTTCCCGGGACGCGGTGCGTGCGCCATGCGGTGCTCCTTCGTGCTGGTCGGGCGGCTGGTGGGGGGCTCGTGGGGTGCGTCAGGTCGTGCGGGCCGTGAGGTTCACGACGAGCTGTTCGCTCGCGTCGAGCGTCTGCGGCGACGACGTCGCGAGGACCGAGCCGTCGGCGGTCACGCGGACCTCGACGAGGTAGTTCTCGGGCGCGTCGACGTCGAGGAACGCGTAGCTGCCGTTCGCGCCCGTCGTCGTGGTCGCGACGGCCCCTGCCGCGGTGCCGTAGTCCGACGCGCGGTACAGCAGGACCGTGAGCCCGTCGGCGGTCTCGCCGCTCGCGTACCTGACGGTCCCGCTGATGCGCGCGGACGCGACGAGCGTGGGCGACACGTGCGCGTCCTGCGCGGCAGCGAGCTGCACGATCTCGGACGTCGCACGCGTCCCGGCCCGCGAGAACGTCACCGTGTAGGTGCCCGGGTCGAGGCCGTCGAGCACGTACTGCCCGACCGACCCGGCGGGCGTCGACGCCGTGTAGACGACGCGCTGCACGGTGCCCGAGCTCACGGTGACCCGCACGTTGCCGACGGGCGCGGGGGCTGCGTCGCGCGTCGGCGGCTGCCGCACGGTGCCCGAGATGCTGCCCGTCGCGGCGCGCATGCTGACGTCGACGCTCGTCGCGGACGTCGCGCCCGCGGTGACGGTGCCGAACGCGTCGACGCTCACGGACAGCGTCTGCGACTCGAGGTCGCCGCGCGCGAACGTCACCGTGTAGGTGCTGGGCACGCGCAGCCCCGAGATCGACCAGTGCCCGACGGGGTCGGCGGACTGCGTCACGGTCTGCAGCGTGAGCGCACCGTCGGTCACGGTCACGCCGACGCCGCCCGCGCTGCCGCCGCTCACGCGCACCGTCCCGGACAGCGAGACCTGGTCGCGGCCGAGCACGACCGCGAGCCCGTCGAGCGCCTGCCCCTGCGTGAGGGTCGCGGTGAGCGTCGCGGGTGCGTAGCCCGGTGCCGCGACGACGACCGTGTAGCTCGCGGGGGTCGGCAGGCCGCGCAGCACGAACGAGCCGACCGCGTCCTGCGTGAGCGTCACGGTCTCGACGGTCACCTGCCCGCTCGTCGCGGTCACGGTCGCACCGCCCACGGGTCCCGAGAACCCGGAGACGGTGCCCGCGATCGACCCGTCGCCCTGCACGAGCGCGAGCTGCACGCCCGTGCGGTCCTCGCCCGCGGCGACATCGACGCGCTGCACCGACGACGAGAACCCGTCCTTCGCGACCACGAGGTCGTACACGCCCGGCGACGGCAGGTCGGTGATCTCGAACGTGCCCTCGGCACCGATCGGCACGGTGCGCACCACGGCGCCCGACGCGACCCCCGACGGGTCGGGCGCCTCGCCCGGCTCGGGCGGCGTGCCCGCGAGCGGGCCGGTGTCGAGCGGCAGCTCGACCGTGAGCGTCGCGCCCGCGACGTCGGTGCCCGTGACCGTCCCCGCGAGCGTCGCGGGGACCCCGCCGACGAGCACCGTGAGCCCGGTCGCGGACTGTCCGGCCTGCACGGTCACGGGTTGCGCGTCGCCCTGCGTCGGGGCTGCCGGGTACCAGGTCTCGTCGAACCCCGCGCCGCGCACGCGCAGCGTGTAGTCACCCGCGGGGAGCCGGTCGAGCAGGAACGTGCCCTGCGGGGTCGTCGCGGTCGTGAGGATCGGCTGCGCCGGGTCGGAGCCGAACGCCTCGACGGAGACGTCCGCGACGCCGGCCCCGGTCGCGAGGTCCGTGACGGTCCCCGCGAGCGACGACGTGCCCGTCGTGACCCGCGCGTCGCGTGCCTGCGCGACCTGCAGCGCGAGGTCCCGGTCGGCCGCGGACCGGCCGACGACCGAGCTCAGCGCGACCGTGATGACGACCGCGAACGTCGACAGCGCGAGCAGCAGGCCCAGCAGCGCGAGCATCCCGCGCGCGAACCGCGGCTTCTGCACGAGGACGCCGGCCGCGGCGGGCGGGGCGTCCGGCGGCGGCGCGGTCGGACCGTCGACGCGCAGCTCGAACGGGCGCATCCGGGGGTCGCCGAGGAACGGTCGTCGGGCCTTCGCCTGCATCGCGAGCGCGACGCTCTGACCGGGCGGGATGGCGAACGACGCGGGCCGGAACGTGAACGTCGTCGCGGCCTCCGGGTCGAGCGCGACCACGCGCCCGACCTGCTGCGTGTTGCCCTGGTTGTGGACGACGACGGAGAACACGCCCGACGAGCCCGCGGTCACCGTCGGGGGGTCGAGCGTCACGGTCGTGCGCGGCGCGGGCGGCACGTCGAGGACGACGTCCTGCACCGCGATCGCACCCTCGTCGGCGAGGTCGCGCACCTGCACCGCGACGCGCCGCTCGCCCGCGGGGACCCCCTCGGGCAGCGTGAGCGTCACGACGACCGCGGCGGTCTCCTGCGGGAACAGGCGCAGGTCGGGCGCGTCGAGGTGCACCCACGACGGGTCCGCGCCGAGCACGCGCACGGTCGCTCCCGCGATGAGCGCGGACGTGTTCGTGACGGTCGCGACGAGCGTCGCGGGCACGCCGGGCTGCACGACGAGCCGGCGTGGGTCGAGGTCGAGGCGCACGTCAGCCCCCCACCGGCAGGTCGCGCTGGGTCGCCGCGCCGCCCGCGACGTGCACGACGGACGTCGCGACGACCTCGTCGGACACGACGACCGTGACGGTGTACGTCCCGGCGGGCAGGTCGCTCAGCACGTACGTGCCGGTGCCGGACGCACCCGCCTTGGTCGTCGTCGTCTCGTGCACGACGAGCCCGTCGGTCGCGCGCACGCTCGCCCCGACGAGGCCCGTGCCGCCCTGCGTGACGCGGCCCGTGAGCGAACCGGTCGACGGGGTGAGCCGCACGTCGTCGGCGGTCCCGGGCCCGCTGCCCGGGACCGTGACCGGCACGCTGACCGGGGCGTACCCGGGCTTCGTGAACGCGAGCGTGACGGTGCCCGGTGCGAGCCCCGTGAGCGTGTACGTCCCGACCTGGCCCGACGTCAGCGTCGTCGTCGCCAGGCCGCCCGCCGCGCCGCCGACCGTGACCGTGACCCCGCCCAGCCCCGCGCCCGCACCGTCGACGACCCGGCCCGTGACCGTCCCGGACCCGCCGGCCAGCGGCACCGTGAGGTCGTCGCGGACCTCGCCCGGGCCGAGGTCGACCGCGACGCTCGTCGAGCCGAAGCCCTCCTTGCCGAACGTCAGCACGTACGTGCCGGGCGTCGGCAGGTTGGGCAGCACGAACCGCCCGACGGACCCCACGGTGGGTGTGCCGACCACGAGCTCCTTGCCCGCGACGGTCGTCGTGACCTGCACGCCGCCGAGCGGGGCCGCACCGTCGGTGACGGTGCCCGCGATCGAGCCGGTCCCGGCCCCGAGCGTCACGTCGAGCGCGAAGCGGTCCTGCCCGCCGAGCACACGCTCGGTCGTGGTCGTCGGCTGGTAGCCCTCGGCGCTGAACGTGAGCGCGTACGTCCCCGGCGCGGGCAGGTCCGCGAACGCGTACGCGCCGTCGGCGTCGGCGGTCGTCTCCCACTGCTGCGTGGGGTCCGCACCGTTCCACGCGGGCCGGGCGGTCACCGTCACGGGCACGGGCTCGCCCGACTCGTCGCGCGTGCCGACCTTGCCCGACAGCGACGCGGGGTGGCCCGTGATCGTGAGGTCCGCACCCGTGGTGGCCTCGCGCGCGACCGCGTCGACCGGCTGCGCGGAGACCTCCGAGACCGCCTGCGGGTGCCACACCTCGTCGTACCCGTCGGCCGTGACGCGCAGCAGGTACGCGCCGGGGAACAGGCCGGACATCGTGTACGTCCCGTCGGCCTGCGTCGCGGCCGACGAGACCTCGATGAGCTCGTCGTCGCGGCCGTGCCGCAGCGCGACGACCGTCACGCGACCCACGCCCTGGTGGTCGGCCGCACCCCACACCGTGCCCGTGACCGTCGCGCCGACCCCCGCGGGGAGCGGACCGTCCTTCGCGAGCGCACCCGCGGGCGCCGCACCGGCCGCGCCGTCGGCTCCCCCGCCGCCCGCCTTCGTCGCCGCGAAGAACGACGGCGGCGCGGTCTTCGTGAACGCGTCCGCGCCGAGCACCTGACGCGTGCCCAGCAGGAACGCGAGCGCCCACGCGACGACGATCGCGAGCAGCACGAGCACCGTGATCAGACCGCGGCTGAACGTCGAGCGCTGCCGCAGGACGAGCCCGACGCTCGCCTGCGCCCCCGGCGCCTCGGCGAGCACGCGCACCGGGCGGTCGTGGTCGCTGCCCAGGAGCTGGCGCGGGCCCCTGACGACGACCGTCGACGTCGCGACCCCGCCCGGCGGCACCGACAGGGTCGACGGCGTGATCGTCGTGCGGACCGTGCGGTCGCCGTCCTGCGCGCGCAGCGCGACGTCGAGCGGCACGTTGCCGTCGTTGCGGACCTCGACGGGGAACGCACCGCGCCCGCGTGCGCGCACGATGCTCGGCGCGGCCTCGAGCCGCACCGACGGGCGCGCCGGGACGACGATGTCGACGTCGTGGTAGGCCTCGCGCGCACCCGGCGCCCGCCCCGCGACGACGAACGTCACCGGGTACGTGCCCGCGGGGAACGTCGCCGGGAGCCCGACCGTCAGCGTGAGCGCACCCGCCGCGTCGGGGAACAGCGCGAGCGCCTCCGGCTCGGCGAGCACGCTCGCCTCGGGCACGCCCAGCGCACGCACGGACAGCGACTCGATGACGTCCGAGGTGTTGACGACCTCGAGCGGCACGACGCCCGTCCCGCCCGGCGTGACGTCGAGCCGGTCGACGGTGCTCGTGACCCTCATGCCCGCGTGCCCCCGACAGCCCTCACGAGGTCGAGCCGAGCCGCGACGTGACCGGCTCGATGGCCGTGACGAGCGGCGGCAGCGGCTCCCACGGGTAGGCGTCGGCCGCGACGAGCGCGGTGAGCGTGAACGACGCCTTGAGCGAGCCGCCCAGCGACGACCAGATCTCGCGCGGGCGGTTGACCTCGTCCGACGCGAGCTGCAGCTGCACGGGCGACGACGGTTCACGCTCGAGGTGCTCGACCGGCAGCACCTGGTGCGACACGAAGCACGTGAGCACGTCGCCGAGCAGCCCGTGCTCGTCGCGCGGCGAGCCCGCCCACGCGCTCACGAGGTAGCTGAGCTGCACCATGGGCAGCGCGAACCGGCGCTCGACGCCGTTCGGTCCCTGTCGCGTCTGACCGGGTCGCGGCGGCTGCCCGCTGCGGCTCACCTGGTACAGGAAGAGGTTGACCGTGAGCCGGTTGACCTGCGCGGACCACGTGCTCGACGGCGCGTCGAACGACACGTCACCGGTCTCCACCGGCAGCGGGAGGCTCGCCCGGAGCAGGTTCTCGAGACCGTCGTCGATCGTGGGGATCAACATCTGGGCCTCCGTCCCGCGCGGGTTCCGACGTCGGGTGCAGGGAAGGCCCACGGCGGGCGTCGGACCTCTCGCGCGCGCGACCGGCGCCTGGCGGTGCCAGGAACACCTGACGCTAGGAGCAGGACGTCCCGGCGGGCATCGGTAATCGCTACCGATGTTGGTCCCGACGTGCGCGTCCGGTGTTCCGCAGCGCCCCGCGCCCCGGCATGATCGGGCACGTCACGACGAGCACGAGGGCTGCCGACGAAGGGGACGCGATGACGACCACGGGGGCGCGCGTGCGCACCGCGCTCGAGGCCGCCGTGCGCCGCCGCGCCGAGCTGCCGGGCGGTGACGACACGCTCGCACCCGCGTCGCTCGCAGCCGCGTCGCTCGCGGCCGTGCTCGCGGACGCCGCCGGGTTCGCCGCCGCGGACGCCGCGCTCGAGGACGTCGCGGGCCTGTTCGGGCTCGACGAGCCGTCCGCGGCGCTGCTCGCGGTCGCCCAGCTCGCCGAGCTGCACCCCAGCGCGCACCTGCTCACGGGCGTGCTGTCGGGCGCCGCGGGTGCCGGTCGCCCGACGGTCGCGCTCGCGTGCGAGCTCGCCGGCCTCGCCCCCGCCGACCCCGCCACGGCACGCCGCCTCGCCGCGTCCGGCCGCCTGCGCCGCACGGGCCTGCTCGAGCTCGAGGGCGACGAGCCGCTGCCCGGTCGGCGGCTGCGCCTGCCCGCCCGCGTCGCCGCGCGCCTGCTCGGGGTCGAGGACGTGCCGCCCGGGCTCGACCGCCTGCTCGTCGCACCCGTGCCCGCGGACGCCCCCGGGACCGCGGCCGTCGCGGACGCGCTGCGCGCCGGTGAACCGCTCGTGTGGGTGCACGCCCCGCTCGGCACCGCGGGCACCGCCGCGGCTGTGGGGGCGTGCCGCGACCTCGACGTCGACGTGCTCGTCGCGGACCTCGAGCTCCTGCCGACGAGCCCCGCCGCACCCCTCGACCCGGGCGTCGTGCGGGAGGTCGTGCGCGACCTCGCGCTCGAGGCCGCGCTGCGCGGTGCGGTGCTCGTGCTCGCCGGTGCGCAGGTCGCCGGACCGCACATCACCGAGCTCGACACCGCGATCGTGCCCGTCGTCGCCGTCGGCCGCACCGCGTGGGACGCGCGCTGGCGACCCACGCTGCCCGCGAGCGTGCGCGCCGGACGCCTCACCACCGCGGGCCGCGCCGAGCAGTGGGAACGCCTGCTCGGACCGGGGGTCGCGACACGCGACGTGCTCGCGCTGCGGCTCGCCCCCGAGCAGATCGACACCGTCGCACGTCGCGCGCTCGCCGACGCGCACCTCGTCGGCGCCGACGAGCCCGACGCCCCGACCGTGCGCGCCGCCGCCCGCCGCCTGTCCGCGGCCGGGGCCACGCGCTCGTCGGCCCCCGGTGGCGGCGCGAGCCTCGACGACCTGGTCCTGCCGCCGCGCACGCGACGCGAGGTCGAACGGCTCGTCGGCTGGGTGCGGGACCGCGACGACGTGCTCGCGCTCGGCGACCTGCACGGCAAGGGCGGCAAGGGCACCGGCATCTCCGCGTTGTTCTCCGGCAGCCCCGGCACGGGCAAGACGCTCGCCGCGCACGTCGTCGCCGACACGCTCGGCGCGGACCTCTACCAGGTCGACCTGTCCGCGGTCGTCGACAAGTACATCGGCGAGACCGAGAAGAACCTCGAGCGCGTGTTCGCCCACGCCGAGTCGCTCGGTGCCGTGCTGTTCTTCGACGAGGCCGACTCGCTGTTCGGCTCACGGTCCGCCGTGACCGACGCGCGTGACCGCTACGCCAACCAGGAGGTCTCCTACCTCCTGCAACGCATGGAAGCGTCCGAGGGCGTCACGATCCTCGCGACGAACCTGCGCGGCAACCTCGACCCCGCCTTCGCGCGGCGCCTGCACTTCATGGTCCACTTCCCCGACCCCGACGAGCCCACCCGCGCCCGGCTCTGGGAGCACCACCTGTCCCAGCTCCCGACGACCTCCGCCGACGACCCCGTCGACGTCGCCCTGCTCGCCCGCACCCTCGAGCTCGCCGGCGGCGACATCCGCAACGTCGTGCTCGCCGCCGCTTACGACGCCGTCGCCGAGCGCCGCCCCGTCGCGATGCAGGACCTGGTCGTCGCCGCAGCGCGCGAGGTCGCGAAGCTCGGCCGCCGGATCACGCACCCCGACTGGCCCCAGCCCGCCTGACCCGGGCCGACGCGGGATCAGGCCGGGTCATCAGGCCGGGTCGGTCCAGTAGCCGACGGGCATGCGCGCGAGCCGCGGATACAGCCCGGCCGTCCCCGTGACCCGCACGAGCGGCTCGAGCGGACCCGTCTCGAGGTGCGTCCGCCAGATCATGAGCGTGCCCCGACGATCAGTAGCCGTCAGCAGGTGCTCGTCGTCCAGGAACCCCAGCGCCCGGTGCGCACCCGCACCGGGCGCAAGCGGCCGCACCTCGGGCAGACCCGGGATGCGATGGTGCTCACCCGTCGCGACATCGACGATCCGCAGCCGGTCGACGTTCGACACGATCAACCGGGCGCTGTCCGGGCTCCAGGCCAACGAACCGACGGTCGTCTCACCCTCCAGCACGCGCACCACATCACCCGTCGACGCGTCCACGATCGCCGTGAACACCCGGATGCTCTCACCCACCAGGCTGGCCTGCTTGACGCACACGCGACGCCCGTCCGGCGACCACAGCAACCCTGGGTCTTCCGGATCATCCCCCGACGACGCGGCCAGCACCGCGAGTTCTCGTGACGTCCCGGCCTCGACATCGACGACCGTCAGCACCGTGTCAGGCGCTGACTTCCCGGGCCGCCAAAGCAGCTGCGAGACGACCAACCGGTCGCCCGCGTCGGTGGTCGCGATACCTGTCAGGTCGTGCCCGTCTCCACGAGGCGTGTAGTGCAGGCGCGTGAGCTCCCCGGTCATGACGTCGAGCCGCACGATCGTCGCCGGCGTGCTCCGCTCAGCCATCACCATGTTCTGCTCGTCGTATGGGGAGGCCGTCACGACGTCCACGAAGCGTCCCTGCGCGCTGAGCGCGGACGCCGCCGACCCCGAGACCACCGGCAGCGGCAGTATTGGCATCCGTCCCGCTCCGAGCAGCGCGCCGTAGACGCCCTCGGTCCGATGCGCCGCGAACGGCACAGGTTCCGGCGCAGCGACCACCGTCTCCTCGCTCGTCTTCAGCGCCCACCGCGCCACCGGCCGACCTGTCCGAGAAGACTCCACGGCCATGGACGCTAGCCGACACGTCCCCAGCCCGGCAGAGGTACCGAGCACCAGTCCGCGAGCCGCCCCGGCTACCGCGACCCGCTCGTCGTCGAGGTCGGCCGCGCGACGCCGGCCACTGCCGACCTCGACGTACGTCCGCGCATGCGGGCCCCGGCGAACGGGACGACTACCGCAGGGCCCGGCCCTCCTGGCGCGCCTTGACGGTGCGCTCGTGGAGGTCCGCGCGCAGGTCGTCGTCACCCATGACGAGCCACACCAGCCCGCAGTCCTGAGGGCCGGTCGCGCCGGGCACGCACTGCGTGCACATGTCGGCCGGGCGCAGGGGGCACCTCGGCTCGGGTCGCGACTTCGTGGTCGTCATGCCGCGCACCGCCCCGCTCGTCCCGAACCGGGCGGCACCGACGGACGGCACCTCGTGCTGCACACGTCGGGCAGGGTAGGCACCGTCGATCCGGGGCGCCCGGGACCTCCGTCCCGCGTCTCGGCCGTCCGGCGCCACGGAACGCGTGACGACTGCGACAGGGTGCCCTCGGTGGCGTCGCGTTCGGCCGTCCGGGTGATGTTCGCCCTCGTCAGCGGCAACTCGGTAGCGATTGCCGATGCCGCGTCGGGGGGCGTCCGGTCAGGCTGGCCCCGGCAGACGCGCGCGCCCGCGCGCCGACGACCGGCCACGTTCCCCCCGGAGGCCTGATGAGCCCGCACCACGCGCGCGTCCCCGTCCCGACCGCAGCACCCGCGTCGCCCGAGCCGACGACCGCGCCGCCGACGGTCGCACCCGCGTCCGCGATGCTGCCCGCTCCGCTCACGGTCGGGCACGCCGACGACCCCGCGGAGCACCGGGCCGACGCGCTCGCCGACGTCGCGCTCTCCCGCCTCGACGCGTCGGGCGAGGCGCACCGGCACGACCCGGGGTGCGGGCACCTGCGGCGCTCGGTGTCGCCGTCGGCGGGCTCGTCGTCGGGTCCGTCGTCAGGTGCCGTGCAGATCGGGCTCGCGGGCGGCGACCTCGACAGCACGACGAGCGGGCGCATCGAGGCCCGGCGCGGGTCCGGGGCGCCGCTGCCGGGCGGCGTGCGGCGCCGCATGGAGACCGCGTTCGGCACGGGGCTCGGCCACGTGCGCGTGCACGACGGACCCGAGGCGGCCGCGCTGTCGTCGGCCATGTCCGCCGAGGCGTTCACGACGGGCTCCGACATCTTCTTCGGCGCCGGCCGGTTCGCACCGCACGACCCCGCGGGCGAACGCGTCCTCGCGCACGAGATCGCGCACGTCGTGCAGGAGGGTCCCGCGGTGCGGCGCCTGACGATCTTCGGCAAGCACGTGCCCGGCACGAAGAAGGAGGACCCGGCCGAGAAGGCTGCGCGGGAGCGCGCCAAGGCCGAGGAGAAGGCGAAGAAGCAGGCCGTCAAGCAGAGCAAGCAGACGATCAAGGACGAGAAGGAACGGCTCGCGCAGTCCCGCGAGACCGGGGTGCAGGGGCGCGCCCAGCTCCAGGAGTCGACGTACGCGAACGGGCTCGACGAGGCCCAGGGCAAGGTCACGGACCTCTACAAGCGCATGAGCCAGGCGCGCGAGCGCGAGGTCGAGATCTTCGCCGAGCTGCAGGCGAACAAGCTCGGCGGCTCCGACGCGCAGCGCGCCAAGCTCGCCTTCAAGCAGGTCTGGTACGTCGAGTTCCCCGACCTCACGCACGTGCGGCCCGCGCGCGAGACCGACGCCGAGGTGCTCGTCGCGGAGGTCCGGCAGGTGCGCGGCGACGCGGCCGCATCGCAGACCGCCGAGGCCGCCGACGCCGCCCTGGCCGCCGAGCGCATGCTCCCGAAGGCCGTCGAGAAGCTGTATGACCGCATGGTCGTCGTGCGCGACGAGCTCCTCGAGGCCGATCCGGACGCGAGCGAGCACCTCGTCATGGAGGAGGCGCGCGAGAAGGTCCTCGCGACCGTCGCCGCCGAGCAGCAGGGCAAGCTCCCGCCGAAGGACGGCCCGCTCGACCAGGCGGCGTGGGCTGCCGCGAGCACGCGAGGCGAGGCGCGGCGACGCCAGGCCGCACGCGACGCCGACAACGCGCAGGCGAACCTGCAGCTCCTCGACCCGACGCAGCGCATCGGGCCGCAGCAGCAGGAGTCGAGCCCGATCGGCTCCGCCGCGAGCTCCGTCATGGAGAAGGTCGGGAAGTTCGGCGGGTACGGGCTCGACGCGATCGACAAGGTCGGCGGCGGCATCGCGGGCAAGGTCGGCTCGAAGAAGGACAAGGAGCTCCGCAAGGACCTGCCGAAGGACGACGACAAGGACCCCACGTCGCCCGTGCCGTCGGTGCTCGACCCGCTCGGCGTGGGCAAGGCCTACGAGTCGGGCGCCAAGGCCGCGAAGATGCGCTCGAAGGGCCAGCGCGACGTCGTCGAGAAGGACCTGCCGACGTCGGACGCGACGCTCGCGAAGGAGGGCATCGGCAACGTCGTCTCGGTGCTCAAGTCGATCGTCGACGCGGTGCAGTCGGGCCTCGGGATGGCGCAGCAGATCGAGGCCTCGTGGACGACGAAGGACCCGTACGAGGGGCTCAAGGCCGCGAAGTCCGGCGCCGGCATGCTGGGGTCGCTCGTGAGCGCCGCGAAGGAGACCGCGAACCTCGCCAAGACCATCGACTCGGGCGTCAGCGCAGGAGTGAAGTCGGTGATCCCGGGCCTCGACATCGCGAGCGCCGCGATCTCCATGGTCAGCGGCATCACCGACGTCGCGACCACCGGCATGCGCCAGCGCGAGACCGACATCGCGATGTTCGAGGCTCGCGCGGGGTCCGCGAAGCAGGTCGACGTCATGGTCTACCCGCTCATGAAGGTCTCGCAGGTCTACACCAAGCAGCTCGAGAAGAACTGCTGGTCGCTCGGTTCCTCGATCCTCGACTTCTCGCTGTCGATCGCGCAGGTCGCGAGCGGCGGCGGCTTCGGCATCCCGGCCGCGATCAAGGCGTCCGCGACCGTCGTCGACAAGCTCCACACGCTCGCGCACTACATCGCCGACAAGGTCCTCGGCGCGCAGGCCAAGCGTGCCGAGAAGGAGTCGGCGGTCATGCACCTCGAGGGCGCCGCCGAGGACGAGCTCAAGCAGCACCCGAAGATGGCGGTCGACGCGATCGTCATGCGCGCCGCGAAGGGCGACCCGACCGCGCTCGCGTTCCTCGCCAACTACCGGATCAACGGCAAGCCGATCACCAAGGACTACGTCGCGCAGATCAAGCCGCAGCCCCGCGTCGGCTTCGACCCGAACGACCCCAAGGGCCCCGGCGCCGCGACGTCGAACGACGCACTCCTGCTCAAGATCCGCGAGGTCGTGCTCGCCGGGATGGACGTCGAGGCCGACCCGCAGAGCGTGTTCGAGGACCTCAAGTCGCAGGTCGACGGCGTGACCGGCAAGGGCGCGTCCGTGCGCGACGCGTGGAACGAGGCCGGTCAGCTGCGCGACGACCGCAACGCGCTCGCCGGCAAGGGAGCGCTCGGACAGAACTCCAAGAACGACCGCGGGCTGTTCTGGCGGCTGCGCATGACCATCGACAACGGCAAGCGCGAACAGCTCAAGGCGCGCACGCAGGTCTACCAGGACGTCAGCCTGGACCCGCTGCCGCAGGGCGTCGCGTGCGCGGTCGGCTCGCTCGAGCTCAAGCTCGACGCGTCCCCCGTCGACATGACGCAGTTCCTCGAGAAGCTCGACGTCGCCCAGATCGAGGCCGAGCTGAGCCGCACGCCGCGCCGCAACTCGCCCGAGTGGATCGCGTTCCTGCGCGACGCGCTCAAGCAGAAGAAGTCCGCACCCGTCGGGTCGGGCACCCCGTGAGCCTGACCGACGCGGACCTGTTCCTCGCCGAGATCGCCGCCGCGTTCGTCGACGCCGGGCGCGAGGTACAGGTCGACGCTGCAGCCCGCACGCTCGACGTCTCGACCGACGCAGCACCCATCACCTCGCCGACCACAGCCGCCCCGTCCGACCCGCCCACCGGCACGTCCGCTGCGTCGGACTCGTCGGACTCGTCGGACTCGTCGGGCTCGTCGGGCTCGTCGGGCTCGTCGGGCTCGTCGGGCTCGTCGGGCTCGTCGGGCTCGTCGGACGATGGTGCCCGAGCGCGACCGCCCGCGCGCGTGCTCGTCGTCCTGCACCCCCTCTCGCGCGCGGTCACGCTGTACGCGACGCACCCCGCGCGGGTGCCCGGCGACGCCGTCGCACGCGTACGTGAGCTCGCCGCACGCGTGAGCGCCGACGAGCCCGTGGTCACCCTCGAGCTCGACAGCGCGTCGCACGTCGTCTCCGTCCGGCACGCGCTCGCACTCGGTGCCGCCCACCCCGACGACGACACGCTGCGGGACCTGGTCACGGCGGCGCTCGACGAGGTCGAGGACGGCCTGGCCCGCCTGACCCCGGCGGTCGAGTCGGTCCTGGCGGGCACCGACCCGACGAGCGCGGCGGCCACCGCCCGCACGTCCACCCTCCCCACCCCCTGACCCCACCCACCCCACACAACCCCTCCCCACCCCCACACCCACCCAGTTCGCGACTCCCGCACCACGTTCGCGGGCCACGGCCCGCGAACCGGCGACCCCACCCGCGAGCTGGATCGCGAACCGCGAACTCACCCCGCCACCACCGCCCCTCCCGGCACCACCGCCCCTCCCGGCAGCCGCCCCTCCCCGCGAGCGCCCCACATCCACCGCGAGCGCCACACCTACGACTGTGGCGCTCGCGTCCTATGTGTGGCGCTCGCGGGGGGGAGGGTCGGTGGGCGGGGGGAGGGTCGGTGGGCGGGGGTGACGGGGTGCGTGGGGTGGCGGGTTGCGCAGTGACTACTGATGGAGCGCGGCGGTGGGGTCGTTACGCTCGGCGTGCCGCGCGGCGTGCGCGGGTGAACAGGTCGGGAGGTGCCGGTGCGGGTTCGGTCGCTGGGGCGTCGGTCGCCGCGCCGCTCGATGCGTCGCCCGCTGCGTCGAGCCGGGCAGACGGCCGGGCGGACGGCGGGGGTCGTCGGCACGGTCGGGCTCGTCGGGCTGCCCGTGGTCCTGCTCGGGGGCTGCTCGTTCTTCGACCGGGGCGACGACACGACGGGTGTCTCGGTGTTCGACGTCCAGGTCGGCGAGTGCTTCCAGCCGCCGGACGTCATCTCGGTCGAGCTGACGCAGATCGACCGCGTGCCGTGCGACCAACCGCACGCGCAGGAGGTCTACGCGCTGGTCCCGTACGTCGACCCGTCGGGCACCACGAGCGCGTCCTCATTCCCCGGCCAGGAACCGCTGACGGCGTTCGCCCAGGGTGCGTGCGCGCAGGAGTTCCAGGACTACGTGGGCGTCGACTACCGCGACTCGCGGCTGTGGTTCACGTACCTGCTGCCGTCGGCACGGGGCTGGGAGCAGGACGCCGACCGCACGACGGTGTGCGTGGTCACGACGACGGGTGAGCAGCTCACGCGATCGGTGAAGGGCACGGGCTGGTGACGACGGCGGCCCGCTCGTGGGTGGAGATCGTCGTCGTGGTGGCGACGAACCCCACCCACGCCCGGGCTGACCGGGCAGGTGAGCCGAGAGCGACGATGTGGAGGGTGACATGAGCAAGCCCGCGGTGACCGCGACCGCGATGATGACGTGCACGTTCGGGGTGGCTCCGGCCACGCTGTCGGTGCTGCCGACGTCGGGCGTGCTGATCGAGGGCAAACCCGCCGCGACCGTCACGGACGCGGTCCCGGCCGTCAACGTCCCACCGTTCGGCATGTGCACGTCGCTCGCGAACCCGACGGTCGCCGCCGCGACCGCCGCCGCCCTCGGCGTCCTCACCCCCATGCCGTGCATCCCCGCGACGACCGCATGGGTCAACGGCGCGACGCAGACGCTCATCGGCGGCCGACCGGCGCTCACGCTCGGTGCGCAGTGCATGTGCGCGTACGGCGGCGTGGTCCAGGTCGTGAACCCGGGCAGCACGACGACCCTCGAGGGCTGACATCCCCGCGCGCCGGGTCGCTCCGGTGGGCGTGGCAGGCTGGGGCGGTGACGTTCTGGCGACGACGAGCGCGTGTGCAGGTGCCCGTGAGCGACGGCTTCCACGTGGCGGAGGCCCCCGCGCTGCAGCGCGGGATCGTGCAGGCGCTCGGCTCGGACCGGCCCGCGGGGGCGGCGATCCCCGCCGTGCTCGAGGTCGTGCCGGGCCGCGACCGGCACCTCGCGCTCGTGTGGCGCAACACGATCGTCGGCTTCGTCCCCGGCGACCGCGCAGACGCGCTCGCGGCGCACCTGCCGACCGGTGGTGAGCGTGCGGTCGTCGACGGGTACGTGTTCCCCGAGGTGCACCGACCCCCGCGCGAGGGCGACGACGCGCGCGGCGTCCTGTGGCGCATCTGGGTCGGCCCACTGCACACCCTTCCCGACGAGCCCGCCCTCCCCGACTCGCTCACGCTCACTGACGGGCCCACCCTCCCCGACGGATCCACCCTCCCCGACGGGCCGGAGCCGCCCGCCGAGCCACAGCGCTCCGCCGCGTCGGTGGGCCCGACCGGGCTTGCGGGCCCCGCCGGGCTTGCGGGCCCCGCCGCCCGAGCGGGCACGGCGTGGGCGACCGGAGTAGCCGTGACCGTCGACCCCGACGGCGCGCAACGGCCAGCCGGGTTCCCGCCCGTCCCGTCCGGGCTCGACGAGCTGGCCGTCCCCGAGCGCACGATCCTCGGCGTCCCGGTCAACCGCCTCCGCGACCGCTGACCCACCTGCCCCCACCCACACCACCCACCGCACCCGGCCCCTCCCACTGCCTCCCCAGTTCGCGGCTCACGATCGAGCGCGCGGGTGAGGTCGCCGGTTCGCGGGCCATGGCCCGCGAAGGTGATGCCGGAGCCGCGAACTGGCTCGGGAACAGCGAACCGGGTCGGGAGCAGCGAACCGGGTCGGGAGCAACGAAGCGGGTCGGGAGCAGCGAACCGGTGTCCGCCTACTGGGTCCCGTGCTACCTGGCCCGGTCGCCTGGTGTGGTCCTTCGCGTGCGCTCCAGCTCGCGCTCCGCACTCCTAGGTGAGTTCGCGGTTCGTGATCCAGCTCGCGGGTGAGGTCGCCGGTTCGCGGGCCGTGGCCCGCGAAGGTGATGCCGGAGCCGCGAACCGGATCGGGAACAGCGAACCGGATCGGGAACAGCGAACTGGATCGGGAACAGCGAACTGGATCGGGAACAGGGAACTGGGTCGGGAACAGCGAACTGGGTCGGGAACAGGGAACTGGGTCGGGAGCAGCGAGGCGGGTCGGGAGGCGCGGACCGGGTCGGGAGGCGTGACGTGGTGTCTGCCTCGCGTGTCCCCGTGCGCCGGCCCCGTCGCCTGGTGTGGTCCTGCGAGTGCGCTCCGGCTCGCGCTCCGCGCTCTCGTGCGTGCGTGCGAGGATCAGGCGCATGACCGAGCCTGAGATCGTCGCCGCCACCGACCCCGCTGCCGACCCGTCCGCCGCCGATGCGTCCAGCGCCAGCGCGGCCGGTGGCGGCGTGGCCGGTGGCGGCGATCCCGCTTCCGGCGCTGAGCCGCTCAACGCCGGCGGGACCCGGTTGTGGGTCGAGCGGACCGGGTCGCGCCGGTACGTGGGCCGCAGCTCACGCGGTGCGCGCGTCGAGATCGGCGACATCGCGTACGGCGATGCGTTCACCCCCGGCGAGCTCCTGAAGATCGCGCTCGCGGGCTGCTCGGGCCTGGCGTCGGACGCGGCGATCGCGCGGCGGCTGGGCGACGACGTCGCGGTCACGATCGAGGTCGAGGGCCCGTCCGACGAGGCCGAGGACCGGTACCCGGCGCTCGCGGAGCGGCTCGTGGTCGACCTGTCGGGCCTCGAGCCGGACGCCCGTGACCGGTTGCTGACGGTGGTGCACCGCGCGATCGAGCAGCACTGCACGGTCGGTCGCACGCTCCAGGCGGGCGCGAGCGTCGACCTCACGGTGGTCGGGGAGCGCTGATGCCCCGTATCGTCGAGGAGGCGCTCGCGAAGGCGGTGTCGCTGCCGTCGAGCGCGGTGCACCAGCACGTCACGAGCCTGCGCCGACGCAACCCGGACGCGACACCGGCCGAGCTCGTGCGGCTCCTCGAGAAGGAGTTCCTGCTCGTCGTGGCCGGGGCGGGCGGTGCGGTCGGCGCCGCGGCGGCGGCCCCCGCGGTCGGCACGGGCGTGGCGCTCGCGCTGACCGCGAGCGACGTCGCGACGTTCTTCTCCGCGTCCGCGGCGTACGTGCTCGCGGTCGCGTCGGTGCACGGCATCGAGGTCGAGGACGTCGAGCGGCGCCGTGCGCTCCTGCTGACCGCGATCCTCGGTGAGTCGGGCGCGAGGGCCCTCACCGATGTCACGGGCCTGGGGACGACGAGCGCCGCGCGCCTGCTCGTCACGCGCCTGCCGGTCGCGACGGTCAAGAAGGTCAACACGACGCTCACGCGCCGCATGCTGCGCAAGCAGCTCACGAAGCACACGGGCCTGTTCTTCGGCCGTCTGCTCCCGTACGGGATCGGCGTCGTCGTGGGCGCGTCGGGCGGCCGCGCGCTCGGCAAGCAGGTCGTCACGGGTGCCCGTCAGGCGTTCGGCCCGCCCCCGACGGCCTTCCTGGACGCGGCGCCGACGCCGGTCACGCCGCGCGAGCTCCCGGGGGCCTGACCGGCCCGCGGGTCACCAGCGCGCGTGGACGTGCGCGCGGATGCGCTCGTCGTAGATGCGCTCCAGCGCCCCGAGCGTCGGTGCGTCCAGCGGCGTGAGGTCCGCGGCGGCCGCGTTCGCACGCGCCTGCTCGGGGTTGCGCGCACCGGGGATCACGACGGAGACACCCGGCTGGTCGACGATCCAGCGCAGCGCGAGCTGGGCCGTCGTCGCGCCCGCGGGTGTGAGCGCCGCGACCTCGCGGGCCGCGGCGACGCCGAGCTCGTACGGCACGCCGGAGAACGTCTCGCCGACGTCGAACGACTCGCCGTGCCGGTTGAACGAGCGGTGGTCGCTCGCCGCGAAGGTCGTCGTCTCGTCGTACTTCCCGGACAGCAGGCCGGACGCGAGCGGGACGCGAGCGATGATCCCGACCCCGGCCGCGGCGGCCGCGGGCAGCACCTGCTCGAGCGGCTTGCGCCGGAACGCGTTGAGGATGATCTGCACGGACGCGACGTGCGGGCGCGCGATCGCCGTGAGTGCCTCGTCGACGGTCTCGACGGATACGCCGTAGGCGGCGACGCGGCCCTCGGCGACGAGCGTGTCGAGCGCGTCCCACGTCGCCTCGCGCGAGTACACCTCGGTGGGCGGGCAGTGCAGCTGCACGAGGTCGATCGTCTCGACACCGAGGTTCTCGCGCGAGCGGTCGTTCCAGGCGCGGAACGCGTCGAGCGTGTAGGCGTCGGCGACGTGCGGGTCCGCGCGGCGCCCCATCTTCGTCGCGACCGTGAGGCCCGACGCGGCACCGCCGCGCGACGCGACGAACTGCCCGACGAGCCGCTCGCTGCGTCCGTCTCCGTAGACGTCCGCGGTGTCGAGGAACGTGACGCCCGCGTCGACGGCCGCCGAGAGCACCTCGAGCGCGGTGTCCTCGGCGACGTCACCCCAGTCGGCACCGAGCTGCCAGCAGCCCAGCCCCACGACCCCGACCTGTCGACCCGTCCGGCCCAGCACGCGCGTCTGCATGCCGACGAGGCTATCTGCTCGCGCGGGTGCACCCGGGCACCGGGCGCCCCACGGCGGTGCGCACAACGGATCGCCGCACACACCGGTGGATGCGCAACGGATCGACCCCGGTGGCGACGGGGCCGTTCATCGGCTGCGCTGGTGGCCGCACGTACCCTCGAAGGAGCGACGGAGCCAGCCTCCAGCACGGCACCGTCGACCAGCACCCGCACGAGCACCCAGGGAGCACCATGGCCGCCACGAGCCCCGCCCCGGCAGCCCGACGAGCCCCGGGCGCGACCCGCCGCCGATACCTCATGTGCGAGCCCGTGCACTACACGGTGTCGTACGAGATCAACCCGTGGATGGACAAGAACCGCTACACGGACGTCGAGCTCGCGCTGCACCAGTGGCGCACGCTGCGCGACACGTACCTCGACCTCGGGCACGAGGTCGAGACGCTCGACCCGGTCCCAGGGCTGCCCGACATGGTGTACGCGGCGAACGGCGCGACGGTCGTCGATGGTGTCGTGTACTCGGCGCGGTTCCGGTACCCGCAGCGCCAGCCCGAGGGGCCTGCGTACCAGAAGTGGTTCGCGGACCACGGGTTCGTCACGCACACCGCCACGCAGATCAACGAGGGCGAGGGCGACCTCCTCGTCGTCGGCGACCTCATCCTCGCGGGGACCGGGTTCCGCACCGAGCGCGCCGCGCACGCCGAGGCGCAGGAGCTCTTCGGCCGCCCGGTGATCGGCCTCGAGCTCGTCGACCCGCGCTACTACCACCTCGACACGGCGCTCGCGGTGATCTCGTCGGACCCCGCGGCGCCGCAGGTCGCGTACTACCCGCCCGCGTTCTCGTCGGGCAGCCGCGGCGTGCTGGAGACGCTGTTCCCCGACGCGATCCTCGCGACGGACGACGACGCGGCCGCGCTCGGCCTCAACGCGGTGTCCGACGGCGAGCACGTCGTCGTCGCACCCGGCGCCCGTGACCTCGCCGCGGCGCTGCGCGACCGTGGCTACACGCCGCTGCCCGTCGACACGAGCGAGCTGCTCAAGGGCGGTGGCGGCGCGAAGTGCTGCACGCTCGAGATCCGCGGGTGAGGTCGCCGTGAGCGCCCCGTCGGCCGCCGCCACGCACCTCGCGCGCAACTACGACCCGCTGCCCGTGACGCTGGTCGCAGGCGAGGGGTCGTGGGTGACCGACGACACCGGCCGCCGCTACCTCGACCTGCTCGCGGGCTACTCGGCGCTCAACTTCGGCCACCGGCACCCGGCGCTCGTCGCCGCCGCGCACACCCAGCTCGACCGGCTCACGCTCACGAGCCGCGCGTTCGACCACGAGCTGCTCGAGCCGTTCGCTCGCGCGCTCGCGGGGCTCGTCGGCCCGCTGCTCGTCGGCGACCCGCTGGTGCTGCCGATGAACACCGGCGCGGAGGCCGTCGAGACCGCGATCAAGGCCGCGCGCAAGTGGGGCTACGAGCGGCGCGGGGTCGCACCGGGCACCGCGACCGTCGTCGTCGCCTCGGGGAACTTCCACGGCCGCACGACGACGATCGTGTCCTTCTCCGACGACCCCGCCGCACGCACGGGCTTCGGACCCTTCACCCCCGGCTTCCGCACCGTGCCGTTCGGCGACGCCACCGCGCTGCGAGCCGCGCTCGACGACACGGTCGTCGCCGTGCTCCTCGAACCCGTGCAGGGCGAGCAGGGCGTGATCGTGCCGCCCGACGGCTACCTGCCCGCGGTGCGCGCCGCGTGCGACGAGGCGGGCGTGCTGCTCGTCGCCGACGAGATCCAGTCCGGGCTCGGCCGCACCGGGCACACGCTCGCGTGCGAGGCGTGGGGCGTGCGGCCCGACCTCGTGACGCTCGGCAAGGCGCTCGGGGGCGGGATCCTGCCCGTGTCGGCGGTCGTCGGACGCTCCGACGTGCTGGGCGTCCTGACCCCGGGCACGCACGGCTCGACGTTCGGCGGCAACCCGCTCGCGTGCGCGGTCGCGCTCGCGGTGGTCGACCTGCTCTCGCCCGGGACGCTCCAGGCAGCGGCCCGCGCGCAGGGCGCCCGGCTCGGCACCGCGCTCGACGCGCTCGTCGGCGACGGCCTGCTGACGGGCTACCGCCGCGCGGGACTGTGGGCGGGGCTCGACGTCCCGCACGGCACGGGCCGCGCCGCGTGCGAGGCGATGCTGCGCGCAGGCGTGCTCGCGAAGGACACGCACGGCCGCACGCTGCGCCTCGCGCCGCCCCTGACGATCAGCGTCGACGACCTCGACGAGGCACTCGAGCGCGCGGCGGCCGCGCTGCGCACGCTCGGCTGAGAGCGACGGCTCAGCGGAACAGCACCGCGCCGAACAGCCAGCCCTTCTCGGTCGCGGCGCCGACGTACATGGTCGTGGCGTCGGTGCGCCGCATCTGCTTGTCGTGCGCGGGCGACGCGGCCCACGCGCTCACCAGGTAGGACGGGTTCGACGAGCCCGCGCACCCGACGATGTTGTCGCCGCCCGAGTGCCAGATCCCGCCCGTCACGCCCATCGTCTTGGCGTGCGACACGAGCGTGCCGGACCGCACGATCTTGAGCTTCGAGAGCCCCTTCTTCGCGCGGTAGGCGTTGATCGCGGAGCCGAGCGACGTCGCGCTCGCCTCGCTCGCGGCGGACCCGCCGGTCCCCTGGCACACGAGCCCGCCCGCGGGGATGCTCCGCGGGCTCGTGCTCGCCTTCGTGCCGCTCGACTTCGTACCGCTCGACTTCGCACCGCTCGACTTCGAGCCCGTCGACGTGCCGGCCTTCGTCGTGCCCGCCGAGCTCGTGCTCCGCCGCGTCGTGCTCGCGCCGCTGCGGGCGGCCGTGCCGCGCGGCTGCTGGGCCTGCGCTGCAGCCTCGGCAGCCTGCCGCTGTCGGTCCTGCTCGACCCACGCCGCCTCGGCCTCGGACGCCGCCTGCTGCGGTCCGACGAGCGCCGTGGCGGCCGTGCGCAGCTCGACGAGCGACGCGTCGCTCGCCACCGCGACGCGTCGGGCGCCGTCGATCGCACCCTGCAGCGCCGCGTGCGCGTCACCCGCGTGCGGCGTGGACGTCAGGACGGCCGCGGCCGCGTCGGCGGCGGTCGTCAGCTGCGCGGCCTGCGCGGTGCGCGCGGCGACGAGGGTCGCGACCTCGGGACGTGCGGCCCCCGCGCCGTCGACCACACGGTCGGCGGTACGGCCCGCGACGGCCTGGTCGACCCGGTCGCGCGCCTCCTGCCGAGCGGCGGCGTTCTCCTGTGCGCGCTGGTTCACGGCCCACGCGCCGGTCCCGGTCGCGACGAGCGCCACGGCCGCCGCGCCCGCGAGCACGCCCACGAGCCGACGACGCACGCGCCGCGGAGCGGCGGGGACGAGACGCTCGTCGGGCCGCTCGGACGACGGGGCGGTGCGCTGCGTCGGGAGCGCGACGCGCGCGGGCACCTCGGTCGTGGGCACTGTGGTTGCGGGCGCGTCGCTCACAGGTGCGGCGGGCGCGGTGCGCTGCGTCGGGACGCCGCGGACGGGTGCGGGCGCCCGGTCGGTCGCCACGGTCTCGTCGGCCTCGTGCGCCGTCTCGCTCGTGCGTGCCATGTGCGCGCCTCCCGTCCTGTCGTCGCCCGTTCGGGCGATTCATCCGGGAGAGTGATCGGCACGTTCCGCGGCGGACTGAAGGCCGGTGCGCGAACTCGGTCGGTATGACGCGCATCATGTCGGCATGACCGACGCGCTCGACTCCGCGATCCTGCGGGCCCTCGCGGCCGACGCCCGCGCGACCTACGCCCAGATCGGCGCGCAGGTCGCGCTGTCGGCGCCCGCCGTCAAGCGCCGCGTCGACCGGATGCGTGACGACGGCGTCATCCGCGGGTTCACCGTCCGGCTCGACCCCGCGGCGCTCGGCTGGCAGACCGAGGCGTTCGTGGAGATCTACTGCCAGGGCTCGACGAGCCCCGCGACCATGCGTGCCGCGGTCGAGCAGTACCCCGAGGTGGTCGCGGCGAGCACCGTGACCGGCGACGTCGACCTCGTCGTGCAGGTACGGGCGCGCGACATGCGGCACCTCGAGCAGGTGGTCGAGCGGCTCGCGGCCGAACCCTTCGTGTCCCGCACGCGGTCGACCGTGGTCCTCTCGGCGCTCGTGCGCCGCCCCGACGTCACGCCGTAGCGCGCGATCCCCTACTCGCCGCCGGTCGACGCGGTCGTCTCGTCGGCCGTCAGCACGTCCGCACGGCTGTTCACGACCATGACGGGGCACGCCGTGTGGTGCAGCACCGCCTGGCTCGTCGAGCCGAGCAGCAGCCCGCGGAACCCACCACGCCCGCGCGACCCCATGACGACGAGGTCGCACGCCGCCGAGAACTCGGTCAGCAGCTCGGCGCCCGTGCCGTCGAGCGCGAACCGGCGGACCTCGAGCGGGGCCTCGCCCAGCGCCCGGTCGACGACGACGTTGAGTCCCTCGGTCATGTCGGTGAGCACCTGCTCGTGGTCCACGGCCGACGGCAGCCACGCGAGCAGCCCGGTCATCGACCCGACCGGCACACCCGAGACCGCGGTGAGGTTCGCGTCCCACGCGACGGCCTCGTCGATCGCGTACTCGAGCGCACGCTCCGCCGCGGGCGACCCGTCGACCCCGACGACGATGCGGCCCACGGGCACGACGGGCGGCACGTCGCCGCCGTCGGGCAGCTGGTGGCCCTCCGGGTCCCGCAGCGGGACGACGACGACCGGGCAGAACCCGTGCGCGGGCAGCGCCGACGAGACCGTGCCCAGCAGGCGGTCGGCGAACCCCCCGCGACCGCGCGTCCCGACGACCGCGAGGCGCGCCTCGCGCGACAGCTCGACGAGCACGCCCGCCGCGTCGCCGGTGTGCACCTTGGCCGTCACGGGGACCCCGCTGCCCGCCACGCGTGCCGACGCCTCCGCGAGCACCGCGGCAGCACCCTCCTGGATCGCGCGGTCGTCGAGCGCCGCGTAGCCCCCGTCGAGCGACGCGGCGCTGAACGACGGCAGCGCGTACGCACACACCAGGTGCAGCCGCCAGCCGCGCCGCTGTGCCTCCTGCGCCGCCCAGTCGAGCGCGTACAGGCTCGCCGTCGACCCGTCGACCCCCACGAGGATCACGTCGTCGCGCGTCATCGCACCTGCTCCTTCGTCCGTCGTGCGTTCCTGCCCCAAGTGAACACCAAGGATTCCTCAAGGGCGACGGGCGGCGCTCAGGCGACCGACGCGTCGCTCCACCCGACGAGGTACGGCTCCCAGTCCGGCACCGCGACGTGGCCGTGCGCGGCGAGCGGGGCACCCGGCGCGCGCGGCGTGAACCCGAGCTCCCAGCCGAGCTCGGACAGCAGCCGGTCGGCCTTGCGGTGGTTGCAGCGCGCGCACGCCGCGACGACGTTCTCCCACGCGTGCGGTCCGGACCTGCTGCGCGGGACGACGTGGTCGATGGTGTCGGCACGGCCTGCGCAGTACGCGCAGCGCTCGCCGTCGCGCGCAAGGACCGCGCGGCGGGTGATCGCCACGCGCGTGCGCCGCGGGACGCGCACGAAGCGCTGCAGCCGCACGACGCTCGGCGCGACGACCGCGAGCCGCTCCGAGCGGAGCACGAGCTCGCCCGCCTGCTCCACGACGGCCTTGTCGAGCAGCAGCAGGAGCACGGCCCGCCGCACGGGCACCACGCACAGGGGCTCGTACGAGGCGTTGAGGACGAGCGTGCCGCTCATGGACCCTCCCGGTGCTACCCCCCGGAGCTGCGGCCGACACGTCGGACCCGGCTGGCCCGACGCACGACCCGGTGCGCGATCAGGGTAGCCGCAGCCCCCGGTCCGGGACGCGACGAGGCCCCGGCGACACGGCGTGTCGTCCGGGGCCTCGTGATGCGGTGCGCGCGGGTCAGCCGACCCGGACGAACACCGGCGAGCTCTGCCAGATGGAGCGGAACTGGATCGTCTTGCCGGGGCGCGGCGCGTCGATCTGCTTGTTGCCGCCCGCGTAGATCGCGACGTGGCCGGGGCTCCAGATGAGGTCGCCCGGCTGCGCGTCGGCTCGCGAGATGATCTGCCCCGCGCCGCGCATGCCGCTCGACGTGCGCGGCAGGCTGATGCCGAGCTGCGCGTAGACGTACTTGACGAAGCCCGAGCAGTCGAAGCCGCTCGGCGTCGAGCCGCCCGAGACGTACGGGACACCCACGTAGCGCGCGGCGATCTCGAGGACCGCGTTGCCCGACACGCTCTGCGGGATGGGGTTGTTGGCGACGCGCGTCACGGAGCGCGACGTCGTCGACTTCGCGGCGGTCCGGGTCGTGACCGTGTGCGTGACCTTCGGCTTCGGGATCGAGACCGACACGGCCGGCGCGTCGATCGTCCACTCGGCGTCGACGGGGGCGCTGACCACCGTCTCGGTCATGAGCAGGGCACGGGCGGAGGCGGTGACCGCCTCGGTGTCGACGGCCGCGAGCGCACCCACGGAGGCGTCGTCGGTCGGGGCCGCCATGGCCGGGGCGGTGGCCCCGAGCATCGAGACGACCAGGCCGCCCGAGGCTGCGACGACAGCGGAGCGGCGACCGACGGTCCCCATCTGCTCCGATGCGACCGCGGCGAGCTCGGTCAGCGGCGTCGAGGGCCGACGTGCGGCCCGGTGACGTGCGTGCGTCATGCGCGCTCTCCTTGAGCGCCTGCGAGGTCAGCTGTCGGGTTCGGGTGGGAGTGCACCCGGCCCTGGCACCGGCACGAGGCCTGTACCCGGGCTTCACCCCAAGGACGCCGAGACGTCCACAAGTGGGTCCCCCGCCCCTGCCGGCGGTTTGTGGAGACCTCTCGCGGCGGCAGGGTTAGGCGTTCCGCTCGAGGGCTTCACCGAGGAGGGGTTCGGCGAAGCAGGTCGAACGTACATGAGGTTCTCGGGGATTGTCACGTTCCGATCACGACGACATGACGGTCGTGGCACACCGTCCTGGACGGTCGCCCAGGACCGTCGTCCCGGGAGTGGCGTGAACCCGCAGGCCAGCGCGCGATCCGGCACACCTCACGGGGCGGCACGAAGTTCACCCCTCGACCGGACATCTCAGGGAGCGGACAAATCCGGCGCGCCGGGACGAGCCGCGCGCGGCCCACGACCGGCCGCGACCGGTCAGGACCGGCGGACGAAGACGTGCCGCGCGACCTCGTCGGGCAGGTCCAGCACGACCTGGGCGCCCGGGACCCCGACGGTCACGAGCCCCGCACCTCGCTCGACCGTGACGTCCGCACCCGGCACGACGCCCGCGTCGGCGAGCCGGGTGAGCAGCTCGACGTCCACCTGCAGCGGCTCGGCGATGCGCGCGACGACCGCGGCACCCTCGACCGCCCCGTCGGCGCCGACGAGCGGCTCGACACCGTCGAGGAAGCCGACGCGCGTCTGCTCCTCACCGATCTCCGACAGGCCGGGGATGGGGTTGCCGTAGGGGTCGAAGTGCGGGTGGTCCAGGAGCGCCGCGAGCCGCTTCTCGACGCGCTCGCTCATGACGTGCTCCCAGCGGCACGCCTCCTCGTGCACGTACGGCCACTCGAGCCCGACGACGTCGGTGAGGAGCCGTTCCGCGAGCCGGTGCTTGCGCATGACGCGCACGGCCTTCGCGTGGCCGGACTCGGTGAGCTCGAGGTGCCGGTCGCCGGTCACGACGACGAGCCCGTCGCGCTCCATGCGGGCGACGGTCTGCGACACGGTCGGGCCGGAGTGACCGAGACGCTCCGCGATGCGGGCGCGCAACGGCGTGATGCCTTCCTCGGTGAGCTCGTAGACCGTCTTGAGGTACATCTCCGTCGTGTCGATCAGGTCGCTCACCGCGTTGCCTCCCCAGGTCGCCGCGGCCGGGCGTCCCCGGCCGCAGTCACAGGGTAGTTGGTCCCCGCAGCGGACCAGGGGCGCGGACACCGGGTCACCGCGCACACGGCCGGGCCTATCCTCGGCACGTGCCCGTCAACGCGCCCCTGACCCTGCCCACCGAGCTCCTGCCGCGCGACGGCCGGTTCGGCTCCGGACCGTCGAAGGTCCGGCCCGAGCAGGTCGAGGCCCTCGTCGCGGCCGCGACGACGCTGCTGGGCACGTCCCACCGACAGGCTCCAGTGCGCGCGCTCGTCGGACGCGTGCGGTCCGGCCTGACCGAGCTGCTCGGCCTGCCCGACGGCTACGAGCTCGTGCTCGGCAACGGCGGCTCGACGACGTTCTGGGACGTCGCGACGTCCTGCCTCGTCAAGCGGCGCGCCGCGCACGGCTCGTTCGGCGAGTTCGGCGCGAAGTTCGCGGCCGCGACGACCCGCGCGCCGTTCCTCGAGGACCCCGTCGTCACGACCGCACCCGCGGGCTCGGTCGCCGTGCCCGAGCACGCCGACGTCGACGTGTACGCCTGGCCCCAGAACGAGACGTCGACGGGCGCGCTCGCACCGGTCCGCCGCGTGGCGGGCTCGCGGGACCAGGGCGCGCTCGTCGTGGTCGACGCGACGAGCGCCGCGGGCGGCGTGCTCGTCGACGTCGCCCAGACCGACGTCTACTACTTCGCGCCGCAGAAGTCGTTCGCGTCCGACGGCGGGCTGTGGCTCGCCGCGATGTCACCCGCTGCCGTCGAACGCGCCGCGCGCGTCGAGCAGGGCCGGTGGGTCCCCGAGAGCCTGTCCCTCACGGCCGCCGTGACGAACTCGCGGCTCGACCAGACGCTCAACACGCCCGCGATCGCGACGCTGCTGCTGCTCGCCGAGCAGGTGGACTGGATGCTCGAGAACGGCGGCCTGGCGTTCGCCGCGGACCGCAGCGCGACCTCGTCGGGCCACGTGTACGCGTGGGCCCAGGCACGCGACTGGGCCACGCCGTTCGTCGCGGCGCCCGAGCACCGCTCGCCCGTCGTCGCGACGATCGACCTCGACCCGCGCATCGAGGCCGCGACCGTCACGACGACGCTGCGCGCGCACGGGATCGTCGACATCGAGCCCTACCGCAAGCTCGGCCGCAACCAGCTGCGGATCGCGACCTACCCGGCCGTCGACCCGCAGGACGCGCTCGCGCTCACGGCGTGCATCGACCACGTGGTCGACCAGCTCGTCTGACGCCGCAGGCGCCGTTCGTCTGACGCCGCAGGCGCCGTCCCCGCCCGACGAGGCGAAGGGACGGCGCCTGCGGCGTCGTGAGGAGGGCGCTCGTCAGGCCTGGGGCTCCCGGCGCCGACGGGACACGAGCAGGACGAGGACGCCGACGACGAGCAGGCCCGCACCCGCGAGCGCGATGGGCAGCGCGTTCGATCCCGTCGCTGCGAGCGGAGCGGAACCGCCCGAGGTCGGCGTGCCGGGTTCGTCGGCGAGGACCGCGGACCCGGGAGGGCCCGTGAGGCACTGCGGGCTCGACGGCGGGTAGGCGACCGTCACCGTCGCGGACGGGTTCACCTCGAAGAGCACCTGGACGTCGGGCCGCACCCAGTCGAACTCGTCGCCCTCGACCCACGTACCGTCGGCGAGCTGCCGCCAGCCGGGCCAGTCCACGCCCTTGCCGTCCTTGACCACGGCGCCCGGCCACGGCACCGAGCCCGACAGCGGGAGGTCGCGCACGACGTAGTCGTCGCCGTGCGGGTTGACGAACGTGATGGTGACCGTGGTGTTCGGCGTGCCGATCGCCTCGACCTCGTACGCGAGCCTCGGGACGTCGTTGTCGCACACGGGCTGCTTGTGCAGGACGTGCAGCTCGCACGCGCGCGGCGGCAGGTAGGTGTCGGCGTCGGGTGCCGCCGTGGCCCCCTCGGCGACGAGGCAGCCGTACTGCGCGGGATCGGGCGACGGCGACGGGGTCGCGGCCGACGCCATCGACGGTACGGCGACGACGATCGCCGCGACCACGAGGGCCAGGCTGGTGCGGAGAAGCTTGCGCATGACGGCGGACCCACTGTCTCGAGCGCCCGAGCACGGACGATTCGTACAATTCGGGACCATCCTTGCGCGTCGCGGGCCGCGGGCCTAGCGGCAGATCGGGTGATTTCGCCCGAACTCGGACACCTGCGCGCTCGGGGCACGTTCAGGCGGCGTTCGCCTCGTCGCCCGCGTCGCGGACCGCGACCTCGACGACGACGTCCGCGGTGCTCGTCGTCCCGCCGGAACCGTCAGGACCGCCCGGACCGCGCGGCCCGGGCGGGTCGTCGGGTCCGGGCGCGGGCAGGCCCACGGGCTGGTCCGACGACCGGTGCACGATCTCGAGGTGCGGGCGGCGCAGGTGGTAGCGCACCTCGACGTCCCACGCCTTGCGCGCCCACAGCGCGGCACCCGCCGCGACCAGGAGCGCGGTGATCGAGCCGATGCCGATCGACCAGCGCGCGCCGAACTCCTCGCCGATCCAGCCGACGACCGGCGAGCCGACGGGCGTCGCCCCGAGGAACACCATCATGTAGAGCGCCATGACGCGGCCGCGCATCGCCGGCTCGGTGCTCATCTGGATGGTCGCGTTGGCGGCGGTCATCATCGTGAGCGACGCGAGCCCGACGGGGATGCACGCGACCGCGAACGACACATAGGTCGGCATGAGCGCCATGGCACCGGACGCGAGCCCGAAGCCGAACGCCGCACCGATCACGAGCCGCACGCGCGGCCGCTCGCGCCGCGCCGCGAGCAGCGCGCCGGTGAGCGAACCGATCGCGAGGATCGACCCGAGGATCCCGTACTCCCCCGCACCGCGGCCGAACTCGGTGCGGGCCATGAGCGCGCTCGTGAGCTGGAAGTTGAGGCCGAACGTCGAGACGACCCCGACGACGACCATGATCACCAGGATGTCGGACCGCCCGCGCACGTAGCGGATGCCGTCGCGGATCTGGCCCTTGCTGCGCGTCGCCGAGGGCATGACGTGCAGCTCGTCGCGCCGCATCCAGGTCAGCGCGAAGATGGTCGCGCCGAACGAGACCGCGTTGATGACGAAGACCCAGCCGGTCCCGACCCACGCGATGAGCAGGCCCGCCACGCCCGGGCCGACGAGCCGCGCGGCGTTGAACGACGCGCTGTTGAGCCCCACCGCGTTCGAGAGCTTCTCCGGGGGCACGAGCTCCGCGACGAACGTCTGCCGGACCGGTCCGTCGATCGCCGTGACGCAGCCCAGCAGCAGCGCGAACGCGTACACCTGCCACAGCTGCGCGTGCCCACCGAGCACCAGCAGCCCGAGGCCGAGCGCGAGCACGCCCTGCCCGACCTGCGTCGCGATGAGGAGCTTGCGGCGGTCGAGCCGGTCGGCGAGCACGCCCGCCCAGGCGGACAGCAGCAGCGTGGGCGCGAACTGCAGGGCGGTGGTGAGGCCGACCGCGACGCCCGAGTCGTCGGACAGCTGGGTCAGCACGAGCCAGTCCTGCGCGACGCGCTGCATCCACGTGCCGATGTTCGCGACGAGCGCGCCCGCGAACCACATCCGGTAGTTGAAGAACCGCAGGGAGTCGAACGTGCTCATGCCCGCGCCAGCCTCTGCAGCAGCTCGACCGCGTCCGCGAGCCGGCGCCGCTCGTCGTCGGACATCACCTCGAGCTCGTGCGCGAGCCACCGTGACCGGCGCTCGCGCGTCTCGGCCACCTGGCTGCGGCCCGCGTCGGTGAGGCTCACGACCACGACGCGCCCGTCCGTGGCGTGCGGTTCCTTCGCGACGAGCCCGGTCTCGGCCAGGCAGTTGACCGTGCGGGTCATCGAGGGCGGCTGGATGTGCTCGAGGTCCGCGAGCTGGCCGGGCGTCAGCGGGCCGCGCTTCTCGAGGTGCACGAGGACGGAGTACTGCGGGTCGGTGAGGTCCGCGGAGCCGCGCTCGGCGCGGATCCGTCGGGCGGCCATGATGACGGCGCTGCGCAGCTCGGGTGCGAGCGCATGCGGGCGAGGACTGTCGGGGTCGCGGGGTTCGGCAGGGTCGGGCACGACGATGAGCCTAACTCATTACCCAAGGCAATGACTTAGGGCAAAGGTCGCGGGTCGGGAAGATCCGGAAGATCCCCCGTCAGGGGCGACCGAGCGCGCGGTACGTCCACCCCGCCTCGCGCCAGCGCACCGGATCGAGCACGTTGCGGCCGTCGAGGACGTGCAGCCCTCGCACGGCACCCGCGAGCTGCGCCGGGTCGAGCTCGCGGTACTGCGTCCACTCGGTACCGAGCAGGACGACGTCGGCGTCGCGGACCGCCTCGAGCACGTCGGCCTCGTACTCGAGGTTCGGCCGCACCGCACGCGCGTTCTCGATGCCCTGCGGGTCGGTCACGACGACGTGCGCACCCGCCTTCTCGAGCATGTCCGCGACCGCGAGCGCGGGCGAGTCCCGCACGTCGTCCGAGTTCGGCTTGAACGTGGCCCCCAGCACCGCGATGCGCTTGCCGACGAACGAGCCACCGCACACCTCGCGCGCGAGCTCGACCATGCGCTCGCGACGACGACCGTTGATCGAGTCGATCTCGCGCAGGAACGTCAGCGCCTGGTCGACGCCGAGCTCGCCCGCGCGCGCCATGAACGCGCGGATGTCCTTGGGCAGGCAGCCGCCGCCGAAGCCGAGGCCCGCGTTGAGGAACTTGCGCCCGATGCGTGCGTCGTAGCCGATCGCGTCGGCAAGCTGGGTGACGTCACCGCCGGCCGTCTCGCACAGCTCCGCCATCGCGTTGATGAACGAGATCTTCGTGGCGAGGAACGAGTTCGCGGCGACCTTGACGAGCTGCGCGGTCGCGTAGTCCGTCACGACGAGCGGCGTGCCGTCGGACAGCGGCGTCGCGTACACCTCGTCGAGCAGGGCCTTGGCCGCCTCGCCCGCGGGCGTCGCGACGCCCTCGGCGTCCGTCGGGAGCCCGTACACGAACCGGTCCGGGTGCAGCGTGTCCTCGACCGCGAACCCCTCGCGCAGGAACTCCGGGTTCCACACGAGCGTCGCCCCCGTGGGTGCGAGCTGCGCGGCAAGGCGCTCCGCGGTGCCGACCGGCACGGTGGACTTGCCGACGACGACGTCGCCCGGGCGCAGGTACGGCACGAGCGACGTGACCGACGCGTCGACGTACGACAGGTCCGCGCGGAACTCGCCCGCCATCTGCGGCGTCCCGACGCACACGAAGTGCACGCGCGCACCGGCGACCTCGGCGATGTCGGTCCCGAACGTCAGGCCGCCGCCCGCACCCGCCTCGAGCAGCAGCTCGGGCAGACCGGGCTCGAAGAACGGTGCGCGACCCGCGCGCAGCGCCTCGACCTTGCGCTCGTCGACGTCGATGCCGACGACCTCGTGGCCCAGCGACGCCATGGCGGCGGCGTGCACCGCGCCGAGATACCCACAACCGATGACGCTGATGCGCACGACTCGCACTCCGATGAGACGTCGGGGAGCCCCACCCGGCAGGTGGGGCGACTGCGCACGAGGGTACCGGCCCGAAGGCCGAGCGAGGTCCCACCGGCGACCCAGGCACGCGCGTCGGGCCGGTCCCCCGCGGGGGACCGGCCCGACGCGATCGGAGGTCAGCCGACGAGCTGCTCGATCGGCCCGCGCACGAAGTACAGGACGAACATGACCGTGATGACCCAGATGAGCGGGTGCACCTTGCGCGCCTTGCCCACCGCGACCTGCAGGATCACGTAGAGGATGACGCCCGCACCGATGCCCGCGGTGATCGAGTACGCGAACGGCATGAGGACCATCGTGAAGAACGCGGGGATCGCGATCGTCCAGTCGTGCCAGTCGATGTCCAGCACCTGCGTGACCATGAGGAAACCGACCACGACGAGCGCGGGCGCGGCGGCCTCGGACGGGATGATCGCGACGAGCGGCGCGAGGAACGTCGCGAGCAGGAACGCGAGGCCCGTGACGACCGACGCGAAGCCCGTGCGCGCACCGTCCCCGACGCCCGACGCCGACTCGATGTAGGACGTGTTGCTCGAGATTCCCGCGGCACCGCCGGCGGCCGCGGCGATCGAGTCGACGATGAGGATCTGCTGCGTCTTGGGCGGGTTGCCCTGCTCGTCGAGCAGACCGGCCTCGCCGCCGACGGCGACCATCGTGCCCATCGTGTCGAAGAAGTCCGCGAGCAGGAGCGAGAAGACCAGCAGGATCACGGAGACCACGCCGATCTTGCCGATCGAGCCGAACAGCGAGAAGTGGCCGAGCAGCGAGAAGTCGGGCGTCGCCACGACGCGGTCCGGCAGCTCCGGGGTCGTGAGCTTCCACGTCGAGTCCGTGATCGCGTCGACGACGATCGCGACGATCGTCGTGCCGAGGATCGAGATGAGGATCGCACCGCGGACCTTGCGGACCATGAGCACGATCGTGACGATCAGGCCGAGCACGAACACCGCGACGGGCCACGACGCGATCGAGCCGCCCGTGCCGAGCTCGACGGGCACCGCCGGCGGGAAGTCGGGGTTCCACGGCACGGCCACGAAGCCCGCGTCGAAGAAGCCGATGAACGCGATGAACAGACCGATGCCGACGCTGATCGCGGTCTTGAGCCACGTGGGCACCGCGTTGAACACGGCCTGCCGGAAGCCCGTGAGCACGAGCACGAGGATCAGGAGGCCCTCGAGCACGACGATGCCCATGGCGTCCTGCCACGTCATGCCCGGCAGCGTCGCGATCGAGAACGCGACGACGGCGTTGAGGCCCAGGCCGGTCGCGAGCGCGAGGGGGAAGTTCGCGACGAGGCCCATGAGGATCGTCAGGACGCCCGCGACGAGCGCGGTCGTGGCGGCGATCGTCGTGGTCTCGGCGAGGTCGGCACCGGTGGAGTCGGTGCCGCCGAGGATGATCGGGTTGAGCACGATGATGTAGGCCATCGTGAAGAACGTCACGAGCCCGCCGCGGATCTCCGTGCCGATCGTCGAGCCACGCTCGGTGATCTTGAAGAAGCGGTCGATGACGTTGGTGGGGGCGGTGCTACCGCCCTTCGCGGTCGTGCTTGGCGCAGGGGGGATCGATGCCATGCGCGCAGTGTGGCAGAAGTGTGTGCGTCGTGTGGACGATCACGTCCCACACTACGGACGCGTGGGCGGTCGCCGTCGCTCTACTCGTGCCGCTCGCGCCGCGGCGCCCGCACGAGGCGCACGACGGCGAGCTGCAGCCCGACGAGCGCGAGCGCGACGGCGACGGACGGCCGGTCGGCCCACAGCCAGTGCGCACCGGTCTCGTCGAGCCGGAACCCGGCGGCGAGCAGCAGCAGCACGACGGCCATGACGACCAGCGGAGAACGGACGACGGACACGACGGGCCCCCTCGGCGACAGCGCGCTCGTCGGACCGGGCGCGCGGACCTCCATCGTGCCGCAGACCGGGCGATCCGGGCACCCCGAGGTCAGACCACCAGGAGCGAGAAGGAGCCGGTCCCGTAACCGGGGACGTGCATCGTGAGGTCGGTGCGGCGCACGTACGCGAGCACCCACGGCGCGAGGTCGTTCGGCAGCGGCTCCCCCGGCTGGTAGAGCCGGTCGAGCCGCGCGTGCGGGGCGTTCTCGTCGTTGAGCAGCGACGCGGTGACGTTGAGGATCTCCCCCGCGTTCTCCGCGAGCGACGTCGTCAGCTCACCGAGCTCGGCGGCCTGCGCCGAGACGTGCGCGGGCACGAGACCGAGCGCGGCCCCGAGGTGCGCGGCGAGGGGCACGTCGAGCAGGCACATCGCGACGAGCCGCAGGTTACGGTCCACGTAGACCCCGACGAGCGCGCCGTTGGCCGGGTCGATCATCGTCCCGCCGGTCTCGACGTCGATCTCGCGCCCGACGAGACCCTCGACGAGCTCGCGGACCTGCTTGGCGTTCGGCAGGGGCGTGAGCTCGCTCATGCGAGCACCGGCTCGATGACCTCGCGGAAGCCCTCGGGCGTGAACGGCTTCGCGATGAGGAACAGCGCGCCCGCGGCCTCGGCGGTCGCGCGCATCTCGGGCGAGCCCTCCGACGTGACGAAGCCGAACGGCGTCTCGAACCCCGCCTTGCGCAGGTTGCGCAGGAGCTCGATGCCGGTCATGTTCGGCATGTTCCAGTCGGACAGGACGACGTCGGGCTCGTCGGCGCGCACCGCCTCGAGCGCCTCGGCGCCGTCGGACGCCTCGCGGACGTCCCAGTCGTAGCCCGCCTGGCGCAAGGTGCGGATGACGATCTGGCGCATGACGCGCGAGTCGTCGGTCACGAGGACGCTGATGCTCATCGGGTACCTCCGGTGGTGCTGGTCGTGCTGGTCCCGCCGAGGTTGACCCACACGTCGACGACGAGCAGGCGACCGCGCCAGGACAGGGGCAGGTGCTGCGCCCGGACCGCACCGGCGACGGGCGGCACCTCGGCGCCGACCTGGGGGAGGCCGAGCGTGCCGGGGTTGGGCAGCAGGGACTTGAGGTTGCCGCCGACGACGTTGGCGATCTCGCCGAACGCGTCGTCGAGGTCGGCGGGCGAGACGGCCTCGTCGTCGCCGAGCCCGAGCAGGGCGCGCGCGAGGTCCTCGGCGGTGCTGCGCTCGGTCACGAGCACCGCGCGGCCCGACCACTCGCCGTGCAGGTCGACCCACGCGACGATCGCGTCGTCGAGCGCGGGCAGCGCGCCGTCCCACGGCAGCAGCAGGCCGAGGTCGCCGTCGACCATCGCGGCGAACACCTCCTGCGCGATGGCGTGCACCTGGTCGAGCTCGACGGTCGTGGTGGTCATGCGGGCTCCTCGACGGGGACGAGCCCGAGCAGGTCGAGCTTGTCGCGGATGGCGTCCGGGGTGAACGGCTTGATGAGGTACTCGTGGGCGCCCGCGGCGAGCGCGCGCACGATCTGGCCGTGCTCGCTCTCCGTCGTCACCATCATGAGCGTCACGTTGCGCCACTGCGGGTTCGCGCGCACCTTCGTGACGAACGTCAGCCCGTCCATGACGGGCATGTTCCAGTCGATGCACGCGAGGTCGACCTGCTCGCCGGCCTCGAGGTGGTCGAGCGCCTCCTGGCCGTGCTCGGCCTGCAACGTCTCGAAGCCCAGGCCCTCGAGGGTCCCCGCGACGATCCGGCGCATCGTGCGCGAGTCGTCGATCACCAGTGCTCTCATCGTGCGGCTCCTCCGGTCGGGCGGACGGCTGTCGGGGGGGTCCCGGCGTGGTGGCCGGTGCGGTGCGCGGTCAGCGGACCGCGCGGGAGGCTCGTGCCGGGCGGGCCGTCGGTGCCGGTCGCGGCGAGGGGCTCGCGCGGCGCGGGGATGGTCGTCACGGCGGCACCCAGCGGGCGGTAGACCGACGTCCGGTCGATCGTCACGCGCTCCCAGCCGTCGTGCACGCCGAGCGTCGTCTCGGCCGCGCCGAGCACGAGCACGCCGTCCGGGCGCAGCACGCGCAGGACGCGGTCGAGGATCCCGCGCTTGGTCGCGAGGTCGAAGTAGATGAGCACGTTGCGCAGGAAGACCACGTCGAACGGCCCCGGCGGCGGGGTGTCGAGCAGGTTGTGGGCGCGGAACGTGACCATGCGGCGCAGCTCGTCGGCGATCTCCCACTCGGTGCCGACGCGCCGCAGGTGCTGCACGAGCATCTGCGCCGGCATGCCGCGGTTGACCTCGAGCTGCGTGTAGCGCGCGGAGCGGGCCCGCTCGAGCACCTGCTCGGACAGGTCGGTCGCGACGATCTCGGCGCTCATCGCGGGCGGGAGCGTCTCCGACAGGCACATCGCGAGCGAGTACGGCTCCTGGCCCGTCGAGCAGGCCGCGGACCACACGCGCAGACGGCCGACGCCGCGCCGGGCCTCGACGAGCCGCGGGATCTCCGTGCGACGCATCGCCTGGTAGGGCGCGCCGTCGCGGAACCACGACGTCTCGTTCGTCGTCATCGCCTCGACGACCTCGGTGAGGACGTCCGGACGCGCGGTCCGCAGCCCCGCGACGAAGGTCTCGAGGTCGACGCCCGCGTCGCGTGCGAGCGGAAGCAGACGCGACTCGACGAGGTACTCCTTGCCGGGCGTGAGCTGGATCGCGCTGCGGCGACGCACGAGGTCGGCGACGAGCTGGAAGGACGTGGCGGACAACGTCATGCCGCGGCACCCCCGACGGCGAGCGCGCGCTCGAGCGTCCCCGCGACCTCCGCGAGCGGCAGCACGTGGTGCGCGAGACCCGCACCCGCGACCGCGCCCGGCATGCCCCACACGACGCTCGTCGCCTCGTCCTGCACCATCACGGTCCCGCCGGCCTCGACGATGTCCGCGCAACCCGCGCGCCCGTCCGCGCCCATGCCCGTGAGCACGACCGCGGTGAGCTCGCCGCCGACCGTGCGCACGGCCGAGCGGAACAGCACGTCGACCGACGGCCGGCAGTAGTTCACGGGCGGACCGTCGGTGAGGACGGTCTCGACCGCCGACCCCGCGCGCCGCACCTCGAGGTGCCGGTCGCCGGGCGCGATGTAGACCGTGCCGGGGCGCAGCAGCTCGTCACCGGCAGCCTCCACGACGGTCGCGGGACCGAGGCGGTCGAGCCGCGCCGCGAGCTGGCGCGTGAACACCGGCGGCATGTGCTGCACGACGAGCACGGGCACGCGCGGCGGTGCGGTGAGGGACGACAGCACGCGCGAGAGGGCCTCGGGACCGCCGGTCGACGAGCCGAGCACCACGAGCCGGTTCGCGTGCGGCGCGGGAGCCGGGCGCAGTGTCGGCGTGCGGCGCAGCGCGGCCGCAGCGGGCCGCGCGACGGGGCCCGCCGCGGCCGGTCGCGCGCCCGCGGCGCCCGGTGCGGCGGCGGCACCGGGAGCACCGCCCGACAGCCCCGGGACCGGGACGAGCGAGCGCAGGCGCGGCACGAGCTCGCCCGCCACCCGCGCGATCGACTCCTGCACGCTGCCGACGTTCGACGGCTTGGCGACGTAGTCGGTCGCGCCCGCGGCGAGCGCGTCCAGCGTCGCCGCCGCACCGCGCTCGGTCAGCGTCGAGAACATGATGATCGGCATGCGGTGCCCCGCGGCGCGCAGCGCCCGCACGGCGTCGATGCCGTTCATCTCCGGCATCTCGATGTCCATCGTGATGGCGTCGGGACGCAGCTGTTCGACCTTGGCCTGCGCGAGCCGACCGTTGGCCGCGACACCGACGACCTCGACGCCCGGCGCCTGGGCCAGCGCGTCGGAGACCAGCCGGCGGACGACGACGGAGTCGTCGACCACGAGAACTCGGATGACACCCATCAGAACGTGAACTCCGTGACTCGGTCGCGCAGCGCGCCGGAGGCGGCCGCGAGCTGCTGGACCTGGGCGCCGACTCCCCCGAGGACGGCCGACGACCGGTCCGCCGACGACGCGACCCCGGTGATGTTGACCGCGATCTCCCCCGAGCCGGTGGCGGCCTCGGCGACACCGCGCGACATCTCGTTCGTCGTCGCCGTCTGCTCCTCGACCGCCGACGCGATCGTCAGCTGGTAGTCGTTGATCGACGCGATGATCGTCGCGATCTCCTCGATCGCGGCGACGGCGCCCGTGGTGTCGGCCTGGATCGCCTCGACGCGGCGCGCGATGTCCTCGGTCGCCTTCGCCGTCTCGTTCGCGAGCTCCTTGACCTCGCCGGCCACGACCGCGAAGCCCTTGCCGGCCTCACCCGCACGCGCCGCCTCGATCGTCGCGTTGAGCGCCAGCAGGTTCGTCTGCTCCGCGATCGACGTGATGACCTTGACGACGTTGCCGATCTCCGCGGACGACACCCCGAGCCGTGCGACGGTCTCGTTGGTCGACGCGGCAGCCGCGGTGGCCTGTCCGGCGACCTTCGCGGCCTCGGTGGCGTTCTGCGCGATCTCGCGGATCGAGGCACCCATCTGCTCGGCACCCGCCGCGACCGCCTGCACGTTGCGCGACACCTGCTCAGCCGCCGCCGCGACGACCCCGGCCTGCGCCGACGTCTCGTCGGCGGCACCCGAGACCTCGGCGTTCGACGCCGCGAGCTCGTGCGCGGACTGCGCGACGTCCTGTGCGGTGCGCGCGACCTCCGCGAGCGTGCCGCGCAGGCTGAGCTGCGCGTGCGCGAGGGACTGCGCCATGCGGCCGACCTCGTCGTGCTCCGCGACGTCCGCGTGCTGCGTGAGGTCACCGTCGGCCATCGCGTCGAGCACCGCACCGACCCCGCGCACCGAGCGCGAGATGCGGCGGATCGTGGCGACCGCGAGCCACACGCCGACGACGATCGCGACCGCGAACCCGGCCGCGAGGATCGCGATCATCGTGCGCGCCTCGGCCTGGCCGTCCTGCTGGATCCCGACGACGACCGCGTCCGTCTGCGCCGACGCGAGCTCGAGCGCCCGCCCGGCCCAGTCGGGGTCCGCGGCCTGTGCCGACGCGACCGCGCCGTTGAACCCGACGGTGTCACCGATGCGCGCGAGCGGCGCCAGGGTCGTCGTGCGCAGCGTGCGCCACGCGTCCCAGCGGGCCAGGAAGTCCTGCCACTGCGGCGTCGCGCTGCTCGGGTACCGCCCGATCACGTCGACCTGAGCCTGCACGTCCTCGTCGACCCAGTCCGCCGACTGCAGCAGCTGCTGCGCGGTCGTCGGGTCGGCGACCACGGCGCGACGCATGAGCACGTGGCTGCGCTGCTGGTCGACCTGCAGCTGCGTGAACGCGCGCTGCAGCTCGGTGTTGAGCTGCGACATCTCGCCGAGGCTCTGCGACGAGCGCCACAGCGCGATCGCGCCCGCGCCGCCGACGAGCGCGAACGTCCCGCACATCACGAGCAGCACGACGGTGAACTTGACCCCGATCGGGCGGTCCCAGAACCAGGCGCCGCGGCGCCCGTGCGTCGAGGCGGACATCAGCCGAGCTCCTTCTCGTCGTAGAAGCCGCTGTCCACGAGGAGGCTGCGGTAGTTGTCCTGCGTCACGAGCTGCGGTGCGAGCAGGTAGGTCGGCACGACGCCCGTGCCGTTGTCGTACGACCAGGTGTCGTTGACCTCGGCGCTGGTGCCTCGCAGCGCCGCCTGGACCATGACGACCGCGACCTCCGCGAGCTGACGCGTGTCCTTGTAGATGGTCGACAGCTGGGTGCCTGCAGCGACCAGCCTCGCGGACTCGAGCTCGGCGTCCTGGCCCGTGACCTTCGGCGTCGGCGCCCCGGGCAGCCCGTCGGCCACAGCGGTCAGCACCGCGCGCGCGATCGGGTCGTTGGGCGCGAGGACCCCGTCGAGCGTCACGCCCCCCTGGTACGCGGGCAGCAGCGTGACCATGCGCTGACCCGCGAGGTCACCGTTCCACGCCTGCGTCGCGATCTGCTCGAACGCCGTCTGCCCCGACGTCACGACGAGCACACCCGAGTCGAGGTACGGCTGCAGGACCGCCATCGCGCCGTCGTAGAAGACCTTCGCGTTGTTGTCGTCGGTCGATCCCGCGAACAGCTCGATGTGGAACGGACCCGTCGCGTCCGTGGGCTGACCGCTCGCGTCGAGGATCCCGAGGCCCTCGAGCAGCGACGTGCCCTGCAGGTAGCCGACGCGCGCGTTGTCGAACGACGCGTAGTACGCGACGTCGTCCGAGTCCCGGATCAGGCGGTCGTAGGAGATGACCGGCACGCCCGCGGCCCCCGCACGGTCGAGCACGTCGGTGAGCGCCGTCCCGTCGACCGCACCGACGACGAGCGCCGACGCACCCGCGTCGAGCATCGCGCCGATCTGGGCGGCCTGCGCCTGCGGGTCGTCCTCCGCGTACTCGAGGTCGACGTCGAAGCCGAGGGACGTGAGCTGCGCCTGCAGGTTGTCACCGTCGCCGATCCAGCGCTCGGACGTCGTCGTCGGCATCGCGACCCCCACGAGCTGGGTCCCACGACCGCCGTCCGGGGCGCTGCACGCGCCCAGCACGACGAGCGTCGCGCCGACGAGGCCCAGCACCGCGGCGCGGTGCCGGCGGGAGGTCCGACTCATGGTCGTCGTCCGATCTCGCGAGGGTCCGGGAGCCGGACCGAGGGGTGGGGCCGGGGCCCGACGGCGTGCGCCGGGCCCCGGTCGTGGGTCAGTAGGTGAACGACGCCACGCGTGCGCGCAGGTCGGCGGACATCCGCGCGAGCTCGGCGACCGAGGCGCCCATCTGCCCGACGACGTCCGAGCTGGTCGCGCTCGCGGTGGCGACGCCCGTGATGTTCGTCGCGATCTCGCTCGAGCCGGTGGCGGCCTCGGCGACACCGCGCGACATCTCGTTCGTCGTCGCAGTCTGCTCCTCGACCGCCGACGCGATCGTCAGCTGGTAGTCGTTGATCGACGCGATGATCGTCGCGATCTCGCCGATGGCCCCGACCGCACCCGTGGTGTCGGCCTGGATCGCCTCGACGCGGCGCGCGATGTCCTCGGTCGCCTTCGCCGTCTCGTTCGCGAGCTCCTTGACCTCGCCGGCCACGACCGCGAAGCCCTTGCCGGCCTCACCCGCACGCGCCGCCTCGATCGTCGCGTTGAGCGCCAGCAGGTTCGTCTGCTCCGCGATCGAGGTGATGAGCTTGACGACGTTGCCGATCTCGGCCGACGACGTGCCGAGCCGCGACACGGTGTCGTTCGCGCCCTCGGCGACGCCCGTCGCGCTCTGCGCGACCTTCGCGGCCTCGGTGGCGTTCTGCGCGATCTCGCGGATCGAGGCACCCATCTGCTCGGCACCCGCCGCGACCGCCTGCACGTTGCGCGACACCTGCTCGGCCGCCGCCGCGACGACCCCGGCCTGCGCCGACGTCTCGTCCTGCGAGCTGCTGACCTGCTGCGACGCGGCCGAGAGCTCCTCGGCGGCCGCCGCCACGGTCTGCGCGGTCTCGACGACGCCCGCGAGCGTCTCGCGCACCGACGCCTGCGCCGTCGCGAGCGACGCGGCCATCTGACCGAGCTCGTCGGCGCTGTCCACGTCCGCGGCGACCGTGAAGTCACCGTGCGCCATCGCCTCGAGCGAGTCCCGGACCTTGGCGATCGAACCGCGGATGCGGCGCGTGATCACGCCACCGAGCACGAGCGAGACGACGAGCGCCGCGCCGAGGCTGATGCTGAGGATCGTCACCGCCTGCGTCGTGCGGCCGTGCGCGTTGTCGGCCGTGAGCTGGACGTACGCCGTGAGCTCGGCCGCCACGGTGTCGAGGTCCGCCGCGTACGCGTCGATGAGCGGCTGCGCGACGTTGTCCCGCAGGTCGCCGTAGGCGGCGAGGTCGTGCGCCTTCGCGGCGGGCACCATCTGCGCGTCGCGCACCTGGAGGAACGCGTCGTAGTCCGCGAGGAACTGCTGCCACGTCGGCGACGAGCCCGCGCCCGTCGCGGTGTACGCGTCGATCTGGCCGTTGAGCTCCTCGTCGTTCGCGACGAGCTTGGCGCTCCACGCGTCCTTGTCGGCCTGGTCCTCGGAGGCCGCGATGTTCGCGATGATCATGCGGGCCTTAAGCTGGTTCTGGTGCACCAGTGCGCGCACGTCCGACATGTCGGCCTGGATCGAGGCGAGCGAGTCGAGGTCCGACTTCGACTGGCCGAGCGCCGTCAGGGCGTAGATGCCGCCACCGACCGCCACGATGCCGAGCAGGGCGAAGACAGCGAAGATCTTGGTCTGGATGCCTCGGTCGGCGAACCAGTGGCCGCGGCGCGCCGCCTCGGTCGGGGTCGAACTCATGGTGTCCTCCTGGGAGCGGGAGCCGCTTGACGCCCTTCCGATCGACGGCCGTGGGCGTGCTGTGAGGTGTTCGGTCGCGTCACCGTGACCGATACGGGGTGACAAGTCGGGCGCCGCGCGCGCTCACGCGGCGGCGGCCTCGTCGACGTCGAGGACCAGCAGCAGCTGGTCGGCGAGCGTGCAGGCAGAGCGGATCAGCGGGCGGATCGCGGGGTCGAGCGTGTCCGGCGGGGCCTCGACACGCTCGGGCTCGACGTCGACGACGTCGCCGATCTCGTCGACCAGCAGGCTCACGGTCTCACCGCCCACGCGGACGACGACCATCATCTGCTCGGTCCCGTCCGCGACGGGCGTGAGCCCCAGGCGCGGGCGCAGGTCCACCGTGAGCACGACCTGCCCACGCAGGTTCACGAGCCCCGACACGCCTTCCGCCGAGAGCGGGACGCGCGTGCGGGCGTGCGCGCGCAGCGCCTCCTGGACGCGTTGCACGTCGACCCCGTAGAGGCGGTCCTCGATCGTGAACGTCACGAAGCTGCTCATCGTCCGGCTCCCACGAGCTCGTCGAGGCCGGCGAACACGTCGTCCGCCAGCGGGTCGGAGTAGAAGTCGCGGTCGGCCGCGACGATCGCCGAGCGCACGTCGAGCAGCTCGGTGACCTTGTCGCCGAGCACGGTCGAACCGGTCAGGCCGGCGTCGTCGATCGTGGAGTGGCGCCCGACCTCGTCCTCGACGATGTCGACGATCTCCTCCACGACGAGCCCGACGGAGCGGGCACCGCGCGTGTAGACGACGAGCAGCAGCTCGTCGGACTCGCGTGCGTACGTGCCCAGCAGCCGGTCGAGACGTGCCAGCGGCAGGATCGTCCCGCGGTACTGCACGACCTCGCGGCCGCCGACGAGCTCGACCTGCTCGGAGCGCACGTGCTCGAGGCGCGCGACCGACGCGAGGGGCATCGCGACGCGACGGCCACCGCCGATGCCGGCGACGAGGACCTGCTCGACCTCGGTCCGGGCGGCCACCGCCTCCTGCTGCGCGTTGCGCGCGGCGAGCTCGCTCTCGCGCGAGATCGCCCGGCGGGCGATCGCCTGCACGTCGAGGATGAGCGCCACGCGCCCGTCGCCGAGGACGGTCGCGCCCGAGTAGACGCCGATCGACTTCAGGCGCGCCGCGAGCGGCGTCACGACGATCTCCTCGGTCGTCAGGACGCGGTCGACGAGCATGCCGAACCGGTGCTGGTCCGACTGCACGACCGCGATCACCGCGGAGCGGCCGTCGCGGCCCGGCTCGTCGACCCCGAGGACGCCCGCGAGCGACACGAGCGGGAGGAGCTCGCCGCGCAGGCGGTACACCGGGGCGGCGTGCACGTACTCGATGCCGGAGTCCGGGCGCTGCGTGTCCAGCGCGACGAGCTCGACGACGTGCACCTGCGGCAGCGCGTACAGGTCGCCCGCGCACTCGACCGTCAGCGACGGCATGATCGCGAGCGTCAGCGGGATCCGCAGGCGCCAGACCGTGCCGACGCCCACGGTCGACTCGACGTCGACCGTGCCGCCGATGGCCTCGATGCGCGTGCGCACCACGTCCATCCCGACCCCGCGGCCGGACACGTTGGTGACCGTCTCCGCGGTCGAGAAGCCCGGCAGGAAGAGCAGCTGCAGGAGCTCGCCCGGCGTCATCGCGGCGACCTGGTCCGCAGTGCGCAGACCCTTCGCCACGGCCTTCGCGCCGACGATCTCCGGGTCGATGCCGCGGCCGTCGTCGCGCACCTCGACCGAGACCTGACCACCCGCGTGCGACGCCCGCAGCTCGAGCACGCCCTGCGCGGGCTTGCCGGCCGCGACACGGTCCTGCGGCGGTTCGATGCCGTGGTCGACCGCGTTGCGCACGAGGTGCGTCAGCGGGTCCTTGACCGCCTCGAGCAGACCACGGTCGAGCTCGGTGTCGCCGCCCTGCATCTCGAGCCGCACCTCGCGGCCGCACAGCGCGGCGAGGTCACGCACGACACGCGGCATCTTCGACCACACGTGGTCGATGGGCTGCATGCGGGTGCGCATGACGCCCTCCTGCAGCTCCGACGCGATGAGGTTGAGCTGCTGGGCGGAGCGCGCCAGGTCGACGTCCTCGGCCGCCGACGCGAGCCGGCTGATCCGGTTGCGCGCGAGCACGAGCTCCCCGACCTGGCGCATGAGCTGGTCGAGCAGGTCGACGCCCACGCGGATCGACGAGTCCGCGGCGCCGCGCAGCGTGCCCGTGTCCTCGAGCGGCGCGGCCGCCGGCACGCGCTGCGTCGGGACGACGGGCGCCGGGGGCTCGACGGCCTCGACGGCGGCGGTCGGCTCGGCGTCCGGCTCGATCGCGGTCGGCTCGTCGGACTCTGCGGTCGGCTCGTCGGTCGCCTCGTCGGTCGCCTGGTCGGTCGCCTCGGTGACGGCGGCCTCGGCCGCGGCCTTCGTGGCGGCCGCGCGCGACCCGATCGCGCGCTTGCGCCGGGGTGCGGGCGCTGCGGCCTCGACGGTCGGCTCCGCGCCGGTCACGGTCTCGGGGCCGGCCTCGGTCACGGGCTCGGTCACGGCCTCGGCGACGGGCTCCGCGACGGGTTCGTCGGCGGGGGCGGCCACGGGCTCGTCGTGCAGCCGCGTGATCGCCGCGACGGCCGGGTCGACGTCGACGTCGCCCTCACCGCCGGTGCGCTCGATCGAGCCGAGCACGTCGCGCACGGTGTCGACCATGAGCAGGAGCGCGTCGGTGGTCGGCTGGTCCATCGAGCGGCGACCGTCCCGCAGGTCGACGAGCAGGTTCTCGCCGACGTGCGCGACGCGCTCGAGGCGCCCGAACGCCAGGAACCCGCTCGTGCCCTTGATGGTGTGGATCGTCCGGAACACGCTGCTCAGCAGGTCCCGGGATCCCGGGGTCACCTCGAGCGCGACCAGGTCGCGGTCCAGCTGGTCGAGATTCTCGTAGCTCTCGACCAGGAACTCGCGGACGATGTCGTCGATCTCCTCCATGCCGCCCTCCCTGCCGAGGGGACTGACGACGCCCACCCGGCGTCCTCCCGATCGGCGGACCGACCGCCCTGATGAGGAGAACCCCGGGCCGACCGGTCAGGAGCTCAGGCGCGCAGCGGCCGGGAGCGGGCAGGGTCAGGGGCGAGCGGGACCAGGCGTGGGCGCGCCGGGCGGCGTCGGGCGGGGGCGCGGGACCGGACGGATGGACCGCACGAGCGCGGCGGTGGCCTCCGTGGCATCGCCCGTCACGGCCGCCCCGGCGTTCGCGGCCCGGACCTCCTCGAGCACCTCGGCCCGGTGGACCTCGAGCGAGCGCGGCGCGTCGATGCCGACCCGCACCCCGTCGCCGCGGACCTCGATGATCGTGACGACGATGCCGTCACCGATCACGATGCTCTCGCCGGCGCGGCGAGTGAGTACGAGCATGCACGCGAGACTACCGGAGCGAGTTCTCACACCCGCGTCATGGCGTCCGATGAGCCGGTCATGGCCGAAGGTGTGTGCGCGCGACCCGTCGTGCGCACGACCGCGCCGTCCGGCCCGCAGCGGGTCGGGCGCCCCGCCGACGAGTCGGCGCCGGTGCTCCCGGTGCGTGCGCGCTCGTCGGGCCTCGTCGGCCGAAGGGTGCTGGCGGTGGTGCTCGTCGCGGTCGCCGCGGCGTGCCTCGTCGGCGCGTTCCGGGACTCGGCCGCGTCGTTCGCGGCTGCGGGCCTGCGCCCGGTCGGCGCCGCGGGCCTGACGCTCGTCGTCCCCGACGCGCCTGAGGCGTCCAGCGGTCCCGACGGGCTCAGCGTCCCGGGCGGGCTGCTCGACGACCTCGTCCCGGGCGAGGTCCGGCACGTGCTCGTGCAGGTCGTCAACGACACCGGCTCGCGCGTCGTGCTGTCGTCGCAGGTCGCGTGGGTGCCCACGGGGACCGCCGAGCCGTTCGTCCTCCCGCCGGAGGTCCGGCTGCAGGGACTTCCGACGAGCCTCGACGCCGGGCAGAGCGCGTCGGTGGACGTCACGGTGCTGGTGCCGGACGAGTGGGACACTGACGACGAGGGCCGTGCCAGTGGGCTCTTGGTCCGGGTGACGGGTGCTGCGGCACCTGATCCCGTCGGGTGATGTCGCAGATCACACGGAACGAGTCGGACTCGTCCCCCTAGTTGGACAGGTGTCCAGGTTCCCATGAGGTATGCACCGTGAACGAGAGCCCGTGGGCCCACCCGTGATCGCGCCCTACGGACAGACCCAGAGCGACCTCGACGAGCTCGCCGCGCTGCTGCTCGACGAGCTCGACCCCGCCGACCGCACGCTCGGCGTCCTCGCCGTGCTCGACGTCGTCGCCACGAGCACGGCCGGACCCGACGCCGCGCTCGTCGCCGCCGCGGTCGAGGTCGTCGACGAGCAGGCACGCACCGCGTTCGACCTCGCGACCACGACGCACGCCGCGCGGCAGTCCGAGACGCCGAGCATCGCCGCGACGCGGCTCGACCGCGCCCTCGCCGCGAGCGCGATCCCCGCGGGACCGCAGCGTGCGCCCGATCCCGGCCCGGACGAGGCCACCTGGTTCGCCGCCGACGCCTGGATCGCGCGCGAGGCGGCGTCGCTCGCCGACCACTGCGGCTTCCTGCTCGACGAGCTCGACCTCGCGCTCACGCACCTCGACAGGATCCCCGCGGACGACCGGCCCGCGCTCGCCGCGCAGGCCATGGCAGCCCTCGACACGCTCGCGCACGCGCGCGAGCTCTGGCGCGCGCTCGCCTGAACGAGCCGCCGGGCTCACCAGCCGGCGTCGTCGTCCCGGCCGGACGCCCGGTCGAACGCCGACGCCCACGCGGTCGGGGTCGCCGGGACACCGTCGAACCACGCGACGGGCAGACCGAGCCCGAGCACCGCGCCGGGCTCCGCGGTGTCGAACATCCCGCGCACGGCGAGAGCGTCGAACGGACCGACCTCCTCGAGCCACAGCCGCGCGTCCGCCGTCCGCGAGCGCGCGTCGACGAGCGCCCAGGCCTGGGCCGGGGCGAACGCCCGCAGCAGGTCCCGGCCCTCGGCGCGACCCTGCGGCCCGTCCGCGACGGCCAGCGCGACGACCCACGCGTGCGTGGCGGTCGACGCGGTCGCGCGCCACGCCGTGGCCGCAGCCACGTCACCGGGGCGCTGTCGCGTCGGACGACCGCGCCCGGTCCCGGCCCGGGCGACCGCGGTCCCGGCGGCGACGACCGCGTCTGCCGGGAGGTCGAGCCGGTCCGCGACGACCGTCGCCGCGACGTCCACCGCAGCCGCGGGACCCGCCAGGACGAGCACCGCACCCGGCTGGCGCGACGGCACGACGGCGGGCGGCAACCCGCGGGCCCACGCGCCGATCGTCGTCGGCCGGCTCGTCAGGAACGCCTCCGGCACCCCGAGCTCGGCGAGCCGACGCACGACCGTGTCGTCCTCGACCGGCTCGGGCGGCGGCGGCAGCACGACCTCCGCACGCACGGGCCGGTGCACCGCCGTGGGCAGGCTGCCGCGGTCCGCGGCCAGGGCCTTGACCTGCTCGAGCACGTCCGCGAACGCCTCACCACCCGTCGAGACCGTCGGCACCTCGTCGACGTCCGGACCGCTCCCACCGGGCAGGCTGCTCGCGTCGTCGGCCGCGTCCGCCCGGTCGAGCAGCGCGTCGATGCCCGCGAGGCGACGCGCGCGGGGGGTCGGGGTCGGCCGGTCCGGCACCTCGACCGTCAGCTCGTAGTGCTCCCGCTGGAAGAACCCCGCGAAGCCGCCCGTGCGGACACGGTCGGCGCGGATCACGCGGGCGTCGGGGCCCAGCTCGTCGCCGACCTGCGCGAGGAGCGCACCGAGCTGCGCGCCCTCAAGCAGCAATCGCTTGCCCACCACTCACCACCTCGGTCGTCTCGACCATCACCCCGGCACCGGTGGCCTCACTGTAGGAGAGGACGGCCAGGCGCGGCAGACCCATCGCGACGAGCCGGTGCAGCGCGGGCCGGATCGCGGGCGCGCACACGAGCACGACGGCCCGCCCGCCGGCCTCGGCGCGCGCGACCGCCTCGCGCAGCTGACGCAGCACGGCGTCCACGCGCACGGGGTCCACGACGAGCTGGGTGCCGCCGTCGCCCGGACGCAGCCCCTCCAGGAACGACTGCTCGAGCAGCGGGTCGAGCGTCACGACGCGCAGCGTGCCGTCCTGGACGTACGGTGCGGCGAGCGCCGGACCGAGCGCACCGCGCGCGGCCTCGACGAGCCCCTCGGGGTCGTTGCCGGTGCGCGCACGCAGCGTGAGCGCCTCGTAGATGCGACCCAGGTCCCGGATCGGCACCTGCTCCGCGAGCAGGCCCTGCAGCACGCGCTGCACCTCGCCGAGGCTGAGCAGCCCGGGCACGAGCTCCTCGACGACCGACGGGTTGACGCGCTTGACGCCCTCGGTGAGCACGCGCACGTCCTCGCGCGACATGAGCCGCGCCGCGTTCTGCTCCACGAGCGACCCCAGGTGCGTGATGAGCACCGACACGCGGTCCACGACCGTCGCGCCCTGCAGCTCGGCGGCATGCCGGAGCTCGGCCGGCACCCACTTGCCGGGCAGCCCGAAGACCGGCTCCTGCACCGCGGTCCCCGGGAGCGCGGCCAGGTCGTCGCCGAGCGCGAGCACGCGGCCCGCGGGCGCCTGACCGCGACCCACCTCGACGCCCGCGATGCGCACCGCGTACGTCGCGGGCGGCAGGTCGACCGAGTCGCGTGTGCGCACGGGCGGCACGACGATGCCGAGCTCGAGCGCGACCTTGCGGCGCAGCGCGCGCACGCGTCCGAGCAGGTCGCCGTCGGGCCCCTCGCCGACGAGCGAGACGAGGTCGGGCGCGAGGAGCACCTCGAGCACGTGCACCCGCATCTGCTCGATGAGCTGCTCGGGCGTCTCGGGACCCGACGTGGTCGTCGTCGGGGCGGGCGCGTGCGCCGCCTGCTCGGCGGCCTTCTTCTCGTTCGCCTTGATGCGCTGCGACGCGACGATGAGCAGCGTGCCGACGAGGATGAACGGCACCTTGGGCATGCCGGGGATGAGCGCGAGCACGATCGCCCCGGCGCCCGCGATCATCAGCGCGGTGCGCGACTGCGTCAGCTGACGCGCGGCGGCGCCACCCATGTCGCCCTCGGCCGTGGACCGGGTCACGACGATGCCCGTCGCGACGGACAGCAGCAGCGCGGGGATCTGCGTGACGAGGCCGTCGCCGATCGTCAGGAGGCTGAACCGCTGCAGCGCCTCGTCGGGCGACATGCCCATCTGCAGCATGCCGATGACGAACCCGCCGATGAGGTTGATGACCGTGATGACGATGCCCGCGATCGCGTCGCCCTTGACGAACTTCGACCCACCGTCCATCGCGCCGTAGAAGTCCGCCTCGGCCGCGACGTCCGCGCGGCGACGGCGGGCCTCGTCCTCGTCGATGAGGCCCGAGTTGAGGTCGGCGTCGATCGCCATCTGCTTGCCGGGCATCGCGTCGAGCGTGAACCGCGCACCGACCTCGGCGACGCGGCCCGCACCGTTCGTGATGACCGCGAACTGGATGACCACGAGGATCAGGAAGATCACGAGGCCGATCACGAGCGACCCGCCGACGACGAAGTGCCCGAACGCGTCGATCACCTGGCCCGCGAACCCGTCGCGCAGCACGAGGCGCGTCGACGCGACGTTGAGCCCGAGCCGGAACAGCGTCAGGACCAGGATCAACGACGGGAACACCGAGAAGTCGAGCGGCCGCTGCACGTACATCGCGGTGAGCAGCACCACGAGCGAGCACGTGATGTTGATGACGATGAGCACGTCGAGCAGCGCCGCGGGCAGCGGCACGACGAGCAGCAGCACGACGCCGACGACCCCGGCGGGCACCGCCATGGGTGCGATCGAACGGTTCTTCATGACGCCCTCCCGGACGCGGGTGCGGCCCCGGCGGGGGCCTGTCGGTCAGGTGCGTGGTCTGGTGCGTGGTCTGGTGCGCGCTCCGGCGTGCGGGGGGCGCGGACGGGTCGGCGCGCGGCGCGGGCCGCGGCGCGATGGTCCGTCGGGTCGTCGGGGGCGATCGTCGGCGCGGCCAGCCGGTGCTGACCCGCGGCCGCGCCGCGGCGCCGCAGGTTCATGACGAACGCGAGCACGGTCGCGACCGCCGTGAACAGGTGCGCGGGGATCTCCTGCCCGACCTCGCACGCCGCGTGCAGCGCACGCGCGAGCGGGACGTCCTCGACCATCGGCACGCGGTGCTCGGTCGCGAGGCCGCGCAGCTTCGCGGCGAGCGCGCCCGCGCCCTTCGCGACGACGCGCGGCGCACCCGTGCCGGGCTGGTAGCGCAGCGCCACGGCCACGTGCGTCGGGTTGACGAGCAGCACGTCGGCGTTCGCGACCTCGGCGAGCATGCGGTTGCGGCTCATCGCCATCTGCCGGGACCGGATCTGGCCCTTGACGTGCGGGTCACCCTCGGTGCGCTTGTGCTCTTCCTTGATCTCCTGGCGCGACATGCGCGTCTGCTTGCGGTTGCGCCGCACGACGACGACCACGTCGGCGACCGCGAGCAGCAGGCCCGCGCCGATGCCCAGGCGCAGCAGGTTCGTCGTCCCCGAGGCGGCCTGGCCGAGCAGCTCGTCGAGCGGCAGGCGACCCGACGCGAGCACCATCGGCACGAGACCCTGCACCGCGAACCACAGCACGAGCCCGACCGCCGCGCTCTTGAGCAGCGTCTTGACGCCCTGCCACAGCGCCTGCTTCCCGACGAACCGCTGCGCCGCGGACTTCGGCTTGAGGTGGTCCACGTGCAGGCGGAACTTCTGCGGCCGCCACCCGCCCTGCGCGAGCCCGACGACGAGCGTCACGACCACGACCACCGCGAACAGCGGCGCGAGCGTCCCCAGGATGCTGCCCAGGCCGGACGTCAACGCACCGAGCGCACCCTCGGTCGTCGGGTCCGCGGCGACGTCCCGGAACGTCGTGAGCTGGTGCTCGGCCGCCTCGCGTCCCCGCAGGACCACGGCCGGCAGCATGATCGCCGCGGCGCCGAGCCCGAGCCACGCCGACAGGTCCTGCGAGCGCCCGAGTCCCCCCTTGCGGAGGACCTCCTTCATGCGCTGCGGTGTGGCCTTCTCGGTCTTGTCGCCGCTGTCGCCGCTCACGGGACCACCCCCAACAGCTCCGCGACGGAGTGCCCCGTCAGCCCCTCGATGACGTGCGGCAGGCCGACGACCGCGAACCCGGCCATGAGCAGCGTGAGCATGACCTTGAGCGGGAAGCCCAGCGCGAACGCGTTGAGCGCGGGCGCGACGCGCGTGAGCAGACCGAGGCCCACGTCCGCGAGGAACAGCACGACGAGCATCGGGCCGGCGATCTGCAGCGCCGCGACGAACATCTGGCCCAGGCCGTCGGACAGCGTCTGCGCGAGGCGGGCCGTGTCGACCGTGCCGTCGAGCGGGACCGCGTCGAACGTGCGCACGAGCCCCGCGACCACGACGAGGTGACCGTCGGTGACGAACAGCAGCACGAGCGCGAGCAGCTGGTAGAACCGCTGGAACACCGCGCCGCTCGTCATGCCGAGCGGGTCGTACCCCGCCGCGACCTGGAAGCCGCCGAACATGTCGACGAGCCCGCCCGCGGACTGCACGGCCGAGAACACCATCATCACGACGAAGCCGAGCGCAGCCCCCGTGAGTGCCTGCGTCACGAGGGCCGCGACGAACGTCGTCGTCCCCTCGTCCGCGAGCGGCTCGAGTCGCGGCGCGACGGCCAGCGCGAGCCCGAGCGCGAGCATGACCTTGACCTGCGCGGGGATCGCGCGGTGCGAGAACGGCGGCGCGATCACGAGGAACGCCGCGAACCGCACGCTCGCGAGCATGACGGTCTCGACCTGCGCGAGCGGCAGCGTCACCGCGATCGGTCCCACGGCTCAGCCCCCGATCAGCGCGGGGATGCGGCCGAACATCTCGTGCGTGAACGTCACGAGCTCGGTGATCATCCAGTGCCCGCACACGAGCAGCGCGATGCCCGCCGCGAGCGCCTTCGGCACGAAGCTGAGCGTGATCTCCTGGATCTGCGTCACGGACTGCACGAGCGACACGACGAACCCGACGACGAGCGCGCTCACGAGCACGGGGGCCGCGAGCTTCGCCGCGAGGACGAGCGCGTCGAACGCGATCGACAGGACGGTGCTGGTGTCCATCAGCCGCTCCCGGTGTAGGAGCCGACGAGCGACGTGACGATCAGTCCCCAGCCGTCGACGAGCACGAACAACAGGATCTTGAACGGCAGCGACACCATGACCGGCGGCAGCATCATCATGCCCATCGCCATGAGCACCGCCGAGACCACGAGGTCGATCACGAGGAACGGCACGAAGATGACGAAGCCCATGATGAACGCGGACCGCAGCTCGGACAGCAGGAACGCGGGGATGAGCGTCGTGATCGGGACGTCGTCCGGCGTCGCGGGGTTCGGCTGGTCCGCGGCGCGCGTGAGCAGCGCGAGGTCCTGCTCGCGCGTGTGCTCGAGCATGAAGTCGCGCAGCGGGTCGGAGCCCGCGTCGACCGCCTGGCTGAAGGTCATCTCGCCGTTCAGGTAGGGCTGCACACCCGTGTCGTTGACGTCGCTGACCACGGGGGCCATGACGAACAGCGACAGGAACAGCGCGAGTCCCGCGAGCACCTGGTTCGGCGGGACGCCCTGCAGGCCGAGCGCGTTCCGGGACAGCGCGAGGACGACGAAGATCTTGGTGAAGCTCGTCATCATCAGCAGCAGCGCGGGCGCGACCGACAGCAGCGTGATCGCGACGAGCACGACGACCGACGAGCTGGGCGTGCCGTTGACGCCGTTGACCGAGACCGACACCGTGTCGCCCGGGGTCGTCGGCGCCCCGGGGGTCGTCGGCGGCGTCGGGGGCGTCGGTGCGGCCCACGTCGGCTGCGCGAGCACCGCGCCGAGCACGACGAGCGCCACGACGACGAGCAGGACGAGGACCAGCCGGCGCCCGGCGGTCCCCCGCGCCAGGCTGAGGCTCACCGTCGGACCGTCCGGTCCTGGAGCGCGTGCACGAACGTGCGCCACGTGTCGGGCGCGAGCACCGAACCCGCGAGCGCACCGCCGGGCACGCCTGCGGCGCCGGCCGCACCGAGCGCTCCGGCCGTGCGGCCCGTCGCCTTCGACGCGCGGCCCGTCGTCGTCGCCGCAGCCGTCGCCGCCCGAGGTGCGCTCGGAGCCGTCCGCCCGGGCTTGTCGGCCGCCCCCACCGCGGCCGCAAGCCCTGCGTCGTCCCGAGCCGTCCTCCGGCTCGCGAGCGCCGGTCTGCTGGGTGCCCGCGAGCGTTGCTTCGTCGGGGTCGCGTCCTCGATCGGCGCGACGACCGGGCCCAGCTCGGTCAGCATCGTCACCTGCTGCTCGCCGTACCCGACGAGCACGCGACGGTTGCCGATCGCGAGCACCGCGACGCCCGAGTGGCGGCCCATGTTCTGGCGCCCGACGACCCGCACGTCGTGCTCACCGTCGGCACGCCGACCAGCCTTCGCGGGTGCGCCGAGCCGACGCCCCGCGTACCAGATGAGCCCCACGACGCACGCGAGCGAGAGCACCACGCGCGCGACGAGCATGACGGAGTCCATGGTCAGTGCCGGTCCTCGTCGGTGACGATCTCGGTGATCCGCACGCCGTACGCCTCGTCGACCACGACGACCTCGCCGCGCGCGACGAGCCGCCCGTTGACCATGACGTCCGCGGGGCTGCCCGCGGCACGGTCGAGCTCGAGCACCGTGCCCGGGACCATGTCGAGGACCTGGCGCACCGGGAGCGTCGCGCGGCCGATCTGGGCCGTCAGCGTCATGTCGACGTCGTAGAGCATGCGCATCGAGCCGCGCTGCGTCGGGACGTGCGCGGTCGTCGTCGGGGCGGCACCCTGTCCGGCGCGCACCCGCACCGCGAACCACGCGACCGTCTCCCCCTCGTGCTGCAGCGCGAACACCTCGGAGCCCGCGACGAGCACCTGCGCGACGGGTTCGGTGCGCACGGCCTCGAGCACGCCCGCGCCGAGCTCGGCCGCGGCGGCCTCGAGCGCGGGACGCAGCGCGTCGCCCGCCTCGAGGCGGGTCCCGGCGGCGGCACCCGCGGCCGCGACGTCCGCGAGCGCGTCGCCCACGACGAACAGCAGGTCCGCGCTCGGTGCACCGACGAACGTCGCGACGACCGCGTCCGTCCCGGTCGGCACGTCGGCGACGCCGCACGGCACCGCGACGAGCGGGACCGAGGACGGGACGAGCGCGACGGCGGCCTGCGCGACCGCGGCCGCGTCGACGAAGGTCGCGGCGCCCGCGACGGCTGCTGTGGTGGTCATGCGTGGATCTCCTCGGTGACGGCGACGACGCGGCAGGCGAGCCGGGGCCCGTGGCTGCCGAGAGCGGCCTTGGCGAGCACGACGTCGTCGACCACGACGTCGAGCGGCTCGGTGGACGGGTGGGACAGCGGCAGGACGTCGCCGACCTCGAGGGCCAGCACGTCGCGCGGCCGGACGGTCACGGGCGCGAACCGCACGCCGACCTCGACGGGCACGCCCGCGACGGCCTGCACGAGCTCGGCCTGCGCGAGCTCGACCCGGCGGCGGTCGTCGGGGTTCGTCGCGACCGCACCGTCCGCGACCTGCAGCGCGGCGATCATCTGCTCGGCCGGGAGCATGAGCGTCAGCGCGTCCTCGCGCTCGCCCACCCGCAGCCGGAACGACGCGACCAGCACGACGTCGGTCGCCGCGGCAGCCTGCACGAACTGCGGGTTGTACTGCACGGACCGGACGCCGAGCCCGATGCGGATGATGCCCGCGAACGCGTACTCCATGTCCGCGAGCGCGTGCTCGAGGAGCTCGCGCACGAGCGTGAGCTCGATCTCCGTGAGCTCGCGGCCCGGGCGGTCGTCGCCACGGCCGTCGCCGCCGAACAGGTAGTCGACCCACACCATCGTCGCCTCGACGGGCAGCTGCAGGACGCCCGTCTGACGGCTCGGCTCGATCGAGCACAGCACCATCGCGGTCGGCGTCGGCAGGCTCGCGACGTACTCCTCGTACGTGTGCAGCGAGATCTGCTCGAGCTCGAGCTGGCTCACGGCCCGCAGGCGCGCGGTGAGCTGCGTGCCGAACTGCCGCGCGAGCCGCCCGAACGCCATCTCGAGGTGCCGTGCGTGCTCGCGCACGAGGGTCAGCGGACGACGGAAGTCGTACGGCTCGACGTGCGGCTCTCGGGCGCGCGCAGAGCCAGGCGCGGGGGCGTCGAGGACGGTCACGGCCGACCTATCGACGGACGGCAGCACGATCTGAGCGGTTCCGGGGACGACTTCACCCGGCGCGGGTCGTGCTCTCTGCGCCCCGTCCCATCCGTGGGCGGGCTCCCCGTCAGCGGGGTGCGCAGCGGTGCGGCGCCCTCCATGGCGCCCCGGTCGCCGCCGGCTCGGCCGGCGGGCAGCGGTCGTCGGCCCGGTCACCACCGGGCCCCGCTGCTACTGCGTGACGTAGTCCGTCAGGTAGACGCCCATCACCTCGCCCTCGTACACGTCGGCGAGCTCGTCGGCGAGCTGCGTGCGCAGCTCCTCACGCGTCGCGGGGTCCGAGACCTCGGCGACCGTGCGGCCCGAGAACACCGTGATCGCGGTGTCCGTGGCCTGCGCGGTGTCCATGGTCGCGTCCGCGTCGGCGGTGAGCTGCAGGGAGAACCCGAGCCGCAGGTAGTGCCCGTCGGTCAGGTTGAGGCTGATCGGCTCGACCGCGATGATCGCGCCCTTCTCGGGTGCGGGCGGCTCGGCCGGTGCACCCGTCGCGCCCGAGGGTCGCAGCAGGAACCACCACGCGGCCGCGCCCGCGAGCACGACGACGAGGACGACGACGAGCAGGAGCTTCTTCTTCGACTTCTTGGCCGGCTCCGGCTCGGGCTCGGGTGCCGCGCTGCCGATCTTGGCGCCGCCGATCTTGGGGCCGCCGATCTTGGCGCCGCCCACCACTCGCTGCTCCACGGGCATGGTCACTCCTTGCTCACGGCGGGCAGCAGGGCCCGCACGGCCTCGGGCGCGTCGGACAGGATCACCAGGTCCACGCGTCGGTTGGTCTCCATCGCCTGTGCGCTCGTGCCCTCGACGAGGGGGCGCTCGTCGCCGTAGCCGACCGCCATGATCCGGTTGCCCGGCAGGCCGTCGGACTCGACGAGGTGGCGCAGCACCTGGGTCGCACGGTCCGCGGACAGCTCCCAGTTCGTCGCGTACCGGCCCGAGACCGGCAGGACGTTCGCGTGGCCCTCGACCGAGATCTGCTCACCGAGCCCGGCGAGCGTCGGGCCCGCGACGTCGAGCACGCGCTCGGCGGTCGGGGTGAGCACGGCGGACGCCGCCGCGAAGAACACGTCGTCCGCGACGAGCCCGAGCACGAGCCCCCGCTCGTCGACGCGGAACCGGACGGTGTCGCCGAGGCCCGCGGAGTCCAGGTGCTTCTGGATCGCCGCACGGATCTCCGCGAGGTGCGCCGCCTCGGCCTTCGCCGCGGCGAGCACCTCGGGGTCGACCGCGTCGTCCGGCTTGGTCGGCGACAGCTGCGACATCGGGTCCTTGCCCTGCTCGCCGAGGCCCTGGTCGGCGTCGACCATGCCCGCGGAGCCGTCCTGCGTGGTCTGCTCCGGGAGCATCGACTGGCCGTCCATGATGCTCGTCGTGCCGTCCAGGACGGACTCGCTGCCCGTGTCCGACTGGAAGCCCGACGCGAGCGACTGACGCAGCTCCATGTACTTGCCGTGGTCCACCTGGCTGATCGCGTACAGCACGATGAACAGCGCCATGAGGACCGTGATCATGTCCGAGTAGCTCACGAGCCAGCGCTCGTGGTTGACGTGCTCCTCGTCGTGGTCCCCGCCGCGGCGACGACCGCCCTTGCGGCCGGACCCGTGCGCGCTCATGCCGCGGCCTTGTCCTTGTCCTTGCCCGCCGCGTCGACCAGGTCGGCCGGGATGAGCGAGCGCAGGCGCTCGCCGACCGTGCGCGGGTTCGCACCCGCCTGCACCGCGAGCAGACCCTCGAGCGTGACCTCCATGTGCGCGCACTCGAGATCCGAGATCCGCTTGATGCGCGTGCCGAGCGGCAGCCAGATGACGTTGGCGGACAGGATGCCCCACAGCGTCGCGACGAACGCCGACGCGATCGAGTGGCCCAGCGCGGCCGGCTCGGAGAGGTTCTCGAGCACGTGCACGAGCGAGATGACGGTGCCGATGATGCCGATCGTCGGCGCGTAGCCGCCCATGTCCTGGAAGTACTTGGCGTTGACCTTGTCCTGCGCGCGCTTCGTCGCGATCTTGTCCTCGAGGATGAGGCGCAGGTCCTCCGGGTCGGTCCCGTCGATCGCACCCTGCAGCCCGCCGCGCAGGAACTCGTCGTCGATGCCGCGCGCCGCGTCCTCGAGCGCCAGCAGGCCCTCGCGGCGCGCCCGGTCGGCGAGCGAGACGACCGTCTCGACCGTCACCGACGGGTCCGGCGTCTTCGAGCGCAGCGCGCGCGGCACCGCCGCGAACGCGTTCTTGACGTCACGCAGCGTGTGCCCCGCGATGCCGACGCCGATCGTGCCGACCCACACCAGCAGCAGCGGTGCGGGCAGCATGATCGACATGGGCTGCGCACCCTCGAGGACCATCGCCCCGAAGATCGCCGCGAGCGCCGTGCCGATGCCGATGAGGCCTGCGGGATCCATCACACGCTCCGGGGTCGCAGGGGCAGCGGGGCGGCCAGCGCGGTCGGCGCGGTCGACGTCTCGTCGTCCTGCGGGTCCGGCACGGCGGCGAGCTTGACCTGGTTGCGGAGGTCCTGCGCCCGGGCGAGCACGCGAGCGGCGCGCTCGTCCATGAGGTCGATGAGCTCGGCGAGGGGCTCCGCGACGATGTACTTCGCGCCGTCGACGAGCGTCACGATCGTGTCCGGTGCGCTGTCGACGCGCTGGATGAGGTCCGAGTTGATCCCGAACCTCTCTCCGGTCAGTCGTGTCACGACGATCATGGCAAGCCCCGTCCCTGGTCTTCCGCGCTCCGAGCGCCGGCCCGTCCATAGGCCTTGTCCTCCCCATCGGCCACCCCACCACCCCCCTGAGCCATTCCCCCCACCAATCCCACCCCCGCTCCCCCACTCCCCACCCACCCCGGCTCCCCACCCAGCCCGGCTCCAACCGCCGCCCCTCACCCAGTTCGCGACTCCCCATCGAGTTCACGACTCCCCATCCAGTTCGCGACTCCCCATCCAGTTCGCGACTCCCCATCCAGTTCGCGACTCCGATGCCCGCATCGCGGGCCACGGCCCGCGACCCCGCGCCCACACCCGCGACCTCGACCTCGACCTCGACCTCGACCTCGACGGGCACCGCAGCACACCCACCACCACAACCCACCCCAGCTCAGCTCCCCATCCAGCTCCCGATCCAGCCCCCCATCCAGCCCCCGATCCAGCCCCCCATCCAGCCCCCGCCTCCAACCGCCGCCCCTCACCCAGTTCGCGACTCCCCATCGAGTTCGCGACTCTCATGCCCACGTCGCGGGCCACGGCCCGCGACGTCGATCCGGGAGCCGCGAACTGGGCTTGAGTGGTGTGGGCGGTGAGCGGTCGGGGTGGCGTGAGTGGCCGGGTGGGGTGAGTGGAAGGGCAGGGGCGGGGCGAGGTGGGCCAGCCGACCTCAGCATCGGTCGGCGGCGGGGTTTCCACAGGCGGGCACCGTGTCAGGGCGCGGCGGGCGGGAGTGGTGCGAGCGTCGGGCCATGCCTCGTCGACCTGGAGCACCGCCCGTACGGCGGACGATCCCCGTGCCCGCCGTCTACCTCGCACACGAGCTACCGCCCGGCGTCGCGCGCGACCGTCTGGAGAAGCGCACCTGGGAGAGGGCGACGCGCGGCGCCTACGTCGCAGCGGACCGATCCGCCCGCGCACTCGTCGTCGCGCGGGCGACCGGGGTGCACCACCGGCTGGGCGCGCAGCACGCCTTCAGCCATGGGACGGCGGCGGTGCTGCACGGGTTGTCGGTGTGGCGGACGCCGACGACCACGCACGTCCGGCACGTGCACCGGACGAGCACCTCGGCTGCAGGTGACGTCACGCGTCACCTCGGGTTCCCACCGCGTTCCGAGATCGTCGAGGTCGCCGGCCTGCCGGTGACCGACCTCGCGACGACCGTGTGGGACTGCCTGACGACGTTGCCCGCGCTCGACGCGCTCGTCGTCACGGACAGCGCGCTGCATGCGGGTCTGCCTCGTGCGCAGCTGGAGGCGATCGCCGACGACACCCACGGTCGCGGCGCCCGGCGCGGACGGCTCGTGCTCTCCTTCGCGGACGACGGCGCCGAGTCGGCGCGCGAGTCGTGGACGCGGTTCGCCTTCCTCGCCGCAGGCTGGCCTCCGCCTCAGACGCAGGTGCGCGTCGAGACCCGGCTCGGTGTCTTCTGGGCCGACCTCGGCTGGCCGCAGTGGCGCGTGCTCGTGGAGTACGACGGCGTGGCCAAGTACGACGAGCACGGTCGAGCACTCCTCGCCGAGAAGCATCGGAACTCCGCCATCAGCGAGTCGGGCTGGCGCGCCGTCCACGTGACGAAGGACGACAGCCCTTCGTCGATCCTCGCTCGCGTCGCGGCTCTCGTCCCCGCCGCCGAGCTCGCGGGCTTCCGCCCACGCCACGCGCTCACGCTCCCCCGCTGACCGCCCACCAGGTACAACAAGCCCCCGCCCCTGACGTGCACCCGACTCCCCTCGCGGGTTCGCGGCTCCGCTCGCCGGTGACGCGCCGCGAGATCGCGGCTCTCCTCGCCAGTTCGCGGCTCGACACCCGGGTTCGCGGCCCACAGCCCGCGAACCCAGCACCCCATCCGCGAACTCGCGAGGTATGGGGGTGGGCGGCGGGCCGGGGTGGCGGTGTGGGCGACGCGAAGCGGCGCCCCCGCGAAGGGTGCCGGTGACGCAGCCGCGAGATCGCGGATTTCCTCGCCAGTTCGCGGCTCGACTCCCGGGTTCGCGACCCACAGCCCGCGAACCCAGCACCCCACCCGCGAACTCGCGGCGTGCGGGCTGGGTGGCTGGGCGGCGGGGTGGGTGGGGTGGCGGAGGTGGCGGGGTGGCAGAGGTGGCGGGGTGGGGGGTGGGGGGTGGGGGTAGGTGCGGGGGTGGGGTGGGGGTCAGCGCTTGAGGTTGACGAGCTCCTGGAGGACCTCGTCGGAGGTCGTGATGACGCGCGAGTTCGCCTGGAAGCCACGCTGCGCGACGATCAGCGACGTGAACTCCGACGAGAGGTCGACGTTCGACATCTCGAGCGCACCGCCCGCGAGCGAACCACGACCGCCCGACGAGGCGGGGCCGACGGACGGCTCGCCGGAGTTGACCGTCGTGCGGAACAGCGAACCGCCCGCGCGCTCGAGACCCGCGGGGTTCGTGAACCCGCCGAGGGAGATGCGGCCGATGGCCTGCTTGAGCCCGTTGGAGAACGAACCGGTGATGGTGCCGTCCGAGCCGAGCGAGAACGACTGCAGCGTGCCCGCGGCCTGACCGTCCTGCACGTCGGCCTTGACGGTGTCGAGGCCCGCGAAGCCGGTGACGGAGGTCAGGTCGACGGCCACGCCGCCGACCGTGAGGGCCGTGGGCGTCGTGAGCGTCCCCGCGGCGTCGAAGGTCATCGCCTGCGATGCGACGGTCGCGGTGCCGTCGGAGGCCTCGACGGACCAGCCGGTGGCAGCCTTCGTGAAGGTCAGCGTGAGGGTGCGCGAGTTGCCGGTCGAGTCGAAGACGTCGATCGTGCGGTTGAGCACCGAACCGTCCGCGGCGGCAGCGTCCAGGTTGCCGGTGTAGGTCGCACTCGTCGACGCCACGGCGGGCATGACGGTGTTCGACGGGATCCGCAGGTCGGTGATCGGGCCGTTGGTGTCGATCACGCCGTTCACGGCCATCCAGCCCTGCACGAGCGCACCCTCGCCGGGGAGCACCATCTGGCCGGTCTCGTCGAAGTCGAACGACCCGGCGCGCGTGTAGAACGTCTCGGCGCCCTTGCGGACGATGAAGAAGCCGTCGCCCTGGATCATCATGTCGGTGCTGCGGCCGGTGGTCTGCGACGCGCCCTGCGTGAAGTTCGTCGTGATGCCCGCGACGCGCACGCCGAGGCCGACCTGCGCGGGGTTGGTGCCGCCGACGCCGTCCTGCGCGCCGCTCGCACCGGTGAGCATCTGGCTCAGCGTGTCCTGGAACTGGACCTGCGACGACTTGAAGCCGGTCGTGTTGACGTTGGCGATGTTGTTGCCGGTGACGTCGAGCATCGTCTGGTGGCTGCGCAGGCCGCTGATGCCGGAGAAGAGCGAGCGGAGCATGGCGGGTTCCTTTCGGCAGTCCGCACCGGGTGGCGCGGTGACTGGGGTGAGGCTGGGTCTGGAGGGCGGGGTGGGTCAGGAGTCGGTGTCGGGGGCGCCGGCCGCGGTGCGCGCGACGGACGCGACCTGGTCGAGCGCGATCTGCTGGTCGCCGACGGTGACGACCGGCACGGAGCCGGAGTAGTCGACCGCGTCGACGGTGCCGCTGGCCGCGACCCCGTCGGCGTCGGTCCAGCTCACGGTCTGCCCGACGAGCGACGCGGCAGCCACGCGCATCTGCAGCGAGAAGGCCTCGCGGCTCGTCGAGGTGAGCTCGGTGAGCTGTTCCATGGTGGACAGCTGCGTGGTCTGCGCCATGAGCTGCGAGGAGTCCATGGGCGAGGACGGGTCCTGGTTGCGCAGCTGCGCGACGAGGAGCTGCAGGAACGCCTGCTGGTCGAGCTCGCTCTTGGCGGCGCTCGGGGTCGTGCCCGAGTAGAGGCTCGTGCCCGACGTGTAGCTCGTGTCGACGGTCATGGGTGCTCCTTGGGTCAGACGACCAGGTCGAGGTGTCGGGAGTCGTGCGTGGGGGTCGCGGTGCGCACGGCGCGCGGGTCCGACGACCCTGCCGTGTCGGGTCCCGTACGGTCCCCGCCGCCGGACGACGAGCCGTCCGTCGCGTCACCGGTGGCGTCGGCCCGCCCGGACGACGACCCGCGTGCGGATCCGTCGGCCGAGCCGGAGCCGGTGGCGAACGCGTCAGGTCCGGACTGCCCGGGCTGCGAGCCGGGACGACCGTCGGGCGACGTGCTGCCACGCCGCGTGTCGTCGCCGAGGTCGACCTGGACGCCCGCGGCCGACAGGTCGCGGCGCAGGTCGCCGAGCGCGGCGTGCAGCGCCTGCCGGGACGCCTCGTGCGCACCGACGAGCTCGACGCGCACCGACTGCGCGCTGATGTGCGCGACGATCCGCACGGGCCCGAGGTGCTCGGGGTCGACGGGCACGGTGAGCACGTGCGTGCCGCGCTGCAGCCCGCCGAGCTGCGCGAGCCGCGCACCGAGCTGCTCGGCGAGCGGGACGGGCGTGGTCGGCGCGGCGGCCGCGGGGGCAGGCGCGGGCGCGGGTGCGGCGGTCGGTACCAGGGGCGCGGGCGCCGCACCGGCCGGTGCGGGGGTGGCCGCGCCGACGGTCGGGCCGGCGCTCGCCGCCGAGGCGTGCACCGGGCCGGTCGGGGCGGGTGCGGTCTCGGTGGCGGCCGACGGGGCCGGTGCGGGCGCGTCGACGGCGACGGCCTCGGCGCGGGCGCTCGTCGGCACGGCGGCGTGCGGGCTGCGCGCGTGCGGTGCGGTCGCGGCGGCGGCCGACCCGGACGGGGCCTCGCCCGGGTCCGTGCCCGCGTCACCCGACGCGGTGCCCGTCGCTCCAGCCGGGCCGGGGACGGCAACGGCGACCGCTGCGACGACCGCGCCGGTCGACGTCGCGCCGCCCGTCACGTTCGTCGTGCCCGCGGCAGGTGCCGCCGCGTCCGCGGCAGGCTCGGCAGCGCCCTGCGCGGCGACCTCGGCGTCGACCGCGACGGCCACGGCCGTCCAGGCCGCGACGGGGGTCGGCTGCTGCGCGTCGGCGGGCGTCGGCGTCGCGGGCGTGGCCGGGCCGTCGACGGGCGTGGCCTCGTCGTCGGCCGCACCCGCCGCGTGCCGCGCTCGCCCGGTCGGACGCGCGTCGCGCACCGCGTCGTGGCGGTCGCGCTCGGTACCGGGTCGCCGCGTCGCCTCGTGCCGCCCCGCCGCACGGTCGGCGCGATCGGTCCGGTCGGCGCGGTCCGTGCCGCGGTCCGACGGCCGGTCGAGCGCGCGGTCGAGCGCACGGTCGAAGTCGCCGGGCTGCGCACCGGCGCCGGGGGGCGCGGGGGCGGCGGCCGGGACGGGCGCGACGCCGAGCGCGGTCGTGGTGAGGGTCATGCGGCACCTCCGACGAGCGAGGACAGGCCGGCCAGGTCGGTCGCGGAGCGACCGCCCAGCACCGAGGAGTACCCGTCGAGCAGCGCGGCGGGCGAGGAGGTCGTGCTCGAACCGATCCCGGACAGGACCTGCCAGGCGGCGCGCGTGGCGGCTGCGGTGTCGCTCGCGGCGACCGGGTTCGTGGCGCCCTCCTGCGGGAGGATCCGGCGGATGTTCGTCGGCTCGGCCCACACGTCGCGGACGCCGACCTTCCCGCCGGGCTTGGGCGCGTCGACCATCTTCCCGTCGCCGACGTAGATCGCGATGTGCGAGCCGCCGCCGAACACGAGCAGGTCGCCGGGCAGCGCGTGCTCGAGCGAGTCGATCTTGACGCCGAGGTTCTGCTGGTCGTGCGCGACGCGCGGGATGCCCGAGCCGATCCCCAGGTCGGTGAGCGAGCGCAGCACGAGCCCGGAGCAGTCGAGACCGCCCTCGGACAGCGACTCGCCGCCCCAGACGTACGGGGTCCCGGTGTACTTCTCGGCGGCCGCGACGAGGTCCTGCGCGCTGACGCCGGAGCCGGGGGCGATGTTCGCGGTCGGACCGGTCGTCGGCAGGCCGGTGCCCGTGGCGGAGCCGCCCGTGCGTGACGACGACAGCGAGTCGGCGAGCGTCGCGGCGAACTGCGCGTCGGACGCGGCGAGCACGGCGGGTTCGGGCGCGACGAGCGCCTGCAGCTCGGCCATACGCGTCTGGATCGCGGCGATCCCGGTCATGACGGGTCTCCCTGGGTGGTGTCGTCGGTCGTGGCGCGGCGTCCGGCGACCTCGTCGAGCGCGGCCTGCTCGGCCTGCGCGTCGAGGCGACGCTCGGTCTCGTCGTGCCGTTCGGCGAGGCGGTCGATCGCGCGCACCTGGCGGCGCGCGAACGACCACTGCACGGCGTGGTCGGCCACGAGCTCGTCGGCGGCGGCGAGGTCCCGCTCCGCCTCGGTGAGCAGGAGCGACAGCGCGGAACGGCTCGCGACGGCCGCGACGAACGCGAGCCGGTCGGGTCCGTCGGCGAGCTGGCTCCCGGCGAGCGCCTCGCTCGTCGCGTGGCGGCGGGCGCGCGCTGCCTCGGCCTCCCGACGAGCCTGCGCGAGCTCGGCGGCGGCGCGCTCCTCGGCGCGCTCGCGCACGCGCAGGAGACCGGCGAGCGGGAACGCGCGGCTCATGCGGCACCTCCGAGGAGCCCGACGAGCCCGGCGAGCTGCTGCCACGACTGCGCGGCGGGCGCCTGCTCGGCCATGCCCTGCTGCAGGAACGCGTCGATCTGGGCGCCGTGCGTCACCGCGGCGTCGACGAGCGGGTTGGACCCGGTGACGTAGGCGCCGACGTCGAGCAGGTCCTGCGCGGCGCGGCGCGCGGCCATGACGGACCTCAGGCGCTGCGCGGCGGCCTTCTGCTCGGGCGTGGTGACGCGCGACGCGACGCGCGAGATCGAGCCGAGCGCGTCGACCGACGGGAAGTGACCGGCGACGGCGAGCCTGCGGTCGAGGACGACGTGCCCGTCGAGGATGGAGCGCGCCGCGTCGGCGACCGGCTCGTTGTGGTCGTCGCCGTCGACGAGGACGGTGTACAGGCCGGTGACGGAGCCGCGCGGACCAGTCCCGGCACGCTCGAGGAGCTGTGCGAGGAGCGTGAACGTGCTCGGCGGGTAGCCGCGCGTCGCGGGGGGCTCACCGACGGACAGCCCGATCTCGCGCTGCGCCATGGCGACGCGCGTGAGCGAGTCCATCATGAGGACGGCGTGGCGGCCCTCGTCGCGCAGGTGCTCGGCGATGCGGGTCGCGACGAACGCGGACCGCATGCGGACCATGGGCGGCTCGTCGGACGTCGCGACCACGACGACCGAGCGCGCGAGCCCTTCGGGCCCGAGGTCGTCCTCGAGGAACTCGCGGACCTCGCGGCCGCGCTCGCCGACGAGCGCGATGACGGAGACCTCGGCCTCGGTGCCGCGCGCGATCATCGACAGCAGCGACGACTTGCCGACGCCGGACCCGGCGAACAGCCCGAGCCGCTGCCCGCGGCCCGCGGTGACGAGCGTGTCGAGCACGCGCACGCCCAGGTCGAGCGGCGTGTCGACGCGCGAGCGCTCGAGCGGGTGCGGCGACGTCCCGTCGACGGGCACCCAGGCCTGTGCGCGCAGCGGACCCTTGCCGTCGATCGGCCGACCGAGGCCGTCGAGCACGCGGCCGAGCAGCCCGGCGCCGACGGGGACGCGCAGCGTGCCGGCGGGCCGCACGGGGGTCCCGGCGCGCAGGCCGTGGGTCGCGCCCAGCGGCAGGCAGCGCGCGGTGCCGTCGTCGGTCGCGACGACCTCGGCGAGCACGGCGTGCGGACCCTCCCCCACGCGCACGAGGTCGCCCACGGCGCTGCGGGTCCCGGCGACGACGAGCGTGAGCCCGACGACCGTGCGCAGCACGCCGACCGGCTGGGGCCGCACGGCGTCGAGCACGGCCGCGGGCATGATGCGCTCGGGCGTGCTCGACGCGGTCGTCAGGGTGGTCATCGCACCGGCTCCTGCTCGGTGCCGGTGGGCTCGACGACGGTGGGCGCGCCGGCCGTCGCGGCGTCGTCGGACGCGACCTGCTCGAGCGCGGCCCGCGCGCGGTCGAGCGCCGACCCGACGCGCGCGTCGAGCTGCCCGTCGGCGAGGTGCGCGACGGCGTCCCCGGGCGCGAGCGACGCGTCGCCGACGAGCTCGAGGCCCGCGGGCGTCGCGTCGGGGCCGAGCGCTGCGAGGTCCGCCGGGTGCAGGTGCACGCGCACGGGTCCGGCACCGGGCTCCGCGGCGAGCACGCGCGCGAGCGCCGCGCGCGCGGACCGCTCGTGGTCGGCGAGCTCGACGCCCAGCACGGCCTGCGCGAGCTCGAGGCCCGCGGCATGCACGGCCGCGGTGACGGAGGTGAGCACGGGCGCGGTGAGCCCGCGCACGGCGTCGCTCGCGGCGGCGAGCACCGCGAGCGCACGGCTGTGCGCGGCGCGCGCCGCCTGGGCGTCGGCCGCGACCTGCTGCGCGACGGCGGCGGCCTGCGCCGCGGCGTCGACGGCAGCACGACGAGCACCCGCGGCGTAGCCCGCGGCGAACCCGGCCGCACGTGCGGCGTCGGTCGCGGGCTCGTCGGGCGCGCTCGTCGTGAGCGGCGGCAGCACCAGGGCGTCAGGCAACGTACTCGTCCTCGCCCTCGCGCCGGATGACGATCTGACCGCTCTCCTCGAGGCGGCGGATCGACTGGACGATCTTGGCGCGCGACTCCTCGACCTGCGACAGGCGCACCGGGCCGAGCATCTCGATCTCCTCGACGAGGTTCTCGCGGGCGCGCTCGGACAGGTTGCGCAGCACGGTGTCGCGCACCTCGTCGGTGACGCCCTTGAGCGCGACCGACAGGTCGGCGTTCTCGACCTGACGCAGCACCATCTGCATCGCACGGTCCTCGAGCAGCGTGATGTCCGCGAACACGAACATGCGGCTGCGGACGTCCTCGGCGAGCGCCTCGTCGCGCTCGGCGAGGCCCTCGAGGATCGCCTTCTCGGTGGTCGGGTCGGCGCGGTTGATGATCTCGACGAGCGGCTGCACGCCGCCGACGGCCGCGAGCTCACGCGGGGTCAGCACGGCCGACGCCTTGCGCTGGAGCTGTTCGGCGACGACCTGCACGACGTCCGGCGACGCACGCTCCATGAGCGCGATCCGGTGCGCAACCTCGGCCTGCAGGCTCTGCTCGAGGCCCGCGAGGATCGTCGACGCGTGCTCGGGGCGCAGGTGCGCGAGCACGAGCGCGATCGCCTGCGGGTGCTCGCCCGACAGGAGCGAGATGACCTGACGCGCGTCGGCCTGCTGCAGGAACTCGAACGGCTGGCCCGCGAGGTGCACCTGCAGGCGCTCCATGACGATCGCGGCCTGCTCCGCGCCGAGCGCGGACTCGAGCAGCTGCTGCGCCATGCCGAGGCCGCCGCCGACGCCCGGGCCGACGACCGACTGGTCGTAGAACTCCTCGAGCACGGCGTCCGCGAGCTCCTGGTCGACGCGCTCGATGCGCAGGATCTGCGCGGTGAGCTCCTCGATCTCGGCGGGGTCCATGCTCGCCATGACCTTGGCGGCGCGCTCGCGACCGAGCTGGACCAGGAGCATGGCGGCCTTCTGCGGGCCGGGCAGCGTGACGGTCATCAGCGGCGTCCGCTCGGTGCGGCGAGCCACGAGCGCAGGAGGTCCGCGACCTCTTCGGGCTGCTCGTCGGCGAGCGCCCCGATCTCGGCGCGCTTGATCGACACGGGGTCCGGCGCGGCCGGGACCGGCGACGGCGGGAGCACGGGGAGCGCGTCGACGTCCGCACCCTCGAGCTCGGCGGGGTCGCCGGCACCGTCGAGCATCGGCAGCATGCCGAGGTCGACGGCCTCGCGCCGGGCGCGGCGCGAGCGTCGGGCCAGGAGGATCGCGACGACGATGACGATCAGGAGCACGATGCCCGCGATCGCGGCCTGCCGCAGCAGCTCGTCCTGCGCCTGGGCCCGCGCGGCCTTGTCGGCGGCGGCGAGCGCCTGGTCGGCGGCCTCGGCGGCCGACGTGTCGAACGCGGCGGACTGCAGCGCGAGCGTGTCGCCGCGCGTCGTGTCGATGCCCGCGGCGGCGGAGATCGTCGCCTGCAGCGCGGTCAGGTCGAGTCCCGCGGCGGCACCCGAGTCGACGACGACCGCGACGGACTGGCGCTCGACGGAGCCGGGCGCGGCCTTGACGACCTCGGTCGTCTTGTTGACGGCGTTGGTGACGTCCTCGGTGGTCGACGTGTACGTGCCGTTCGTGTCGGTGCCCGTGAGGTCGGGGCCGGTGATGCCGTCGTCGGGGCCGAGCACGCCGGTCGCGCCGCTGCCGCCCGTGCCGGTGTAGGACTCGTCGGTCGTGGACGACGCGAGCGGCGGGGTGTCCGGCGTCGCGTCGAACGTCTCGCGCGTCGTCTGGCTCTCGTCGAAGTTCATGGTCGCGGTGACGGTGACGGCCGAGCGGCCGACGCCGAGCACGCGGTCGAGCAGCGCCTGCACCGACGAGGCGACGCGCGTCTCGTACTCGCTCTCGTCGCCCGACGACAGGCCCGTGGTCCCGGTGCCCACCGCGGACAGGACCTTGCCCGACGCGTCGATGACCGACACGTCGGTCGGCTTCATGTCGGGGATGCCGGCGGACACGAGGTGCGTGACGGCCTCGACCTGGTCGTTCGTGAGGGACGCCCCGGCGCGCGTGCGCACGAACACCGACGCGGTCGGCTCACCCGTCTGCTCGGTGAACACCGTCTCCTGCGGCATCGCGAGCCGCACGGTCGCGGACTCGACACCGTTCATCGCGCCGATGGTCGACGCGAGCTCGCCCTCGAGCGCGCGCTGGTACGTCTTCTGCTGCTGGAACTCGCTCGCCGTCATCGGCATGTTGTCGAGCAGCGAGTAGCCCTGGCCGTCGGAGTTCTCGGGGATCCCGGCGGACGCGAGGTGGATGCGCTGCGTGTAGATCTGCGACGCGGGGACCATGACGGTCGACCCGCCGTCGGCGAGCTGGTAGCTCACGCCCTGCGAGTCGAGCTCGTCGACGACCGCGGCGGCGTCCGCGGCGGACAGCGACGTGAACAGCGGGCTCATCGCGGGCTTGGTGAGCCACGACGTGAGCGCGAAGCCACCGAGCAGCAGCACGGCGATCCCGATGATCGCGAGCGTGCGCTGCGCGGTCGTGAACTCCTTGACCGCGCCGGTCAGTCGGCCGAGCGCGGCTTGCACCTGGGCGGGCATCAGGCCTGCATCCTCATGATCTCGTTGAACGCGTCGACGGCCTTGTTGCGCACGGCTGCGGTGAGCTCGAGCGCGAGCGAGGACTCGGCGGCGGCGATCGTGTAGTCGTGGACGTTCTCGAGGTCACCGGTCACGGCCTGCACGGCGAGGTCCGCGGTCTTCGACTGCATGGCCTGCAGCGAGTCGACCGAGCCGAGCACGGACGCGAACTGCGCGCCCGAGGCGGCGGCCGCGGCGCTCGTCGTCCCGGCGGGGGCGACGGCGGCGGTCGGCGCGACGCCGAGCGCAGACGGGGAGAACGCGCCGACGGGCGCGATCGGGGTGGGCATCAGCTGCGTCCGATCTGGAGGGCTGCGGTGTAGGTCTCCTTGGCGCGGTCGACCACGGCGGCGTTCGCCTGGTAGCCGCGCTGCGCCATGATGAGCTCCGTCATCTGCGCCGACATGTCGATGTCGGGGTAGCGCACGTAGCCCTCGGCGTCGGCGAGCGGGTGGTCCGGCTCGTAGACGAGGCGCCCCTCGGGGTCGCCGAACGCGGCGGCGACGACGCGCGAGCCGCCCTGGGCACCGGGGGTCTCCTGCGCGACGACGTAGCGCGCGCGGAACGCGGCCTCGTCGGTCGAGCGCACGGTCGAGACGTTCGAGAGGTTGTCGGACACGGCGTCGAGCCACGTGCGGTGCACGGTCAGGCCGGACTGCGCGATGCCGATCGCGCCGAAGATGCTCATCAGTTCGTCCTCATCGCCGTGCGGACCGACGAGTACTGCGCGTTGACGGCCTGCGTCGCGAGCTCGTACCGCAGGTTCGTCTCGATGTTGAGCGTCGTCTGCTCGTCGAGGTTCACGTTGTTGCCGTTGAGCTGCGTGGGGGCGAGCGAGCGCCGGACCGTCGCGTCGGCGTGACCGGAACCGGTGCGCACGGCGTGCTCGAGCGCGTCCTCGAACCGGACGACCTGGGCGTGGTAGCCCGGCGTCTGGAGGTTCGCGACGTTGTCGGCGATGGCGCGCTGCCGGAGCGCGAGAGCGTCCAGGGCGGTGGTGGCCGCGGTGTAGCTCACGGAGTCGAGAAGGCCCACAGGGTTCGCCTCATCCACGAGTGGCGGGGGCGGCCATCCATGGCCTGCGGAATGAGCGTTCCATGCTCGGTCGACCCATCGGAGGGTCGGCGGGGGTCGTGAGGGTTTTTCGCCGGCGGTCCGCGATCTCACCCGATCGGCGGACCTGGGGAGGAAGAAAGGGGACGACGAACCTGCCGGGTTCAGCCCTGCGCGTCCAGATACACGGGGACGGCCTCGGGCACGGCGCGCAGCGTGCGGGTCGCGGCGAGCTGGCGGCGCGACGACGCGGCGGCCTGCGCCATGAGGGACGCGACCTCGAGCTGCCGGTCGAGCAGCGCGCGGGCGCGCGTGAGCAGCGGCGCGGGCAGCGGCCCGAGGCCCGCGGGCGGGCGCCACGCCGAGACCTGCGCGACCTGCGCGGTCGTCGGCAGGTGCGCCGCGCGCAGCAGGAGCTCGGCGGCCGCGACGTCCATCTCGAGCGCGGACAGCGCGTCCTCCCAGCGGCGCAGCCAGGCGGCCTCGCCGTCGGCGGGCGCGGGCCGCGGCTCGACCACGGTCATCAGCCGATCCCGAGCAGACCCACGCCGGCGTCGGCGGACGCGGCCGCGGGCACCGGTGCCGCCGCGGGGGCGGGCGCCGCGGCGAGCGTCGCGGCCTCGTGCCACGTCTCGGCGAGGGGCGCGAGCAGCGCACGGCACTCGGCGAGCAGCTCGACGGAGCCGCTGACCGACACCTCGACGAGCTGGCGGTAGACGAACGTGTAGACGGACATGAGCGTCGGCCCGCCCTCCCACACGTCGACGTCGAGGCTCGCCATGAGCTCGGCGACGATGTCCTGAGCGTGCTGCACGTGGCGGCGCGCGTCGGGAGCGTCCTGCCGCTCGAGCGACGCGGCGGCCCGGTCGACGTCGACGAGCAGCCGGTCGAACAGCATGGTCACGACCGTCGCGGGCGACGCGGTCTCGACGGCGGCGGTGACGTACGACGAACGCGCTGAGTACATGGGTTCCTCCTGGTCGTCACTTCGACGTCGACGACGTCAGCGAGGCGATCTGGCTCGCGAGGTAGCTGGACTGCGAGTTGAGGTTCGACAGTGACGTCTCGAGCGCGGCGTACATCTTCTCGAGGCTCTCACGACGCATCGCGAGCCGGTCGTCCCAGTCGGCGATCTGCTTCGTGAGGTCGGTGACCTCGTCCTGCTCGGACTTGATGCTCGACGTGAGCGTGCCGTTGACCGAGTCGGACGCGGTGGTCGCGACCTTGCCGACGCGCTGCGCGACCGTCTGCACGATGTGCTGGACCTTGTCCGGGTCCGCCGAGAGCGCGGACGTGAACTTCGCGTCGTCGAACGTGAACGTCCCGTCGCGTCCGATGACGATCCCGATGTCGGCCGGCGAGACGCCGTCGACCGGGAGCGAGGCCTGCGAGAGCAGGTCCTGCTGCAGGAACCGGATCTGCGTGTCGCCCGAGAACAGGCCGCCGGTGACGACGCTGCCGCCGTCCTTGGCGGTCGTCGTGGTCGACTGCGTGCGCGACGTGATCTCCGAGAGCACCGTGTTGAGGTTCGTCACGACGGCGGATGCGAGCGACTTCACCGACGACGTGTTGCGCGCGACCGTCACGGTCACGGGCTTGTCGTCCTCGCCGGTCACCGCGTTCACGGTGACGTCGACACCGGTGAGCAGGTCCTCGAACGTGTTCGTCGACGACGTGAGCGTACGCTCGGCGCCCGAACCCGGGTAGAGCGTCACGGTGGCCGACGAGGCCGCACGAACCTCGTCGAGGTCCAGGTCGACGAGGCCGTCGGCGCCTTGGTACTGGATGCTGAACGCCTTGTCCGCGCCCGTCGCCGCACCCGTGAGCTGCAGGCGGAACTCGGTCGCACCCGTGGGCTTGCCGTCCTCGCCCAGCACGTCGAGCTTGACGGACGTGGCCTTGATGCCGGTGCCCGCGCCGCCGAGCGCCTCGACGATGTCCGCGGTGCTGCTGCTGGCGGCCGTGACGGTCGTCGTCGTGCCGCCCTGCGTGATGGTGAACGTGGGCTTGCCCGGGCCGAAGCTCGTCGGGACCGTGGCGAGCGAGGTCTGCGCGGTGGCGAGCGAGTCGACCCGGAACGTCACGGTGCCGATCTGCGCGGTGGAGTCGGTGACCGCGGTGGCGCTCTTGTCCGACGACGTCGCGGACACCGCGCTCCAGGACGAGTCCTTCGCGGCGTTCTTCGCGGCGTCGGCGAGCGACGCGACCTTGGTGTTGAGCGACTGCAGCGCGGTGACCAGCGACGTCGCGGTCGACTTCTTCGCCTGCAGCAGGGACTGCGGACCCGCCTGCAGCGTGATCAGGCTGTTGATCAGGGACGTGGTGTCGAGTCCGCTGACCAGACCGTCGATCGCCGTCATTCTCGCTCCTGGGCCGGGGTGTCCTGGTGGTGCTCGTCGTGCACGTGGTGCGGGTCGAGCGGGTCGTGCTGGTGGGGATGTGATTCGGGTGCACGGCCGGCGATGGGGGTAGCCGGCCGTGCACCCGGTTCAGGGTCCGGTCGTCAGACCGGGGAACGTCACTGCAGGAGCTGCAGCACGCTCTGGGGGAGCGACTTGGCCTGCGCCAGCATCGCCGTGCCCGCCTGCGAGAGGATCTGCGAGCGGGTGAACGCCACCATCTCCTGCGCCATGTCCGTGTCACGGATCCGGCTCTCCGACGCGGACAGGTTCTCCACCGCGACGTTGAGGTTGTTGATGGTGTGGTCGAAGCGGTTCTGGACCGCACCGAGCTGCGAACGGACCGACGAGACCTCGGTGATGGCCGAGTCGATCGCGTCGACGGCCGAGAGCGCACCGGCGTTCTCGCTGCCGGAGACGCTGTACGAGCCCGCACCCGCGGTGGTGGCGGTCAGCGCGATGCTGAAGCCGTCCGCCGTCGCGGTCGCCGTGCCGCCCACCGCCGCGAGCTCGGTGTTGAGCGACGTGAGCTTGTCGGCGGCCGACGTGGCGTCGGTCCACCCGGCGGCGACCGTGGCCAGGTCCACCGACGTCACGGTGCCCGCGGCGTCCGTGTAGTTGATCTTCCCGGCGACCGCGTCGCCGGCAACCGTCACCGTGCCGGTGGCCGCAGCGGCAGGGCCGCCCGCGACGTCGGCCACGCCCGGCGTGGTAACGACGGAGACGGGCGCCGTGACGCCAGAGCCGTAGTTGATGCCGCCCGTCCCGTTCGCCGTGTTCGCGAAGGTCACGGTGTACGCACCGCCGGTACCACCGACAGTCGCGGTGGAGCCCGTGTCAACGAGCGCCGTCTGGAGGTCGCCCACCGTTCCGAAGCCGCCGGCGGTCAGGCCGAACTCGGCGCCGAGGGCGTCGAGGTCCGCGGCCGTCGAGGAGTACGTCGCGGTCGTCGCCGAACCGGGGACGGCCGAGCCGTCCGTGCCCGCGGTCGACGCGGTCAGCGTCGCGCCAGCCTTGGTGACGTCGAGCTTGTCGACGCCCAGGCCCACCGCACCCAGGCCAGCGGCGTTCTTGGTCTGGATCGAGACCGTGATCTGGTCCTGCGCGGAGGTGTTCGCGCCGACCTGGAAGACGCCCGAGTACTTGCCGTCGAGCAGCTTCTTGCCGTTGAACTGCGTGGTGTCCGAGATGCGGGTCAGCTCGGTCTGGAGCTGGCCGATCTCGTCCTGGATGTTCTTCTTGGCGTTGGTGGACAGGCCACCGTCGTTCGACGCCTGCACCGCGAGGGTGCGCATGCGCTGGAGGATCGAGTGGGTCTCGGTGAGAGCGCCCTCAGCGGTCTGGACGACGGAGATGCCGTCCTGCGCGTTGCGGACAGCCTGCTTGGTGCCGCCGATCTGGGCGCGCAGGCCCTCGGAGATCGCCAGGCCGGCCGCGTCGTCCGCAGCGCGGTTGATGCGAAGACCGCTCGAGAGCTTCTCGAGCGACTTGCTCAGGTCGTTCTGCGTGGTGGACAGGTTGCGGTACGAGTTGAGCGCCGCGATGTTGTTGTTGATCGAGAGACCCATGGTGATGTCCTCCTTGATGCGGGTCAGGTCAGCCCTTCCGTGGGCACACCCTCCCGATCGGTCCCCGCGGTGCGGTGATGAGGACTTCTCGCGACGAGTTTTCGTCGAGCTCGCGGCGCGGTTTACGCGAAGCGCGCGGGCACGAACGTGTCGTGGTCCGCGGGGTGCTGCTGGGGCACGTGCGCGAGGCGCTCGGCGGCGGCGTACTGCGCGTTGCGCGCGGCGATCGAGGCGAAGTAGGCCTGCCGGCGCCGCTCGGCGACACCGTCGGGGCGCTCGGGGGCCGCGACCAGCTCGGGGTCGAGGTGCGTGTTGAGGCCGTCGCGCAGCAGGCCGAGGGCCTCGGTGCGCAGCTGGCTGATCCGCGACTGCGTGACGCCGAGCTCGTCGGCGAGCTCCGCGACGGAACGGTCCTCGAGGAAGATGCCGCGCACGACGACCTGCAGCCGCTCGGGCAGCGTGTCGACCGCGGAGCGCAGCCAGCGCAGCCGCTCGGTCGCGATCGCGGCCTGCTCGGGGGTCTGGCCGCCGTCGACGATCGTGTCGACGATGCCGACTCCGTCGGTCGCGTCGATCGACAGCACGCGACGCTCGGCGTCGTGGCGGATCTCGTCGACCGTCTCGACGCGCGTGCCGAGCGCGGACGCCAGCTCCTCACGCGTGGGGCGGCGGCCGAGGGCACCCGTGAGGCGCTCAGTGGTGTCGGTCAGCTCCCGGACGCGGGCCCGCGCACCGCGCGACGCCCAGTCCATGGACCGCAGCTCGTCGACGAGCGCGCCCCGGATCCGCAGCGACGCGTAGCGCGCGAACGGCACGCCGGTCGACGGGTCGTAGGCCCGTGCGGCGAGGACGAGCGCGAGGCTCCCGGCGGAGGCCAGGTCGTCGCGCGAGACCGACGCGGGGACGCGCCGGAGCATCTCGGAGACGGCGTAGCCGACGAGCGGGAGGTTCGCGACGACGAGGTCGTCCACGTGTGCTGGCTGAGTCACGCAAGAAGTCTCGGCCACGACGCAAGGATTCTTGAAGGCCGAAAAACAAACCTGCTTGTTAGCGCTCTCATCGGCTCTCGGAACGATTCGGACAGACCTCCCGACCGACTTACGTCGCCACCTGCAGAAAGACAAGAATCGGCGGGTCCAGGGTCCTAGCACCCTCCGACTGCAGGTGTGACGCAGATCACAAACGCGATCCGGACAATCGGAACCTCGGACGATCGTCCAGGTGAGGACCGGTTTCTGGGACCTTCGGTATCACCTACGGTTCTGGCCTCCGACAGGTCCCCGGAGGACAATCCGACACATCGCCACCCGGTTTCGCTCAACCACCTGAGGTCGCTGCCGATCGAGGGGTCAAGCCGGGCGCCTCCCCCCTGTCCACCGCGCTCCGGCCCGCGAAGGAGAACACGATGGCGCTCGACGCCCTGTCCGAGGTGCTGTGGCACGAGCGGACGCTCCTCGAGCTCCTGCTGTTCAAGCTCGAGGAGGAGCAGCTGATCCTCACGAGCGGGCGCACCCGCTGGCTCTCGCACGCCACGCGCGAGGTCGAGTCCGTGCTCGCCCAGATCCGCGACGCGGAGCTCGGCCGCTCGGTCGAGGCGAGCGCCGCGTGCGCCGAGCTCGGCCTCACCGACGGCGCGAGCCTCGCCGAGATGGCCGACGCCGCTCCCCCGCCGTGGGACGACCTGCTGCGCCAGCACCGCACCGCGTTCGCGCAGCTCACCTCCGAGATCTCCCAGCTCGCCGACGGCAACCGCGAGCTCCTCGCGATGTCGCACCGCGCGACGCAGGAGACGCTCGCCTCGCTGCACGACGTCCACACCTACGACGGCACGGGCAACAGCACGGGCGGCGACGCCGGCGCGCTGCTCGTCGACCGCACGCTCTGACCGCACGACCGCACGCACCGACCGCACCCGCCCAGCCGTCACCCCAGGAGGCCCGAACGTGAGCACCTTCTCCGGGCTCAGCACCGCACTGAGCTCGCTGATCGCGCAGCGCCAGGCGCTCGACGTCTCGGCGCAGAACGTCGCCAACGCCAACACCGTCGGCTACACGCGCCAGCGTGCGGGCTTCACGTCGGTCTCGTCGGTCGAGGTCCCGTCGATGTTCTCGAACGGCCTGACGACCGGTCAGGGCACGCGCATCAGCAGCGTCGACCGGCTCGCCGACGTGTTCCTCGACGCGAAGGTCCGCGTCGCGACGTCGTCGTCGTCGTTCCTCGGGGTGCGGGCGGACGCGTACTCGGCGCTCGAGACCTCGCTCGGCGAGCCCGGCAAGACGGGCCTCGCGACGCAGCTCTCCGACATGTGGGCCGCGTGGCAGGAGGTCGGCAACTACCCCGACAAGTCGTCGAGCCGCGCGGTGCTGCTCGAGAGCTCGCGGGCCGTGACCGAGCGCCTGGGGACGCAGTACGCGACCGTGCGCACGCAGTGGGCGCAGACGCGTGAGAGCGCGATCGCCGAGATCGACCAGGTCAACTCCGCGGCCGCGAACATCGCGGACCTCAACGACCGGATCGCCCAGATCACCGCGTCGGGCGCCACGGCGCACGAGCTCGAGGACCGGCGCGACCTGCTCGTGACCCAGCTCTCCGAGCTCGTCGGCGCGTCCTCGCAGGTCCGTTCCGACGGCACGATCGACGTCATGGTCGGCGGCAACGCGCTCGTGCGCGGCACGCACGTCAGCACGCTCACGGTCGCGGGCGCCACGTCCTTCGACCAGGTCACGGCCGACCCGCCGCAGGGCGTCAGCGTCGTGTGGACGGACCGGCCCACGCAGGACGCCGCGCTCACGGGCGGGTCCGTCGCCGGGCGGCTGTCCGTGCTCGCCCCGGCCGACGGCACGGGAGCGGGCGGCCCGCTCGCCGAGACCGCCGCACGTCTCGACGAGCTCGCGACGAGCATCGCCACCCAGGTCAACGCGCTGCACGCACCCGCGCTGCGGCCCGACGGCACCGCGGGCGGCGACTTCTTCACCTTCACGGCGGGACTGCCGCCCGCCCTCGGCCTCACGGTCGCGATCACGGACCCCGACGACGTCGCGGTCGCCGCCACGGGCGCGGGTGCGCTCGACGGCTCGATCGGCGACGCGATCGGTGCGCTCGGCACGTCGGCGGGCAGCCCCGACAGCCAGTGGAGCGCGGTCGTCGTCGACCTCGGCGTCCGCTCCGCGAGCGCCACGTCGCGCGCGAAGGTCGCCGAGGTGGCCCGCTCGACCGCCGAGCAGCAGCAGCTCGCGCAGGCCTCCGTCGACACCGACGAGGAGACCGTCAACATGCTCGCCTTCCAGCGCGCGTACGAGGGCGCGGCACGCGTCCTGACCGCGATGGACGAGATGCTCGACACCCTGATCAACCGCACCGGCATCGTCGGACGATGAGGAGACAGCGATGATCGCGCGCGTCACGCACCAGACCATGCAGCGTTCGACGCTGGCGAACCTGCAGACCAACCTCGCCGCGATGGCCGACCTGCAGAACCGCATGTCGAGCGGCAAGAAGGTCAACGTCCCGTCCGACGACCCCGCGGCCGCGTCCGACCTGCTGCGCCTGCGCGGCGAGCAGCGCGCCGACACGCAGTACTCGCGCAACGCGACCGACGCCGGGTCGTGGCTGCAGACCGTCGACACCGCGATCACGTCCGCCGTCGCATCGCTGCGCGAGGCCCGCGACCGCACGGTGCAGGGTGGCAACGGGGCGCTCGGCGTCACCTCGAAGGCCGCGCTGGCCGACGAGATCGACTCGCTGCGCGACACGCTGCTCGCACAGGCGAACACGACGTACGTGGGCCGTTCGGTGTTCGCCGGGACGTCCGACAGCCCGACGGCGTTCGACGCGACCGACTACTCGTACTCGGGCACGGGCTCGCCCGTCGAGCGCCGCCTGTCGAGCACGTCGACCGTGCGCGTCGACGGCGACGGCGCCGCGGTGTTCGGCACCGGGACCGACTCGGTGTTCGCGCTGCTCGACCGCATCTCGACGACGCTGCGCGCCGACGGCGACCCGACGAACGAGCTCACCGCGATCGACGACCGCCTCGACTCGATGCTCACCGAGCTGTCGAGCATCGGTGCGCGGCACAAGAACGTCATGACGACGCAGGACACGATGGCCGCGAAGAACGTCGAGACGTCCTCTCGCCTGTCGGACATCGAGGACGTCGACCTCGCGTCGATCATCCTCGAGCTGCAGTCGCAGGAGGTCGCGTACAAGGGTGCGCTCGGCGCGTCGGCGAAGGTTCTGCAGCCGACTCTGCTGGACTTCCTGCGATGACGACTGCGACGGTCGAGGTCGGCGGGGCACGCGTCCCGGCCGAGCTCCAGGTGCCCGACGAGCTGCCCGGCCTGCCCGGACGCTCGTCGTACCGGCTCGACACCGTGCCGGACGCCGAGGGCCTGTTCACGCTGCGCTCGCTCGACGGCCCGGACACGCGCCTGTTCGTCGTCGACCCCGCGGTGTACCTGCCGGCGTACGAGCCGCGGCTCCCGGCCGACCCGACGGGAGCGGAGCACCGCACGCTCGTCGTGGTGCACCCGCCCGCGGGCGACGAGCCGGCGACCGCGAACCTGCTCGCACCGATCGTCGTCGACGTCGCGACGGGCGTCGCGGTGCAGACGGTCCTCGACGGCGACTGGCCGCTGCGCGCACCGCTCGGCTGAGGCTGAGCGCCCGGCGACGGGTGTGAGGCGCACGACATCGTTGAATCGGTTCGACGGAATGCTCAAGCCGACGGCCGACGTGTCGATGAGAGGTGCGTCCACCGTTGCGTCCGAAGGAGCTTCGATGCCCGCCGCCGTCGTTCAGCGCCAGGCTCTCGTCCACGCCGACGGGTCGCTGTTCGGTTACGCCGTGCACGCGCGCGTCGACGACTCCGCCGCACTCCTGACGCCGACCGCCGAGGACCGCGTCGTGACCGACGCCTACGCCAAGGTCGACCTCGCGTCGCTCGTCGGCGACCGCGCCGTCCTGCTGCGCGCCCCCGGCCCGATGCTGCGCGGCGAGGTCGCCCTGCCCGAGGCACCCCGCAGCCTCGTCGTCGAGGTGCCGACGAACTGGGTGCACGAGGAGTACGCCGAGGACGCGCTCGTCGCGATGCGTGAGCTCGGGTTCGGCGTCGCGCTCTCGTCGTTCACGGGGACGCTCGCCGAGCGCGCGCTCCTGCCGCTCGTCGACATGGCCCGCATCGACCTGCGCCGCACCGAGAAGGACCTGCACGCGCGCGTCGCCCAGCTCAAGGACGCCGGCGCGTGGGTCGTCGCGTCGCACGCGGACAGCGCCGAGCGCGCCGCGCTCGCCCGCGACCTCGAGGCCGAGCTCGTGCAGGCGCCGCTCGTGCGCCGCCAGGAGCCCGGCACGGGCCGCGAGGTCACCGCCGGCGAGGCGCTGCACCTGCAGCTCGTGCGCCTGCTCTCGCAGGAGATGCCCGACCACTCGCAGGTGGTCCGGGCGGTCGCGATCGACCCCGAGCTCTCGATGCGCGTGCTGCGCTCCGTCAACGCGTCCGCGCTCGGCCTGCGCCACCACGTCGACTCGCTGTCGCACGCGGTCGCGCTGCTCGGCCCGCACCGGCTCGCCGCGCTCGTCTCGTCGGTGGTCCTCGGCGCGCAGGCCTCGTCGGTCGACGTGCTGTGGACGATCATCACGCGCGCGCTCGCGACGTGGGCGCTCGCGGGCGACGAGGTCGGCTACACCGTGGGCCTGCTGTCCGGGGTCTCGGCCGCGATCGACGCGTCCGTCGACTCGGTCGTCGCCCGCTCGGGCGTGTCCGACCACGTGGCCTCCGCGCTGCGCGGCGAGGGCGGGCCGTTCGGTCCCGCGCTCGAGGCGGCGCTCGCGCACGAGGCCGACGACGACGACGCGCTGCGGGCCACGGGCTTCGACCCGAGCGAGGTCGCCCGCGTCTACCTGCGCGTCATCCCCGAGGCCCTCGCGCACGCCTCCCGCCTCTCGGCCCCCCTAGCCGCCGCCTGACCCCAGCCGGCCCCGGGCGGATCCTTCGAAGTTCTGGTCGCTGTGAGCGACCAGAACTTCGCACGATCGCGACGTGCTCGGTGAGGTGAGGCCAACGTCGACGCCTTCGTCCGAGCGCTCGTGGTGAACACGACCCTCGCCGCGCCCGACGCCCACGCGCGCAACTACGCCGTGCTCCTGCACGGCGACTCGGTGCGTCTGGCACCTCTGTACGACCTGGCGACCTCGCTCGCGTACTCCCGAGCCCCGCGCTCAGCACGAGCGCTGTCGATGAGCGTCAGCGGCACCTTCGACGCCCGTGAGGTGACGGCAGACCACTGGCTGCGGTTCGGCTCCGAGCACGATCTCGACGGGCAGTCGCTGGTCGACTTCTCCCGGCTCGTCGCGCAGGTCGCTCCCGAGGCAGCGGGGCGGGCTCTGGACGAGCTCGACGACGACGGGGACGGCCAGGTCGACGCGGTCCGGACCCACCTGCTCCCGGCGCTCGACCGGCTGAGCGGCGCCTAGGCTGCACGCATGCCCTCGCACCAGCCGCCCCCGCCCGTGCAGGTCGACCTCGCGCGCGTCACGCTCGTCGGGTCCGCGCTGTGGCTCGTGGGGCTCGTCGTGACGCTCGTGCTCGCCGCGACGCGCACGACCGCGTGGACCCCGGTCGCGGTGTGCGTCGCCGGGCTCGCGCTCGGCGCGCTGGGCCACCGCTGGGCGGTCCGCCACCGCTGACCCGACGACCGCGTCAGGGCAGCGCGTCCAGGGCGGCGTCGAGCAGGAGCTCGGGGGCGCGCGCCGGGTCGAGGAGCACCGCCTCGAGCGCGTGCCGCAGGGACCACCGGCCGCACGCCTGCGCGAGCGCCGCCGCGAGACCCGCGATCGTCGTCGCGTGCACGCGCACCCGGTCCTCGACCGTGTCGACCCACCACTCGACCGCGACGTGGTCCACGCGCAGGTCCTCGTGCTCGCACCAGTGCGCGGGCGCACCCGGGACCAGCGCCCGGACCTGCGCGGGCAGCGGGACGCTGCGGCCGTCGTCGCGCGTCACCACCCCGCGCGCGAGCTCGGAGACGCGCGGCAGGTCGAGCGCGTGCGACAGGCGCAGCGCCTCGGCCGCGTCGTGCGCGGGGACCAGCGCCGCGACGTCGGTGCGCTGCCACCACATGGGGCTCGGGGCGACCGCCGCGTCGTGCGCCGCGACCACGAGCACACGCCCGCCGTCGACGAGCGCCGGGACCCGGTCCGCGGGCTCGTCGGGCTGCGCGTAGCGCCACACGGCCGCGGCCGCGTGCACGTCGACCTGGCTGCCCACGGGCCACGCGTCGAGGAGGTCGGCCCACGCGTCGGGCGGCACCTCGGCGGGGTGGGCGACGCCGCCGAGCGCCCGCAGCAGCGGTGCGTCGAGGTGCCGGACCGCGTCCGGCGCGGGCGGCAGGAGCGCGACGAGCGCGTCGTGGGCCGGGTCGCCCGCCGGGTCGCCCGCCGGGTCGTCGGCCGCGTCCGCCGGGACGACGAACGGCTCACCGAGCCCCAGCGGCGCACGCTCGCGCAGCCACCACGCCGTGTACGACGACGCCGCACGGTCACCGCCGCCGACGACCTCCCCGCGCACGGGACCGAGCACCGCGCTGCGCAGCACGGCGTCGCCCGCGACCGCCTCGAGCACGTCGGGCCAGGCGTCGACGGCCACGGCGTCGAGGTCCGCGACGGCCACGACGTCGCCCACGAGCACGCCCGGACCGAGCACGTCCGCGAGGTGCTCGACGTACTCCGGCCAGCCGTCGAGCGCCTGCGCGCTCAGCGCGCCTGCCGCGTCGTCGGACGGCTCCTCGTCGGTCACGACGTCCGGGACGGTGACGGTCACGAGCACCTCGCGCACCCCGGCCGCGACGAGCGTCGCGGCGCCCCAGCGCTCGACCTCGTCCGTCGCGACCGCGGTGAGCACCCGCTCGTCGAGCACGCGGTGCGCGAACGACCCGGGGAGCACGAGCCCGTCCGCGGGCGCCCGCTCGCCCGTCGCCGCACCGACCGGCAGGAGCGCGAGCCACTCGCGCACGTCGTCGGGCAGCGCGTCCGCCGCACCCGTGGTCGCGGACCAGCGGGCGGGGTCGCGGGCGGGCAGGCACGCCGCGACGAGCGTGAGCACGGCCGTCGTCACGTCGACGCGCGCGGCGCCGCTGTCCGGCACGTCGCGGTCGTCGTGCTCGTCGTGCTCGTCGTGCTCGTCGTCCCAGGTGAGGACCGCGGCGCGCACGGCCGGCAGCCGCAGCAGGCCCAGCGCATCGGGCGCCTGAGCGCCGAGCCGTTCGAGCAGCGGGTGCGCGGCGCGCTCGTCGACGACCCGCACACCCCAGCCGACGAGCGTGTCCACGACGTCGTCGGCGAGCGGCCCCGAGACGAGCACCGCGCCCCGAGCCCCCCGCACGACGCGGCCGTCCGCGAGCGGGACCGGCAGGTTCGCGAGCGCCTCGCGACCCGCCGGGTCGTGCGTCGCGAGCTCGTCGAGCGTGTCGTACAGGTCCCGCCAGTCGTCGTCGGCGGGCAGCGCCTCGACCACGTCGGCGAGCGAGCGCACCTCCACCCCCAGCAGCCGCGCCTGCGTGTCCCGCCCGGGCGGCACGACGACGAGCGCGGGGACCCGGCGGCCGAGCGCCGCGAGCGCGTGCGCGCTGCCCGCCCCGACGAGCGCAACCGCGTGCCGTGCGGGCACCGGCTCGCGGTCGTCCGCGCGCGCGAGCAGCCGTGCCGACGCGAGCGCGTCGAGCAGCAGCGGCCGCAACGCCGCGTCGAGCGGACCGGCGGGCAGGCTCGTCGGGACGAGTGCGAGCGCGTCGCCGGCCGCGGGACCGAGCCCGGCCTCCCGCTCCCCCGCCACGAGCTCCGCGAGCCGGGCGTACGTGCTCGCGGCGCGACGCAGGAGCTCGTCGGTCAGCCGTCCGGTCGCCACGTGCCGCCGAGTCGCGTCGAGCGGGAGCGTCGCGACGAGCAGCGCGGGCAGGTCCAGCGGCTCGTCCGTCGGCGTCGGCGCGTGCACGACGCGCGGCACCGAGGGTCGTGCGGCGTCCAGCGCGTCGCCCGACGACCGGGGCAGGGCCCACGTCACCCGCCACCGCGTCGCGTCGCGCTCCTCGACCGGCCGGTCGGCCAGCAGGTCGCGGGGCAGCTCGCCCTCGTCGGTCGCGACCCACCACCGCTCGTGCACGTGCGCGAGGCGCCGCACCCCGCCGGGCGACGTCTCGTCCTCGACCAGCACCTCGGTGAGCGCGGGCAGCGCGAGCAGCAGCGCGTCGTCGACCGCCGCGAGCAGCGTGCGGACCTCGTCCGCGGCGACCTCGTCGCGCAGCACGAGCACCACCGCGGTGTCGAAGCCCTCCGGCGGGCGCCCCTCGGCCGCGAAGGGCAGCCGCAGCGCGGGCAGCGACCCGTCGCGGCGCACCACCTCCTGCGCGAGCGCGTCGTCGCGTGCCGCGAGGTCCGCGAGCGTGTCCGCCGTATCCCGCAGCGAGAACCGCACGCCGCCCGACGACGAGAGCACCGAGACCTCGTCGGACACCGCCCGCACCGCCGCGAAGCCCACGCCGTAGCGTCCGACGATCCCCGGCGCACCGCCGCGCTTGGCCGACGCCCGCATCGACGCGAGCGCCGCGACCCCCGCGGCGTCGAGCGGTTCGCCCGTGCTCGCCGCGACGAGCGTCGTGCCGTCATCCGTGCGCGCGAGCCGAAGCAGCAGCCGCCCCGCGACGCCCGCACGCACCGCCGCGTCCGCGGCGTTCTGCGCGAGCTCGACGACCACACGGTCGCGGTAGTGACCGCGTGCGTGGTCCTCCTCGACGTTGGCGTCCTCGCGCAGCCGCGCGGGCGACGCGCGCCAGGCCGTCAGGACCGCCGAGCGGAGCGCGGCGGTGTCGAACGGGTCGGGCGTCACTGCTCCGCGGTGGGCTCGCCAGCCTCGTCGGTACCCAGGTCGGCCCCCTCGACCTCGGCACTCTCGTCACCGGCGCTCTCATCGCCGGTGCTCTCATCGCCGGCGGGCTCGTCGGCAGCGGGCTCGTCGGCAGCGGGCTCGTCACCGCGCGCGTGACCGTCGGCAGCAGGCTCGTCGGCCCCAGCCTCGTCGGTCCCGGGCTCGTCCTCGACCGGCGCCACCGGGGCGCCGAGCGTCACCGGGTCGACGCGCAGCTCGTCGATCAGCGGGTCGGGCGCAGGCCAGTCCGTCGGCGTCGCCTCGACGTCCGTCTCCGAGTGCGCACCGCACCCGTGGTCGAGGGACACGACCCGGCCGTCGTCGGGCGACCATTCGTTGGTGCACACGCCGAACACCGTGCCGAGCGACCCCTGCAGCGGGAGCAGGAACCCGCACGACGCGCACGGCGCCGAGGACGCGACCGCCCCCGCGCTCGTCGGACCGCGCGACCCGCGGTACCAACGGTCGGCCGCCTCGTCGCGCCCCTGCGGCGACAGGACCCGCACGCGCGCGAGCGCGAGCTCGTCGATCGCGACCGCGTCGAGCTCCGGGTCGCCCGAGGGCGTCCAGCCCGGCTCGAGACGCGGGTCGTCCGCGCGGAACGGCAGCACGTCGCCCGGGCCGATGTCGCCGGGACGCAGCCGCTCCGACCACGGCACCCACGCCTGACCGAGGATCGCCTCGTCACCCGGCAGCAGCTCGGCCTCGCAGACGGTCGCGGTGCGGCCGCGCGGCACGCGCGCGACCGTGACGGTCCACTCCCAGCCGCGGTACCCGCGCGCGAGGCACGCGAACCGGTGCGAGACGAGCCGCTCACCCTCGACGACGACGCCGAGGTGCTCACCGACGTCCGACGGGTCCGTCGCGAGCTCGACCGCGACCTCGCGCGCGAGGTCGACGGCAGAACCCAGGACCGCGTCCTTGGTCCGGGCGGCACGCGTGGCCGTGGCGGTGGCCATCGTCAGCCCTCGAGCTCGTCGGCGACGGCCCGCAGCGCCTGCGCGTACGCCTTGGCGCGCGCCGGGTCGGGGTACCGGCCGCGACGCAGGTCACCGCCCACGCGGTCCATGACCTTGATGAGGTCCTCGACGACCACCACCATCTCGTCCGGCTTGCGGCGCTGCGCCTTGGCGACGGACGGCACCGGGTCGAGGAGCTTCACGGACAGGGCCTGCGGGCCACGCTTGCCGTCGGCGACGCCGAAGTCCACCTTGGCGCCCGGCTTCGGCGCCGTGACGCCCGCAGGCAGCGCGGAGGCGTGCAGGAACACCTCGCCGCCGTCGTCGGAGGCGATGAACCCGAACCCGCGCTCGGTGTCGAACCACTTGACCTTGCCGGTAGGCACGGCAGACCCCTGTCGTGAGAAGAAGAACAGTCGGTCCCAGGCTACCGGCCCGCGCACGCCCTTTCGTGCCCGGTCCACCCGTCCGCCACAGCGGCGTCCGGCCGACTCACCCCTCGGCGAGCCGGTCCAGCGCGAGCGCCGCGAGCAACGACGCGCTCGTCGCGAGCGATGCGTCGTCGAACCTGGCCTGCGGCGAGTGGTTGTACGGCGCGGTCGCGGGGTCGGCGTCGGGCGGCAGCGCGCTCACGAAGACGAACGAGCCCGGCACCTCCTGCAGCACGTACGAGAAGTCCTCGCCGCCCGCGAGCGGCTGCGGCATCTCGACCCACGCCGCGTCCCCGAGCAGCGCGCGCGTCACGCGCGCCGTGCGCTCGAGCTCGTGCGGGTCGTTGCGCGTCACGGGGTAGCCGCGCTCGTAGGCGACGTCCGCGGTCATGCCGTGCGCGGCCGCGACGTGCTCGCACACCTCACGCAGCCGCTGCGGCGCGGCGGTCCACGTCTCCTCGGAGAACGTGCGGACCGTGATCTCGAGCGTCGCGGTCGCCGGGATGATGTTGTTCGCCGTCCCCGCGTGGATCGCGCCCACCGTCACCACGACCGGGTCGAACACGTCGAACCGCCGGGTCACCATCGCCTGCAGCGCGAGCACGATCTGCGCCGCGACCGGCACCGGGTCGAGCGCACGGTGCGGCGCCGAACCGTGACCACCCGCACCCTGCACCGTGACGCGCACCGAGTCCGGTGCCGCCATGGCCGTGCCCGGCCGCCCCGACACCACGCCGTGCGGCAGCATCCCCGACGAGACGTGCACGCCGTACGCCGCGACCACCCGATCGCCCGCGGCGTCGAGGACGCCCTCGCGGATCATGATCTGCGCGCCGCCGTCCCCTTCCTCGCCGGGCTGGAACATGAAGACGACCGAGCCTGCGATCTCGTCACGCCGGGCCGCGAGCAGCCGCGCCGCGCCGACGAGGCCCGCGACGTGCAGGTCGTGCCCGCACGCGTGCATGAGGCCCTCGTGCTCCGACGAGAACGGCTCACCCGTGAGCTCCGTGACCGGCAGCGCGTCCATGTCGCCGCGCAGCAGCACCGCGGGCCCCGGCCGTGCGCCCCGCAGCACCGCGACCACCGAGCTGAGCCCCACGCCACGCGTGACCTCGAGCCCGAGCCCCTCGAGCGCCTCCAGCACGAGCGCCTGCGTCTTCGGCAGGTCCAGCGCGAGCTCCGGGACCCGGTGCAGCGCGTGCCGCAGCCCCGCGAGCTCCGGCAGCATCCGCAGCGCCTCGTCGTGCAGCCCGACCACGTCTCCCACAGCCCCACCTCTCGTCGACCCGCTCGTCGCGCCCCGCCCCCGACGCGCACCACGCCCGACGCTACTCGCTGCGCACCGCCCGCCCCGACGCGGCGGCGCGCTCGTCGTGCACCTGAGCGCCTCGTGAGGTGGCGGGTGCACGCCCGGTGACCTGACGGACCACGCGGTGCGCGGCGGGCGGCACGTATCGTGGTGCGGATGCCCACGTTCACCGAGTTCCTGCGGTCGTCGTCCGACGAGCGCCTCGCCGTGCTCCTCGCGCGGCGGCCGGACCTCGCGTCACCGTCGCCGGGCAACCTGACGTCGCTCGCGGTCCGCGCGACGGGCCGGGCGAGCCTCGAGCGCGCGCTGGCGTCGGTCGACGCGGTCGTCGTGCAGGTGCTCGAGGCGACGCACGTGCTGGGCGGCGCGTCCCCGGCCGAGCTGCAGGCGGCGATCGCGGGCACCCCGGACCCGGACGTCGCGCGCGCGACGAACGCCGCGCTCGAGCTGGCCCTCCTCTACCCCGGGCCCGCCGACGGATCGGGCGAAGAACCGGTCGCGGATCACGACCAGAAGCTCGAACTCTCGGGCCGCGCGGGCGGTGGGACGCTCCGGCTCGCCCCCGGGGTCGCCGAGCTGTTGGGGGCGCACCCTGCGGGGCTCGCCGTCGACGTCGTCACGCGCGGGTCGCTCGCGGACCTGTCCGACGAGACCGCGCTCGCCGGCGCCGCGCGGGCCGTGCTCGACGCGCTCGCGTGGGGGCCGCCGGTCGGGCTCGCCCCCGCACCGGGCAGCCCGCCCGGCGACGCGGTCGCGCTGCTGGTCGACCTCGGGCTGCTCGTGCGCGGCGCGGGTCGGCACGTGCTGCTGCCCGCGTCGGTCGCGCTCGAGCTGCGCGGCGGACGCACGCACCGCGGTCCGGCGCGCGCACCGGACCTGGTCGACGTCCCGCACCGACCCGCGTCGACCGTCACAGTCGAGTCCGCGACCGCCGGGGAACGGTGCGTGCGGCTCGTCGGGCACCTGCTGCGGCAGTGGGAGCACGAGCCGCCCGGCGTGCTGCGCGCGGGCGGGCTCGCGGTGCGCGAGCTGCGGCGCACGGCCCAGCTCCTCGAGGTCGACGAGGTCGAGGCCGCGTTCGTCGTCGAGCTCGCGTACGCGGCAGGGCTGCTCGCGGCGGACGACGACGAGCCCGCGGCGTTCGTCCCGACGACCGACGCGGACCCGTGGTGGGCGCTCGACCTCCCGCAGCGCTGGACGCAGCTCGCGGCGGCGTGGCTCGCCACGACCCGCACGCCGTGGCTCGTCGGGACGCGCGACGACCGCGGCTCGCTCATCGCAGCGCTCGACCCCGAGCTCGCCCGCCCGTGGGCGCCGCGCCTGCGCCGCAGCGTGCTCGACGTGCTCGCGCAGTCGCCCGGTGCGGCACCCGACGCCGACCGGGTCGTGGACGTGCTCGGCTGGGCGACGCCGCGCTCGGTGCCGCCGCGCACCGCGGTCGAGGCCGTGCTGCGCGAGGCCGCGCTGCTGGGCGTGACGGGCGCGGGCGCGCTCGGGGAGCCCGCGCGGGCGCTCGGTCGGGGCGAGGTCGAGCAGGCGGGCACGCTGTTCGCCGAGGGGCTGGCCGCGGAGGTGTCCGACCTGCTCGTGCAGGGCGACCTCACGGGCATCGTCCCCGGGCGCCCCGCACCGGCGCTCGAGGCGCTGCTCGACCGCGCGACGGACGTCGAGTCGCGCGGCGGCGCGCTGACCGTGCGGTTCACGCCCGGTTCGGTGCGCCGCGCGCTCGACGACGGGCTCACGGCCGACGAGCTGCTCGACCAGGTCCGCGCGTTCGCGCTCGGTCCGCTCCCGCAGGCGCTCGAGTACCTGGTGCGGGACGCCGCGCGACGGCACGGCCGGCTGCGGGCGGGGGCAGCGTCGTCGTACGTGCGGGCCGACGACCCCGCGCTGCTCGCCGGTCTCGCGGACGACCCGCGGCTCACCGCGCTCGGGCTCGTGCAGCTCGCGCCGACGGTGCTCGCCGCGCAGGCCAGCACGCACGAGGTCGTCGAGGCGCTGCGCACGCACGGGCTGTCCCCGGTCGCCGAGACGCCCGACGGTCAGGTCCTGCACCTCGAGCGCACGGTCCGACGAGCCCGGCGACGCGGCTCACGGCGCGCCCCGACCCCGCACGTCGCACGGCCGACCGACGCGCCCGCGCTGGTCCGTCGGCTGCGGGCCGCCGAGCAGCGACCGTCGGGCACTGCGACGGGCACGGCGACGGGCGGACCGGACGCCGCGGACGGCTCCGGGCACCGACCGCTGACCGGCGCTGCCGCCGCGAGCCCGCCCGCACGCTCGTCGGACGGCGGAACAGACGACCCGGCCACAGCGTTGGCCCTCCTGCGCGAAGCCGCAGCGGCGCGCGAGGACGTGTGGGTCGAGCTCGTCGGACCCAGCGGGACCCCCGAACGTCGGCTGCTGCGCCCGCTGCGCGTCGAGGGCGGTCGCCTGCGCGCCGCCGACCCGGGACGCGAGTCCGAGCTCACGGTCGCGGTGCACCGCATCGCGCACGTGCAACGGGTCGAGCCCACGCACGAGGTCCACGAACAGGAGATCAGGTGACCGGACCGCTCATCGTCCAGAGCGACAAGACGCTGCTGCTCGAGGTCGACCACGACCAGGCCGACGCGTGCCGCCGTGCCATCGCGCCGTTCGCCGAGCTCGAGCGCGCACCCGAGCACGTCCACACCTACCGGCTCACCCCGCTCGGGCTGTGGAACGCGCGCGCCGCGGGGCACGACGCCGAGCAGGTCGTCGACGTGCTGCTCGAGTACAGCCGCTACCCGGTCCCGCACGCGCTGCTCGTCGACGTCGCGGAGACGATGGCCCGGTACGGACGGCTGCAGCTCGTGCAGGACCCCGTGCACGGGCTGGTCCTGCACGCGCTCGACGCGGCGGTGCTCGCGGAGGTCACGCGCTCCAAGCGCACGGCCGGCCTGCTCGGGGCGCGGATCGACGCGACCGACGTCGTCGTGCACCCCTCCGAGCGCGGGCACCTCAAGCAGGTCCTGCTCAAGCTCGGCTGGCCCGCCGAGGACCTCGCGGGCTACGTCGACGGCGAGGCACACCCCATCTCGCTGCAGACCGACGGCTGGGCCATGCGGCCGTACCAGGAGCAGGCCGTCGAGGGGTTCTTCCACGGCGGGTCCGGCGTCGTCGTGCTGCCGTGCGGTGCGGGCAAGACGATCGTCGGCGCAGGGGCCATGGCGAAGTCGTCGACGACCACGCTCATCCTCGTCACCAACACCGTCTCCGCGCGGCAGTGGCGCGACGAGCTCGTGCGCCGCACGTCCCTGACCGAGGACGAGATCGGCGAGTACTCGGGAGCGCGCAAGGAGATCCGCCCCGTCACGATCGCGACCTACCAGGTGCTCACGACCAAGCGGAAGGGCGTCTACACGCACCTCGAGCTGCTCGACGCGCGCGACTGGGGGCTCGTCGTGTACGACGAGGTGCACCTGCTGCCCGCACCGATCTTCCGGATGACCGCGGACCTGCAGGCCCGGCGACGGCTCGGGCTCACCGCGACGCTCGTGCGCGAGGACGGCCGCGAGGACGAGGTGTTCTCGCTCATCGGCCCCAAGCGGTTCGACGCGCCCTGGAAGGACATCGAGGCGCAGGGGTACATCGCGCCCGCGGAGTGCATCGAGGTCCGGCTCACGCTGCCCGACTCCGACCGCATGGCGTACGCGACCGCCGAGCCCGAGGAGAAGTACCGGCTCGCGGCGACCGCGAGCGGCAAGAACCGGGTCGTCGAGCGGCTCGTCGCGCAGCACGCCGGCGAGCCGACGCTCGTCATCGGTCAGTACCTCGACCAGCTCCACGAGCTCGCCGAGCACATCGGCGCCGACCTCATCACGGGCGAGACCACGGTCCGCGAGCGGCAGCGCCTGTTCGACGCGTTCCGCAGCGGCGAGATCTCGAAGCTCGTCGTGTCGAAGGTCGCGAACTTCTCGATCGACCTGCCCGAGGCGTCCGTCGCGATCCAGGTCTCCGGGTCCTTCGGCTCCCGGCAGGAGGAGGCGCAGCGGCTCGGGCGCATCATGCGCCCCAAGGCGAGCGGGCGGACCGCCCACTTCTACACGGTCGTCGCACGCGACACCGTCGACCAGGAGTTCGCGGCGCACCGCCAGCGGTTCCTCGCCGAGCAGGGCTACGCCTACACGATCACCGACGCAGAAGACCTCGACCCCGCCTAACCCCACTCCCCCACCCACCCCGGCTTCATCACCACCACCGCCCATCCATCCCCACCCCACCGCCCCTGCCCACCACACCTTTGCCCCCACCCCGTCAGTTCGTCGAAGGTGTGTGAGTTCGTCGACCATCGCCGACGAACTCATCCATCTGCGACGAACTCACGAGGCCAGCCCGGCGGGAGCACGCGAGGACGCGGCGGGGCGGCAGCCGCTGCTGACCCTGACGCACCCGTGCCCGCACCCGCGTGAGGTAGTCGACGATGTGTGAGTTCGTCGGCGATCGTCGACTACCTCACACATCTGCAACTACGTCGCGCACGTGCGAGCCGCGGGCAGTGTGTGCCCAGTCCCACCCACCCACCGCGCCGAGTTCGCGGGTGCCGGTGCCGCTTCGCGGGCCATGGGACGCGCACCCACACCCGGAGCCGCGAACTCACAGGCGGCGGGGGTGGGTCAGTGGGGTGTGGGGTGGGTCAGTGGGGTGGTGGGGTGGGTCAGTGGGGTGGTGGGGTGGGTCAGGTGGGGAGGGGGTGCCAGCGGGCGCCCCAGCGGCGGGTGAGCTGGCGGCCCTCCAGGTCGGCGCGCTCGTCGAGGTGGTGCAGGACCGCCCAGCCGGCCCGGCGCGCCGAGGCGTCGTCGTCGGCCTGGTAGCGGATCGTCACGCGCGCGCGGCCCCGCACGACCTCGAGGTCCCACGCCTCGACGGTCACGAGCGTGCGCGCATGGACGACGGCGTCGGGCAGCAGGTCGGGTGCGGACACGCCGGGCTGCAGCAGCCCGACGAACGCGCGGACGCGGTAGGAGGGCACGACGAACCGGTCAGCCGGTCAGGCCCGACGACGACCGCGCACCAGTCAGGCGGAGACGCGCTCGGCGGCGTGCTGCGCGACGATCTCGAGGAACGACTCGGCGAGCACGGCCCCCATCGCGGCGAGCTCGTCGGCCCGCTGCGCGTGCTCGGTGACGATCGCCTCGACGTCGACGGTCCCGTCGGCCTGTGCCCAGCGACGCACGCTCGCGGTGGACGCCTCGGGGTGGAACTGCAGCCCCCACGCCGACCCGACGCGGAACGCCTGGTACGGGTACTGGTTGGACGACGCGAGCCACACGGCCGCGGCGGGCAGGTCCACGACGGCGTCGGAGTGCAGCGTCGCCTGCGGCGAGACCTTGCGCTCGGTCGGGCCCGGCAGGCCCGCGACGAACGGGCCGACGAACGCGTCGGACGCGGCCTCGGGGCGCCACCAGATGTCGACGACACCGGCCTCGGGCCCGGGGGGTGCCGAGACGGCGACCTGGCCGCCGGTCGCGACCGCGAGGAGCTGCGCGCCGAGGCAGACGCCGAGTGTCGGGACGCCTGATCCGGCGGCGTCGGCGAGCAGCGCGCGCAGCCCGGGGAGCCAGGGGGCACGCTCGTCGTCGTAGGCGTTGTAGTGCCCACCGAGCACGACAAGCCCGTCGCCCACGGCGTCGAGCGCGGGCAGCGCGTCGCCGAGGTCGGCTCGCACGAGGTCCAGCTCGGCGTCGCCCCACCAGTCGGCGAAGCGGTCGAGCGGGTCGTCGGCGGAGCTCTGTACCACGGTCAGTCGAACAGTCACGAGCATCGACGGTACCGGCTGCCCGCCGCACGGCCGAAACCCGCAGGTCACGACCGCACGACAGGTCCGATTCATCCCATGACTTCACCCGGCGTGTCGCGGTGGCACCACCGTGCACCCAGCGTTCTCTCAGGCAGCATCCAGGCTCGGGGAGGACGATCGAGGTCATGAGCACGCACGCCGTCGGGGTCGAGGCCCGCCTGCTCGTCGTCGACGACGAGCCGAACATCCGCGAGCTGCTGGCGACCAGCCTGCGGTTCGCGGGCTTCGAGGTGCACGCCGCCGCCGACGGCACGTCCGCGCTGCGGCTCGCACGCGACCTCGACCCGGACCTGCTCGTGCTCGACGTCATGCTCCCCGACATGGACGGCTTCACCGTGACCCGCCGCCTGCGCGAGAAGGGCCAGCACATGCCGGTCCTGTTCCTCACGGCGCGCGACGACACGTCGGACAAGGTGCAGGGCCTGACGGTCGGCGGCGACGACTACGTGACGAAGCCGTTCAGCCTCGAGGAGGTCGTCGCGCGCATCCGCGCCATCCTGCGCCGCACGTCCCTCGCGGCCGACGACGCGTCGAACGTCATCCGCTACGCCGACCTCGAGCTCGACGAGGACTCGCACGAGGTGCACCGCGCGGGACACGAGATCGACCTGTCCCCCACCGAGTTCAAGCTGCTGCGCTACCTCATGCTCAACGCGGGCCGCGTGCTGTCGAAGTCGCAGATCCTCGACCACGTGTGGCAGTACGACTGGGGCGGCGACGCGAACATCGTCGAGTCGTACATCTCGTACCTGCGGCGCAAGGTCGACTCCCTGACCGACGCGGACGGCACCCGGCTCCCGCCGCTCATCCACACCAAGCGCGGCGTCGGCTACCTGCTGCGCTCGATGTCGTGACGAGCGACCCCGGCCCGGTCCCGCCGCCCCCTCGCCCGGCGCCGGGACCCGGTCCGACGAGCGCGTCGGCACCTCGCGACGCGGCCGTCACCCCGCACGCGCCGACGACCCCCGCACCGCCGTGGTGGCTGCGCGTCCCGCTCTCGGGCCGGCTCGTCGGCATCTCCACGGTCCTGCTGCTCGTCGGGCTCGTGCTCGCGGCCGTGACCGCGACCTGGCTGCTGCAGCGCACGCTCGTCGCGCAGGTCGACGACAAGCTCGCGGGCGAGGGCCGCGCGCTCGCGCAGGCCGGGCTCAACAACACGTGGGCGGACACGCTCCTGCCGCCCACCGACTACTACGGCGTGAAGATCGTCGACGGTGACCTCGACGTGATGTTCGCGCCGCGGTCCGCCGTGCTCGCCGACCAGGGCGTGCCGCTCCTGCCGCACCTGACGCGCGCCGAGGCGGTCGCGCGCGGCGGTGCGCCGTTCACGGTCGCGTCGGACGCGGGCCCGCGCTGGCGCGTCGTCGCATTCCCGGTGCAGGACGCGGACGCACTGGTCATGGTCGCCCTGCCGCTCGGGGACGTCTCCCGCACGGTCGCGGCGATGATCGGTGTGCTCGTCGCGTCGGGCGTCGTGATCCTGCTCCTGGGCGCGGGGGCGGGGTGGTGGGCGGTGCGCCGCTCGCTGCGGCCGCTCACGCAGATCGAGCACACCGCGGCGGCGTTCGCGGCGGGCGACCTGTCGCAGCGCGTGCCGCCCGCACCGACGACGACCGAGGTGGGCCGCCTCGGCGCCGCGCTCAACGGGATGCTCGCGCAGATCGAGCAGGCGTTCGCGGTGCGCACCGCGTCGGAGGCACGCATGCGCCGGTTCGTCGCCGACGCGTCGCACGAGCTGCGCACGCCGCTCGCCGCGATCCGCGGGTACGGCGAGCTGTACCGGATGGGTGCGCTGACCGAGAAGGAGCAGGTCGACGACACGTTCGCGCGCATCGAGTCGTCCGCGACGCGCATGGGTCGGCTCGTCGAGGACCTGCTCTCGCTCGCCCGGCTCGACGAGCGCCGCGAGGAGCGGCGCGCGCCCGTGGACCTCACGGTGCTCGCCGCGGACGCCGTGAGCGACCTGCACGCGCTCGACCCGAGCCGGACGGCACGGATCGTCCCGCTGACCCCGGGGGCAGCGACCGGCCCGACGGTCGTCGACGGCGACGAGACCCGGCTGCGGCAGGTCGTCGCGAACCTCGTCGGGAACGTCGTGCAGCACACGCCCGCCGGGACGCCCGTGGAGATCGCGGTCGGCCTCGCGCCCGCCGACGACCCCGTGGACGCACCCGCGCGCTCGTCGGACGGCAGGCAGCCGGTCGGGGTCGTCGAGGTGCGCGACCACGGCCCGGGCATAGACCCGCAGCACGCGGCACGCGTGTTCGAGCGGTTCTACCGCGTCGACGCGTCGCGCGGACGCGACTCGGGCGGCGCGGGCCTCGGCATGGCGATCGTCGCGGCCATCGTCGCGGCGCACGACGGGCGGGTCCGGCTGTCACAGACGCCCGGCGGCGGTACGACGGTGCGGGTCGAGCTCCCGGCGACGGCCGGCACCCCGACGGACGCGGGCCCCGACGACGCCTGATCCGCGGGACGCCGTGGGGCTCCGGGGCTATGCTGACCCGTCCCGGTCGTCGTCGTGAGGGTGGTCATGGGCGTCTCAGAAGCGCCTGGTTGGTTGGTTCCCGCGTTCGTCCGCAACGTCGTCGGAGCCGGTGCGACAGCCTCTCCCGACGAGATCCGCACGGTCGGCGAGAACCTGCTGCAGCGCTGGTCCTCGCCGGGCCGCGAGTTCCACAACGTCAAGCACCTGGTCGACGTGCTCGTGCGCGTCGACGAGCTCGATGAGGAGAGCCACGAACCGGACCTCGTGCGCCTCGCCGCGTGGTACCACGGCGCGGTCTTCGACTCGGCCGACCGCAAGGCGTACGCCAACAAGGGCGGCGAGGACGAGGCCGCGAGCGCGGCCCTGGCGTACGACGAGCTCGTGGGGCTCGGTGTCCCGCAGCAGCACGCCCGCCGCGTGCACGAGCTCGTCACGGCGCTCGTCCGCCACGCACCGGACCGGACCGACGTCGACTGCGCGGTCCTGTGCGACGCGGACCTCGCGATGCTCGCGACCGAGCCGCAGCGCTACAAGGCGTACCTGCACGACGTGCGCGCGGAGTACGCGCACCTGCCGCCCGAGGACTACGCGCGGGCCCGCGCACGCATCCTGCGCAAGCTCCTGTCCCGGCCGTCGCTGTTCTCGTCGCCGCTCGGCGCGGCGTGGGAGGAGCCCGCGCGGCAGAACGTCGAGGCCGAGCTGCAGCGCCTCGAGAAGGAGATCGCCCGGTACGACGAGGAGGCAGCGGCGCGCGCGCTGACCGCACCGGAGCCCACGGGCGGCGAGCCCGCGTGATCCTGCTCGACCCGCCGCTGTGGCCCCGCCACGGGCGGACGTGGTCGCACCTCGTGAGCGACACGTCGCTCGAGGAGCTGCACGCGTTCGCGGCGCGCACGGGCGTCCCCGAGCGCGCGTTCGACCGCGACCACTACGACGTGCCCGACGAGCGGTACGACGAGCTCGTCGCGGCGGGCGCGATCCCCGTCGGGACGCGCGAGCTCGTGCGCCGCCTGCGCGCGAGCGGGCTGCGGGTCCGGGCGCGCGACCGGCACTGACGACGCGTCGTGCGGTCTCGTCGCGCCCGGTGCCGCCGAGCGGTCTAGCGTGACCGGCATGGCGCGGATCGAGAACTCCAAGCTGACCGTCGTCGGGGCCGGGAGCGTCGGGGTCGGGGTCGCGTACGCGGCGCTGATCCGCGGTTCGGCCCGGACCATCGCGCTGTACGACATCGACGAGCCGAAGGTCACCGGCGAGGTCCTCGACCTGCAGCACGGCACGTGGCTGACCGGGGCGAGCACGGTCGTCGGCGGCACGGACCCCGCGGTCGCGGACGGGTCGCACGTCGTCGTCATCACGGCGGGCGCCAAGCAGAAGCCCGGTCAGACACGGCTCGACCTCGCGGGCACGAACGTCCGCATCCTCGAGTCGCTGCTGCCCACGCTGCTCGAGCACGCCCCGCACGCGGTCTACTGCATCGTCACCAACCCGTGCGACGTCCTCACGGTCGCCGCGCAGCACATCACGGGCCTGCCGTCCTCGCGCGTCATGTCGTCGGGCACGGTGCTCGACACGGCACGGCTGCGGCACCTCGTCGCGGAGCGTGCGCAGGTCGCCGCGTCGTCGGTGCACGCGGACATCGTGGGCGAGCACGGGGACACCGGCTTCGCGCTGTGGTCGCAGGCCCGCATCGGCACGACGCCCGTGCTCGACTGGGTCGCCCCCGGCGGGCACCGCTTCACGCCCGACGAGCTCGACACGATCACCGACGACGTGCGCGGCGCCGCGTACCGCGTGATCGAGGGCAAGGGTGCGACGAACCTCGCGATCGGTCTCGCGGGCGCCCGCATCGTCGAGGCGGTCCTCGCCGACCAGCACGCGATCCTCCCCGTGAGCACCGTGCACGACGGCCTGCACGGGCTGCACGACGTCGCGCTGTCGGTGCCGAGCGTCGTCGGTGCGGGCGGTGTGCAGTACGTCCCGCCGCTGACGATGACGCCCGCCGAGGAACGCCTGCTGGAGCACTCCGCCGAGACCCTGCGGGCCACGCAGCGCACGCTCGGCCTGTGACGTCGACGGGCACCCGACCGGCACCCGACCGGCACCCGACCGGCACCCGACCGGCCCCGTGGGCCCACGCGTGCAGCGACGCGCGTAGCCTGCGGGTATGCCTCTGCGTGCCCTCGACCAGTCCGCCAAGCTCAAGGACGTCCTGTACGAGATCCGCGGGGCGACGCTGACCGAGGCGGCACGCCTCGAGGCCGAGGGCCACGCGGTGCTCAAGCTCAACACCGGCAACCCGGCGGCGTTCGGGTTCGAGGCGCCGTACCAGATCGTGCGGGACATGATCGCGGCGATCCCGACCGCGCACGGGTACAGCGAGTCGCAGGGCATCCTGTCCGCGCGGCGCGCCGTCGTCACGCGGTACGAGACCGAGCCGGACTTCCCGTTGTTCGACGTCGACGACGTCTACCTCGGCAACGGCGTCTCCGAGCTCATCACGATGGTCATGCAGGCCCTGCTCGACGAGGGCGACGAGGTGCTCATCCCCTCGCCGGACTACCCGCTGTGGACCGCGATGACGTCGCTGTCCGACGGCAAGCCCGTGCACTACCGGTGCGACGAGTCGACCGGCTGGCAGCCCGACCTCGAGCACCTCGAGTCGCTCATCACCCCGCGCACCAAGGCGCTCGTCGTGATCAACCCCAACAACCCGACCGGTGCGGTGTACTCGCGCGAGACGCTCACCGCGCTCGTCGACATCGCCCGGCGCCACTCGCTGCTGCTGCTCGCCGACGAGATCTACGACCGGATCCTGTACGGCGGTGCCGTCCACGTGCCGCTCGCGTCGCTCGCCCCCGACCTGCTGTGCCTGACCTTCAACGGCCTGTCGAAGACGTACCGCGTCGCCGGCTACCGGTCCGGCTGGATGGTGATCACGGGCCCGCGCGACCACGCGACGGGGTTCCTCGAGGGCATCCAGCTGCTCGCGTCGACGCGTCTGTGCGCGAACGTGCCCGCGCAGCACGCACTGCAGGCAGCGCTCGGCGGCGTCCAGTCCATCGACAGCCTCATCGTCCCCGGTGGGCGGCTCTACGAGCAGACGCAGATCGCGTGGCAGGGACTCACGTCGATCCCCGGCGTGAGCTGCGTGCGGCCGTCCGGCGCGCTCTACCTGTTCCCGCGCCTCGACCCCGAGGTGCACGAGATCCACGACGACGCTCGGCTCGTGTACGACCTGCTCGTGAGCGAGCGGATCCTGCTCGTGCAGGGCACGGGCTTCAACTGGCCCGACCCCGACCACCTGCGCATCGTCACGCTCCCCGAGGCCCGCGTGCTCGCCGAGGCCGTCGAGCGGCTGGGCAACTTCCTGGCCTCCTACCGCCAGTGACCGGACGGTCGCGTCCGGCGGCCGCGCCGTCGCGCCCGTGACCCCCACGCCCGACGAGCACGCACGTCACGTCGCGGCGAAGCGGGCGTGGACGACCGCGGCGACGGTGATCTGCTCCGGCTCGAGGTCGAGACGGCCACCGCCGTTGTCCGCCGGACCGCGCAGCAGCGACTTCGCGCTGACCGGGCGGGCGGGCACGTCGACGCCGCCGAGCAGGCCGGGCTCCGCCACGGCGACCGCGCGGACCGACGTGAGCCCGAGCGAGCGGGCGTAGGCCGTCGCGCGGCCGACGGCGTCCGCGACGGCCCGCGTCCGGGCATGGTCCGCGAGCTCGTGCGCCCGCTCGTCGGTCAGCGCCCAGGCGATGCCGCGGACTGCGACGCCGTCGAGGACCGCGACCTGCTCGACCCACTCGACGAGCCGGGCGAGGTCGCAGAACGTCGCGTCGAGCTGCACCGACGCCTCGTGCACGAGCTCGAGCTGACGACCGTCGGGGCTCCACGGCCGGTCGCTGCCGACCGCGAGCCGGTGCGCCGCCCACGACACCACGGGGCCGACGACCGGGTCGTGCAACGCCCGGACCTGGTCGACGAGCCGCGCGTGCGCGTGCGTGGTGCGCTGCACGACGTCCTCGCGCAGCTCGCCGTCGAACCCGACGACGAGCGTGACCGTCCCGCGCTCCGCCGGGTGGCGACTCTCGTGCCGTCCCTCGACGGTGATGACGGTCTCCTGCACACGCCGCACGCTAGTGCGGCCCACCGACGACGGCGCGGCGACCAGAACGATCCGTCACCCGCGCGGGTGACGGCCCCTCCGGAGACGCCGGACGGGCCGGGCACCCGAAGGTGACCCGGCCCGTCCAGATCGTGCAGCTCGGGCGCGCGCGGCGCCCGGGGGTGGCTGGCTCAGAAGCCGCCGCCGAAGTCCTCGCCACCGCCGGCGGGCGCCGGGGCGACCTTCTCCGGCTTGTCGGCGACGACGGCCTCGGTCGTGAGGAACAGCGCGGCGATCGACGACGCGTTCTGCAGCGCGGAGCGCGTGACCTTCACCGGGTCGTTGACGCCCGCGGCGAGCAGGTCCTCGTACTCGTTGGTCGCGGCGTTGAGGCCGTGACCGGTCGGCAGGTTGCGGACCTTCTCCGCGACGACGCCGCCCTCGAGACCGGCGTTGACCGCGATCTGCTTGAGCGGGGCCTCGATCGCGAGCTTGACGATCTGCGCACCCGTCGCCTCGTCGCCCTCGAGCGCGAGACCCTCGAACGCCGTCTTGCCGGCCTGGATGAGCGCGACGCCACCACCGGCGACGATGCCCTCCTCGACGGCCGCCTTCGCGTTGCGGACGGCGTCCTCGATGCGGTGCTTGCGCTCCTTGAGCTCGACCTCGGTGGCCGCGCCCGCCTTGATGACGGCGACGCCGCCCGCGAGCTTGGCGAGGCGCTCCTGGAGCTTCTCGCGGTCGTAGTCCGAGTCCGAGTTCTCGATCTCGGCACGGATCTGCGTGACGCGACCGGCGATCTGGTCCGCCTCGCCCGCACCCTCGACGATCGTGGTCTCGTCCTTGGTCACGACGATCTTGCGCGCCTGACCGAGGACCTCGAGGCCGACCGTGTCGAGCTTGAGGCCGACGGTCTCGGAGACGACCTGACCACCCGTGAGGATGGCCATGTCCTGCAGCATCGCCTTGCGGCGGTCGCCGAAGCCGGGGGCCTTGACGGCGACCGACTTGAACAGGCCACGGATCTTGTTCACGACGAGGGTCGCGAGGGCCTCACCCTCGACGTCCTCCGCCACGATGAACAGCGGCTTGCCGGACTGGATGACCTTCTCCAGCAGCGGGAGCAGGTCCTTGACGTTCGAGATCTTCGACTCGACGAGCAGGACGTACGCGTCCTCCAGGACGGCCTCCTGTCGCTCCGGGTCGGTCACGAAGTACGCCGACAGGAAGCCCTTGTCGAAGCGCATGCCCTCGGTGAGCTCGAGCTCGAGACCGAGCGCGTTGGACTCCTCGACGGTGATGACGCCTTCCTTGCCCACCTTGTCGAGGGCCTCGGCGATGAGCTCGCCGATCGCGGTGTCACCGGCGGAGATGGCGGCCGTGGCGGCGATCTCCTCCTTGGTCTCGACCTCCTTGGCCTGGGCAAGGAGCTGCGCGGTCACGGCCTCGACGGCCTTCTCGATGCCGCGCTTGAGGGCGATCGGGTTCGCACCCGCAGCGACGTTGCGCAGACCCTCGCGCACGAGCGCCTGCGCGAGCACGGTCGCCGTCGTCGTGCCGTCGCCGGCGACGTCGTCGGTCTTCTTGGCGACCTCCTTGACGAGCTCCGCACCGATCTTCTCGTACGGGTCCTCGAGGTCGATCTCCTTGGCGATGGAGACGCCGTCGTTCGTGATGGTCGGCGCGCCCCACTTCTTGTCGAGCACGACGTTGCGGCCCTTGGGGCCGAGCGTGACCTTGACGGTGTCGGCGAGGACGTTCAGGCCCCGCTCGATGCCGCGGCGGGCCTCCTCGTTGAAGGCAATGATCTTGGCCATGGTGGCGAGCGATCCTTCGTTCGGTTGGGGTCGGCCGGACGGTGCCCGCGACGGACGACGACGAGGTCCGCGGTCTGGGCCCGCGTGCTCGCCGCCTCACCGGACGGCCGGGGTGGTTCTGTCACTCTCCACCGGAGAGTGCTAAGTCCAATGGTTAGCACTCGACCCCACCGAGTGCAAGCAGCAGTCCGTTCGATAGGGTTCCGACGTGCTCGGTGACGACGCCCGCACACCCGTCGTCGCGGGACCGTCCCGACGGGGAGGCCGCCGGTCCCACGCTCGTCGTGCCCGCCGGGCCGCGACCGGGGCGCTGGCCGCGACGGGCGCGCTCCTCGCCGCCCTCCTCCCGCTCCCGGACGCCCGTCCCGCGGTCGCCGCCGCACCGCCGCACCCGCCCTACGCGGTCGTCCCCCTGCACCAGGAGGGCGTCGCGATCGCGCCCGACGGGTCGGTCGTCGAGATCCCCGCCGGTCGCCGCGCCGCGTTCCTCGACGGCACGCGCGTGCTCGACCCGGACGTCGACAACCTCGAGGAGATCCTCACGGGCGGTCAGGCCGCACCGGGTCGCGAGGCCGCACGGCGGCTCGCCGACGACCAGCTCGCCTGGCTCGCGCAGGGCACCGTGCCCGGCGCGGGCGGACCGTACGAGGACCTCGCGCGCTCCGCGCTGCTCGACCTGCACACACTCGTCCTGCCGGGCGGCGCCGCGGTCGCGGGCTGGTCCGAGCGCTGGCGGTACGTGTGGCCGCGCGACTCGGCGTTCGTCGCGGTCGCGCTCGCGCGCACCGGCCACGTGGGCGACGCGCTCACCGTCCTGGACTTCCTCGCCGACGTGCAGCACCCCGACGGCAGCTTCGAGGCCCGCTACCTGCCGGACGGCTCGGGCCCGCCCGACGACCGCACGCCCCAGACCGACGGCCAGGGCTGGGCGATGTGGGCGGCGGGCCAGGTGGTCGCGGAGCTTCCCGCCGGGCCCGTGCGCGCGACGGGTGCCGCGCGCGTCGCCCCGATGGTCGCGCGCGCGGTCGACGGCACGGTCGCGCTCCTCGGGGACACCGGCCTGCCGCCCGCCTCCCCCGACTACTGGGAGCGCGACGAGTCCGCGCTCACGCTCGGCACCGTCGCGCCGCTCGTCGCGGGGCTCGAGCAGGCCGCAGGCGTCCTGGCGCTCGCCCGGGACGACGAGCGTGCGGCCGCAGCCGCCGCGAGCGCCCGGCTCGCACGCACCGCGACGGTCGACGCCTTCGGCCCCGACTTCACGCGCTACGCCGACGGCCCCGCGCGGGACACGGCCGCAGCGTTCGTCGTCGCGCCGTTCTGGCGGGACCCGGCCCCCGGCGGTCAGGACGCGTGGCGCGCCGCAGCCGCCGAGATGCGCCGACCCATGGGCCTGGCGCCCGCGGGCGAGTGGCGGCGGGACGGCATCGCGTGGACCCCGCAGACGGCCCTGTTCGCGTGGGTCGCGGCCGAGCAGGGCGCCGACGACGACGCCCACCAGCTCCTCGCGTCGATCGCGACCCACCGCACCGCCACGGGTGCCATCCCGGAGAAGGTCCTCGCCGACGGCCGCCCCGCCGCCGTGGCCCCCCTCACCTGGAGCGCAGCCTGCACCCTCCTGACCCTGGACACCCTGACCCCCTGACCCCGCCCCGCGGCGCGGCGCGGCACGACGCCCAGACAACCACCCCTTCCACAGCACCCGACCCTCGTCCTCCACCCCCACTCGTCGCCCGTCCCCCATCCCCGGCCCCTGAGTTCGCGACTCGCGATCGAGTTCGCGGCTCCACATCCGGCTGCGCAGCCCCTGGCCCGCGAACCCCCACCGGCACCCGCGAACTCACGGCAGGCGGGGTGGACGGGAGCTCGCACGGTCCCCACCGAGTTCGCGGCTCACCCGCCAGTTCGCGACTCGCTAGTGAGATCGCGGCTCCGAGTGCCGCTTCGCGCGCCATGGCCCGCGCAGCCGGATGCGGAGCCGCGAACTCGGCGCGAGTGGGTGGCGCAGGTGGGTGGGTGGTGGAGGTGGGGTGGGTGGTGCAGGTGGAGTGGGAGGGCGTCAGGAGAGGGCGGTGACCAGGACGACGACGATGCCCGACGGGGCCATGCCGACATCCTGCTGGACGGCACTCAGGCCCAGGGTCGACGCGACCAGGTCGGCGGTCGCACGGTCGTCGTCGGTCGCGTAGTAGACCGTCGACGCGGCGGGCTTGGTTCCGGTGAAGTTGTCGGCCGCGACGCTCGTGAACCCGGCCGTCTCGAGCTTGCCCGCACCCGTCGCGGCGAGGCCGCCGATGCCCGCGGCGTTGTAGACGGTGATCGGCGTCGCCATGTTCGGCGTCGCGGCAGGCGACTCCTCGTCGGTCTGCCCGTTGCCCGCGCCCTCGTCGGTCGAGCCGTCCGTCGCGCCGTCGGTCGACTCACCCTCGTCGGCCCCGGGAGTCGCGGGCGCCGTGGCGGTCGGCTCGTCGTCGGCGTCACTTCCCCCGACCGACGTGGCCCCGTCGCCGCCCCGCGTCACGTACGCGACGACCCCGTACGCCAGCAGCGGCGCGAGGACCAGGACGAGCAGGAACGGCCACCACCGGCTCCACGCCGAGCGCGGTGCACGGTGGACGCCTCGGGGTGCGGTGGGGTCCGGAGGCGCGTCGAACTCGTCGTCCGGGTACGGGTAGTCGGCCTTGCTCACGGCGTGAAGGCTATCCGGCCGAACCCTGTGCCGGGGCATCCGCGTGCCGGACACGCCTGAGAGCACCCGAGATCGGGCGCGTGGCGACGCTCGACACGCGACCCGCGATCAGACCTCGACGCCCAGGCGGCGTGCCGTGCGAGCCCGCTGGCGCGACTGTCGCATGCGGCGCAGGCGCTTGACGAGCATCGGGTCGTGCGCCAAGGCCGCCTGGTCGTCGATCAGCGCGTTGAGCACCTGGTAGTACCGCGTCGCGGACAGGTCGAACAGCTCGCGGATGGCCTGCTCCTTGGCGCCCGCGTACTTCCACCACTGCCGCTCGAACGCGAGGATCTTCGCATCCCGCTCGCTCAGCCCGCCTGCGTCGCCCGGGGTCGCCGCGGCATCGACGCCAGGGTCCGACGAGCGCGCCGGGGTGATCGTGCGAGCAGCCTCCATGCCGGTCATCGTAGGCCGCGAACCACACCGGTGTCATTCACACGCACGGTCGTTCACCCGACCCGTGCCGGGCCGCCCGCCCGAGCGGTCGCGGACCCCGTCGCCCGACCCGGTGACCACCCCGGGTAGGGCGCTCACCGGCCACCTGCGGCTAGGGTCTCGCGCGTGGTTGCCGCACCGCTCACCGACCTCGTCGCCCCCGACTGGGCGGCCGCCCTCGCGCCCGTCGAGCAGCACGTGCACGCGGCGGGGCAGTTCCTGCGCGACGAGGTCGCCGCCGGCCGTGCCTATCTGCCGGCACCCGACGCGATCCTGCGCGCGTTCGCACGCCCGCTGGCGGACGTGCGCGTGCTCGTCGTCGGGCAGGACCCGTACCCCACGCCAGGCCACCCCATGGGCCTGTCGTTCTCCGTGCAGCCCGACGTGCGACCCGTCCCCCGCTCGCTGGACAACATCTTCCGCGAGCTCGTCGCCGACCTCGGCGTGGACCGTCCGACGACCGGCGACCTCACCCCCTGGGCCGACCAGGGCGTCATGCTCCTCAACAGGGTGCTCACCGTCCGGCCCGGCGCCCCCGCGTCGCACCGCGGACGCGGGTGGGAGCACGTGACCGACCGGGCCATCGCGGCGCTCGTCGAGCGCGGCGGACCGCTCGTCGCGATCCTGTGGGGCCGCGACGCGCAGACCCTCAAGCCCGCGCTCGGCACCGTCCCGACCGTCGAGTCCGTGCACCCCAGCCCACTGTCCGCGTCCCGCGGCTTCTTCGGCTCCCGCCCGTTCTCGCGCGTCAACGAGCTCCTGGCCGCCCAGGGCGGCGCCCCGGTCGACTGGCGCCTGCCCTGACCCTCACCGCCCGATGGTGGCGTCCGGTCGGGTCACTGGCACAGCGCGTCCTCGACGCGGGTGTCGTGGAGCACGAGAAACACCTCGGGGACCGCACCGATGTTGGGTGCGAGACGACCGACAACCCGCGGAAGCTCGTCACACCCCGAGTAGATCGCAGCCGTGTTGTTCGCGCTGACCACCGAAGCGTTCGCCCAGCTCCACCGTGAGTCGCTGGGTGGTGGGATGGTGAAGTCGAAGGCGATGTAGTGCCCGTACTCGATCCCCGGAGCCTCGAAGTATGCGTGGCCTTGGAGAGTCATGCCACCGGGGGAGCCCCAGACATTCTGCTGCTTGATGCCCGTGATCTTGCACGGCACGCCTGGGACGATCGCATCGTCAGCGACGTTCCGGACGACACACGTGCCGAAGCCGTCGACCCACGTGCCGAGAGTGACGTCGGTCGTGGTGTGGACGTCGTTCGTCCAGGCGGCGCTCGTGCCGTCGGTCGCGCGGGCGGTGAGCCCGACGCCCGCGACGACAAGAGCGGCCGCCACGAGCACGGCCCACAGGGCGCGCGTGCGGTGCGGGAACCGGCGGGTGGTCGAGTGCGTGGTCGAGGTCATGAGGTGCTCCCCTGCACGACGACGATGACGTCGCTCACGGACCGGCCGCTGCACGTCGCCGCGTCGGCGTCGTCGGCGACCGTGAACGTCACGGTCGCGGTGGTGACCGCGTCGCCCGCGGGTGCCTGCCCCGGCCGCAGCGCGGTCGTGAGGGTCGAGTACGTGACGTCGACGCAGCCGCCGAGCAGGCTCGTCGGGTTGGTCGACGACCAGGTGAGGTTCATCGGGACGCTCCCCGCGTTCCACAGCTGGACGTTGCGCACGGCGGGCGCGTCGGGCGTCAGCCCGGTGATCGGGTCGAGCCGGACGGCAGCCGCCGCGTCGTCCGCCGGCTCATAGGACGAGCCGTCGGTCGCGCCGCGCAGGTCGACTCGCCCGGCGGACGCCTGAGCCGTGAACACGGCGTCGTTGGTCCAGGCCGCGCTCGTCGTCGCGACACCGAAGCCGGCGACGACGCCCAGCCCCAGCAGGGCGGGCACCGCGAGCCGGCGGCGGTTCGGGTGGGTGGTCATGGTCGGGCCTCCTCGAGCTCTCGGTCGGGACGGGGGGGCGGGATTTCTGCGCGGTCCGGGCGGCGCGGGGCCACCAGCACCGCTCCGACGACGCCCGCGACGAACGCGGCGAGGGCGAGCGCGCCGATGGCCAGGCTCTGGCCGGCCGGGTCCGTGGCGGCCGCGAAGCCCAGGCGGCCCGTGAGTCCGGCCGAGGGAACGGCCGTTCCTTCGGGGACCTGGACGACGGCACGCACGTCGTGGGCGCCTGCGGTGAGCCGCGAGCCGACGAGCGTGGTGTCGAGCGGGCGGCACGCGTCGCCGCCGTGCTCGCACAGCTCGACCGTCCACGCGGCGTCGTCGGGCCCGGTCGTCGTGACGGTCACGTCGGTCACGACGGCCTCGTCGGGGACCCGGACCACACGCGAGAACTGCGTGCTGCCCGGATCCCCGAGGTGCTCGAGCGCGAGGTCGAGCGACTCGGCCCGCTCCCACCGCAGCGGGTGGGCGACGGCCACGAGGACCGCCGCGACGGCCAGCGCGACCGCGACGACGAACGCCACCGCGCCCCGGCTGGCCCGGGCGCTCACGGCCGGGCTCCCGCATCGACCGGCTCCCGCGCCGGCGCCGCGCCCGGCCCGCCCGTGGTCGTGCGCTCGAGCCCCTCCGGCATCGAGGCAGCGACCTTGGGCGCGGTCCGGGGCAGCAGGCTCAGGCCGAGCAGCGACAGCAGTGCGACGCCGAGCGGGATCGCGACCGACGGCCGCGTGATCGTCGCGAGGTAGATCCCGCCGCGGTCGATCGTCACGGCCGGCTGCCAGACCCGGTCGCCGACGACATACACGCCGCCGTCCTCCGAGTCGTTCGCGTCGCCCTTCATCCGGACGTGCCACTCGTCGTCGGCGACCTGCTCGACGCCCACGACGCGGTGCGTCACGTGGTTGCCCGTGACGTCCGACCAGATCGACGCGACCTCGCCGACCTGCAGGTCGGCGGTCGGGTGCGGCGTGGCGACCACGAGGTCGCCGGTCATGATCCCGGGCTCCATCGAGCCCGAGATCACGACCATCGGCTTGATCCAGCCGAGCTGCGTCGCACCCCACACGAGCACGCTCGCGAGCCCGAGCGCGGCGACGAGCCACACCACGGTGTTACCGACGAAGCGCAGTGCTCGCATCGCGTCCTCCTTCTCGTACGGTCACGGTGTGAGGCGGGCGCCCGCCGCCGTGATGGTCGGCGGGCACCCGACGGTCAGGCCCGGTTGGCGACCGAGCCCTGGAACTGGACCTGCACCACCCCTTCGGCCCCGCCGAACGCATCGGCGTCGGCCTCGGCGTCGAGCGAGATGGTCAGGTCGACGGACACCATCTGATCGGCGGCCAGGCTCGGCGGCACGGACCCGAGCTCCGCGGTCGCGCCGCCGGGGGCGAACAGGTCGCCGCTCGTGACCGGGTCGGCACTCGTGATCTGCAGCTCGCTCTCGCCCGCGTTCATGATCCAGACCGGAACCGTCACCTCGTCGCCCGCGGTCAGGTCTGCGAAGACCCCGACCGGAATCTGCACGGCGGTCACGTCCGTGTCTGCCGGCTTGAAGTCACTCACGTCAGGGGTGCCGGAGTCGACGTAAGCGCCCTGCAGGTTGATCGCCGTCGAGGGATCGATCGCCGAGGCGCCTGCCGAGAACCAGGCGTCGTCGGTCCACGCCGCCGAGGTGGCGGCGGCACCGATGCCGAGGACGGCTGCACCGGCGAGGGAGAACTTGAGGATCGCGGCGCGCTTGCGCTTGCGCTCGTCGCGCTCGTCGACCGTGGTGGTGTTCGGGATGGTGGTCATCGTGGCTCCTCACGAGGTGTGTGCTCGGGGCGGATGGCTTGTCGCACATGGTTCTCACGTGCGTTATCAGTTTCGGAGCGACACCCCTCGATCGCCTGGGCCGACCGTCCCGAACCTGGACACTCGTCCAGTTAGAGATGTCACAACAGGTCGTCCACCCCGGACTGCAAGCCCCCGCGGCCCCACGACAAGACACCGGCCCTTCCCCACCCCCACCGCCCCTCCCCCACGCCCCACCCACCACCACCCCCGCCCCCACCGCGCCGATTCCCCCGCCCGCAGCCCATGAGTTCGTCGCATCGGTACGAGTTCGTCGGCAACAGGCGACGAACTCGTACATCCGCAACGAACTCGGTGGCGGAGTGGGCGAGCGTCGCCGACCGACCTGGACGGTGAGTTCGCGGCCGGTGGTGCGAGGTCGCGAGCCTCGGCCCGCGCCATCGCTGCAGGAGTCGCGAGATCGCCGCCGGCGAGCTGGTGACGGCCCCTGACCACACGGCAAGCCAGCGGCGCGGCGAGCGGCGAGCCGGAGTGGCGGCGGCCGGCGGAGTGGTGCGCGACGAGTTCGTCGAAAATGTGCGAGTTCGTCAGCCATCGCCAACGAACTCACACATCTGCAACGAACTCACCGTTGTGGGCGGGCGGGTGCCGGTGGGTGGGCGGGCGGGTGCGGGTGGGCGGGCGGGTGCGGGTGGGTGGGCGGGCGGGTGCGGGTGGGTGGGCACGGCGGGGAGCTCGCCGGTGACGGTCGCGCGGGGGACGCCCTGGTCGGGCGGGTGGCGCGGGTTCGTCGTAGATGTGTGAGTTCGTCAGCCATTGCCAGCGAACTCACACATCTACGACGAACTCACGGTGGTGGGGATGTGCGGTGGTGGATCGGGTGCGCGGGGTGGTGGGTGGGCGCGCGGGTGGGGTGGGCGCGCGGGTGGGGGTGGGCGCGCGGGGCGGTGGGGCGGGAGCGGGGCGGTGGAGGGGCGGGCAGAATGGCGGGTGTGTCTGAGCTGACCGTGCGCTGGAGCCGTTACGTCGCCGTGGGCGACTCGTTCACCGAAGGGCTGTGGGACTCCCCCGACGTGGTCGCCGGGCCGAGCACCCCGGACGCGCCGCTGCGCGGGTGGGCGGACGTGCTCGCCGCCCGGCTCTCGGAGCGCCGGGTCGCGGAGGGCGGGACACCGCTCGAGTACGCCAACCTCGCGATCCGCGGCCGCCTGCTGCGCGCGATCCTCACCGAGCAGGTCCCCGCCGCGCTCGCGCTGCAGCCGGACCTCGTCTCGCTCGTCGGCGGCGGGAACGACATCCTGCGACCGACGGCGGACGTCGACCGCCTCGCGCGCGACCTCGAAGCGGCGGTGGTCCGGCTGCGGGCCGCCGGGATCGACGTGCTCCTCGGGACGGGCATGGACACGGTGGACAGCGGCGTGCTGCGCGCGACGCGCGGTCGCGTCGCGACCTACAACGCGAACATCTGGTCGATCGCGCGACGCCACGGCGCGTACGTGCTCGACCAGTGGGGCATGCGCTCGCTGCGCGACTGGCGCCTGTGGTCCGAGGACCGCATCCACCTGACGACCGAGGGGCACGCGCGCGTCGCGCAGGCCGCGCTCGTCGGGCTGGGCCTGGCGCCCGACGACGAGCGCTGGGACGACCCGCTCGCTCCGCAGCCCCCGACCCCGCGCATCGAGCGGATCAGGAGCGACGCGCAGTGGGCGCGCACGCACGTCTACCCGTGGGCGACCCGGCGCCTGCACGGCCGCTCGTCGGGCGACCTGCGGGTCCCGAAGCGACCCGTCCCGGCGCCCGTGGACGTCACGAGCACATGAGGTTCGGCCGCCCCGCGCGGTTCTCGTAGATCGGGAAGAACACCTTCTGCCCGTTCGCGCTCCACGTCGGTGCGTACGCCGTCAGGCTCGGCAGCAGGCTGCACGACTGGTTCGGGTACACCAGCAGGTTGCCCGCATCGGCGCCGCTCGTGCTCCAGCGCCAGCCGCTCGGCAGGCCCACCGCCTGCGACAGGTCGAGCGTCACGACGAGCTGCTCGCCGGCCGCGTACGTCGGAGCGGACAGGTGGAAGTAGAGGTTGGCCTGCCGCGCGGGCGCGCTGCCCCACCACTCGGGCGCCGTCAGGTCGAGGATCTCGCACGGCTTGCCCGTGGGCTGACCCGCCGCGGTCACGACGGTGCACGTGCCGAGCGCGGGTGCCGACCGGGGTGTCGTCGTCCACGTGGTCGCGCGGCCCCACGTGCCGATCGTCAGCGCGGCACCGGACACGGCCGTCGCGAGGTAGGACGGGACCGTGAGCGTCGTCGTGCCCGCCGCGGCCACCGTGCCGGTCACGTCGGCGGTCTGCAGCGGGGCACCGTTCGCTCCGTAGAGGCGCAGCCGGACCGGCTGCCCGGCGCACGCGGCGGGGGCGGACACGACGACCTGGGTCGACGGCGTCGTGTCCGACGCGGGTGCGGGGTTGGTCACCGCGACGGGCGCGGTGCCGCACGGCGGCGCGATGCGGGTCGCCGTGAGGGAGCGCGCCGTGACGAGCAGCGTCGCGGCCGACGACGTGCCGAGCGACAGCGCCGCGAGCAGCACGACGACGGCCGTCGCGGCGAGCGCCACGACGACCGCGGGCCGACGAGCGCGCCGGGTCACGGTGCGCCCGCGCCCGCGCCCGCGACGAGCTGCGCCGCGTCGTCCGGGACGGTCGGGACCGCCGCGGGGACCTCGTCGGGCTCGTCGGACCGGTCCACCCCGGCAGGGTCGACGGCCTCGTCAGGCGCGTCGGGCTCGTCGTCCTCGTCGCGCGGCCACACGAGCAGCGCGACCGCGACGACGATCAGGCTGAGCCACAGCAGCGGGCTCGTGACGACCCCGACCGCGATCCCCACCTTCGGCAGGTGCAGGCGGGCGATGCCGACGACCTCGTCGTCGGTGGGTGTGAACGGGTCCACGAAGTCGTTGTTGTCACCCTGGACGGTCCAGCCGTCGCCGTCGCCGCCGATCAGGCGGTGGATGATGCGCGCACCGCCCGCGTCGTGCGGCTGGTAGACCACCACGTCACCGACGTGCGGCGTGCCGCAGCGCGCGACGACCACGTCGCCCGAGAGGTATGTCGGCTCCATCGAGTGCCCGGAGACGACCGTGAGCGTGGTGCAGCCGCCGAGGCTCGTCGGCCACAGGAAGAACGCGGCGACCAGCGGGACGACCCACCAGAGCACCGCGACGACGCCACGACGCACCCGACGGGCCAGCGGCTCGTCGGGTGCGTCGGTGACGTCGTGGGTCATGCGAGGTCTCAGCCGGCGATGACGACCGCGACGCCCTTGACCTTCGCGGCGTCGACGTCGCCCGGGACCGTGAGGTCACCGGTGGACGACGTGCTCCCGAGCGTGATCGAGGCGACCGAGACCGTGCCCAGGCTCGTCGAGCCGGCGGCGTCGCCCGTCAGCAGGTCGATCGTGAGCGACTTGCCCGCGCAGGCGGCCGCGACGTTCGAGAGCTTGACGGTCGCGACCTTGTAGCCGGGGACCGTGGCCGAGTAGGCGGTGCCGTAGGACACGTCGACGCCGTCGGTGTCGCACGACGCGACGACCTTGACGCCCGCGCCGACCGTCGACGAGTTGACGTTGAGCTGCGCTGCGGAGGCGAGGGACAGACCCGCGACGCCGAGGACGGCGAGGCCGAGGGCGATCGCCTTGCGACGGCTGTTCTTCTTGGTGGTGCTCATGTCACAGACTCCTGGAAGATGAGGGGCGGACCGTCCGGGGGGCGGTGGTCCGTTCGCTGCGGACCCGTCGGGGCCGCGTCCGCTGGCGAACATAGGGAGTGTGTTTTTGGCACCACCGGTCTGTGAGGGGTGCTGCCACCCACACGGCGGGAAATGCCGGTTTCTTTCACCCGGCTACATTCCGGCAATACCGACAATCGGCCGGAAATGTCGCCTGACCTGCGCGGGCGGGCTCGCCCGTCCGGGCAGCGACGCGGTTCAGGACGGCAGCGGCAGGCGTGCCTCGAGGCGTGCACCGCGCGGCGCGAGCGGACGCAGCGTGACCGTGCCCCGCACGAGGTGCAGCCGGTTCGCGAGCCGCGCCGTGCCGCCCTCGGAGTCGGTGCGCGACTCGTCGAGCGGCTGACCGTCGTTCTCCACGGCGACGACGAGCTCGCCGTCCCGCGCGTCGAGCTGCACGACGATCCGCGACGCGGGCCCGTACTTGAGCGCGTTGGTCACGCCCTCCTCGACCACCCGCACCGCGAGCAGTCGCTGCGCGGTCGTCAGGACGCCGTGCTCCGGGTCGTCGAGCGCCCGCACGGTCGGGTCGACGGTGAGTCGTGTCGCGATCGACGTGGGCAGGCGGCTCACGAGCGCGCGCACCGCGGGCACGAGGCCGAGCTCGAGCCGCTCCGGGTAGAGCAGGCGGCTCATCTGCCGCACGTCGAGCTCGCGCACGACCTCGAGCTCGCGGCGCACCCAGCGCAGCGACGCGGCGTCCTCGGGGTTCCCGCCGGCTTCGTCGAGCCGTCCGATCACCTCGTCGAGGTGCGCGTTGACGACGACGAGCTTGCCCTGCAGAGTCCCGTGCAGCCCCTCGGCCACCTCCCGGCGGACCCGGACCTCCTCGGCCTCGAGCGCCTCGAGCGCCTGCTCGACCTCGACCGCCTCGCGCTCGGCCCGGCGCAGCTGGACCCGCACGCGCCGACGCGACTGCATGCCCCACACGCCGATCGCTGCGGAGACGGCGCCGAGGACGATGCCCGCCACGAGCTCCACCTCGAACGTCTCCAGGTCGAGCTCGCGGTACACGCCGAGCGCGAGCTGCGCGAGGGTCCGGGCCGTCGACGCGACCGCGGCAGCAGCGAGCGTCCCGCCGACGAGCGCCAGACGCGACGTCCAGCGGAACACCCGCATGACCCACAGCATCCCGACGAGCCCGGCGACCGCGACGACGTTCGACGCGATGCGCGCCCACACCGAGACGTCCGACCACGACGGGATGAACGCCGAGTACACGTACGCGGCCTGCAACGACGCACCCACGCCGTAGCCGAGCGCGACCACGCCCGAGAGCCGCAGCAGGACCCTGCGGTCCTGCGCGGTGTCACCCGCACGGGGGGTGTCGGGGGCGACGTCGAGCATGCTCCTCCAGGTGTTCTGGGCCCGACGCGCGGGCCGGTGCCCGGTCCGGGCGTCTGCGAGACGATACTGACCCCGATGAGCACTCCATACCCGGACGTGGTCCGCGTGGCGATCGTCGAGGACCAGCCGCTGTTCCGCACCATGCTCGAGCGCACGCTCGGGCAGGTCGACGGGCTGGACGTCGTCGCGTCCGTCGGCACCGCGACCGACGCGCGGCACGCACTGCAGCCGGGGGTCACCGACGTCGCGCTGCTCGACATCGACCTGCCCGACGGCAACGGCATCGCGCTCGGCGTGACGCTGCGTCGCCAGCAGCCGGGGATCGGCGTCCTGCTGCTGTCCGCGCACGACGCCATGGACCTGCTGCTCGACCTGCCGCCCGACGTCGGGCACGGCTGGGGCTACCTGTCGAAGAACAGCTCGACGAGCGAGGAGCTGCTCGTGCACGCGGTGCGCTCCGCGGCGGTCGGGGAGACGGTGCTCGATCCCGAGCTGCTGGCGCGCATCAGCCCGCGGGCCGGCTCCGACGTCGCGCGGCTCACGCACCGGCAGTACGAGGTGCTGCGGCTGCTCGCCGCGGGCCTGTCCAACGCGGGCATCGGCGAGCGGCTCGGCATCACCGAGAAGTCGGTGCAGAACCACGTCAACGCGTTGTACGGCACGCTCGGCATCGACGCCGACCCGGCGCGCAACCCGCGCGTCAGCGCCGCGCTGCGCCTGCTGGAGGAGACCGGTCCGGGCATCTGAGCCCACGCCGCGGCACCGACGTCAGCCGGTAGGCTGACCGCCGACTCGCCTCCTTAGCTCAGCCGGCCAGAGCAACGCACTTGTAATGCGTAGGTCGTCGGTTCGAATCCGACAGGGGGCTCCGCCTCGCCGATCACCTGCTCGCCGAGACGCCGCAGGCCCGCCCCGGTCGGTGACCGGAGCGGGCCTGCCGCATCGTCTCGTCGGCTGCGCCGGCGCCTACTTCTTCGCGGCGAGGGCGGCCTCGACCGCCTCCTTGAGCGGACCCTGCTGGTACTGGACGCTCAGGTCCTGCCCCTCGCCGGGCCACAGCTCGCCGTCGATCACGATCGTCGGGGTGCCGACCTTGCCGCGGTCGATCGCCATCTGGTTCGTGGTCGCCGCGACCCACGGCGCGAACGTGCGCCACGTGCCGGGCTTGTCGACCTTGTCCTCACCCTCCTGGAAGGTGCCGTCGACGGTCGTCGTGAACTGGTCCGCGACGTCCTGCGGGACGCCCACGCCCATCGCGATCTCGGCGATCTTCTCGTCGGTGAGGCCGGCCGAGCCCTCGTCGGGCTGGTTGTCGTACATCGCGGTGACGAACGCGGCGAAGTGCTCGGGCGACTTGTCGGCGATCACCGCGGCGGCGTTGGCGGCGCGCGTCGAGTACTTCGTGCCCTTCGACGCATCGTCGAGGAACGAGACGGGGTGGTACTGGACGGTCACGCCGTCCTCGGCCGCGAGCGCCTTGAGGTCGCCCGCGTTGGCCTTGTCGAAGATGCCGCAGTACGGGCACATGAAGTCGAAGTACACCTGCACGACGACGTCGTCCTCGCCGGACGTCCCGACGCCCGCGGCGCTCACGGGGATCCCGCCGACGTCGTTCGCGGTCGACGGTGCGGTCACGTCGGCGAGCGCGGGCGCGACCACCTGCGACGAGCTGCCCCCGTACACGACGTTGCCGTAGCGCGCCTCACGGTCCGCGTTGCCGCGCAGCGTGATCACGACGACTGCGACGACCGCGACGACGACCGCGAGCAGCACGGCCCCCGTGATGATCTTGGTGTTCCGCGCCTTGCGCTCCTGCTCCTTGCGCATCTGCAGCGCCTTGGCGCGCGCCTCGTCGCGGCGCTGAGCCTTGGTCGGCTTCGGGTCGTTCGTCGGCACGGGTTCTCCTCGGTGTGGGGACGACGGCCACAGAGTACGGCCCCAGCCCGTGCCGCGGGGCAGACCGGGGGCCCAGATCCGCGCCCGGACCGGTTCAGGTCGACGCGCTGGTCACGGGATCGTCGGGGTCGGCGCGGGCGCCCACACGATCCCGGCGCCGTTCGACACCAGCACGACGAGCACCACCGCGGCCGCCACGCACACGGCGACCCACGTGAGCACGCCGACCGGTCCGGGCGCGACGACCGCGAGCGCGCGCCGCGCCCCGGTGCGCGTCATCCCCGACAGCGGCCCCCACCACGCGACGACGAGCCACAGCGCCACGACCCCCGCGACGACCGCGGCCGCGACCGGCCCGTCGACCTCGTCGCCGGGGCGCAGGTCGCCGATCGTCCAGGTCCCGTTGTCGACGAGCCACGCGACGACGCCGCCCGCGAGCAGCGCGGCGCACGACGCGACGACGAGCGACGGGACCATCGCGACGAGCGAGCGCACGAGGTACCAGGGCGTCGCCGCGGCCGTGCGCGCGACGTCCGAGGACCGCACCCCGCGCTGCTCGCGACGACCGTGCATCGCCTCGACCGCGGTGCCGAACGTCCGCACGGCGAGCATGACCACGGCGACGACCACGACCGTGATCGTCGGGGCGAGCGCGCCCGCCGCGACCGCGAGCGCCGCGGCCGCGAGGACCGAGCCCCACCGGCGTCGTGCGGGGGGCCGCACGTACCCGGACCCCTCGGCCACGACCTCGGACGCGTCGAGGTCGTCGGCGATCCAGTCGACGCCGTCCACCGGCCCGGCGTCGTGGTCGAGGTCCAGCTCGTCGGCGTCGAGGTCGAGCTCCGGGTTGTCGAGGTACCCCGCGCCGACGAGCGTCGGGTCGCCCGGGTGGGCACCGGTCGGCACGACGCGCGTGCGGCCGTCCTGGGCGGGCAGCGCACGTGCGGTCCGCGGGGTCGCGGGGTTGGCGAGCACCTCGGTCGCGGCGCCGCCGGGACCGGGCGCCCGACCGGCGGTGAGCGCGCCGTCGTCGTCGGGGTCGTCGTCGGGGTCGTCGTCGGGGTCGTCGTCGAAGCCCTCGTCGCGGACATCGACGTCCTCGTCGTCCACCGCGTACACGACGGTCTCCGCGGCCTCGAGGGGCGCGTCGACGGGGTCACCGTCCGCCGCGACGACCGCGAGCACCGCGACGAGGTCGTCGCAGTGCAGGCGGGCGTCGGGGTCGGGGTCGAGCGCTCCGCGCAGCGCGTCGGCCGTGAGCGGACCGAGCCCGTCGACGTCGACGTCGCCCGCCTGAGCGCGCGCGAGCACGGCCTGCACGGGCCGCGTCCCGAACGGCGGGCGGCCGGTCGCGGCGAACGCGACGACCGCCGCGAGCCCCCACAGGTCCGTCGCGGGCGACGGGTCGGCGCCGTCGAGCAGCTCGGGCGCGAGGTAGCCGGGCGTGCCGACGACGAGCCCGGTCGAGGTGACCTGCGGCCAGTCGTCGTCCGCGGCCTGCGCGATGCCGAAGTCGATGAGCACGGGTCCGTCGTCGGTCACGAGCACGTTCGTCGGCTTGAGGTCGCGGTGCACGACGCCCGCGGCGTGCACCGCCGCGAGCGCGTCCACGAGCCCGGCGGCGAGCTCGTGCAGGTCCTGCGGCTCGAGCGGACCGTGCGCGCGCACGTGCTCCTCGAGGTTCTCGCCCGGCACGAGCTCGGTGACGATGAACGCCTCGGTCGAGTCGGCCTCGGCGTCGAGCACCGACGCGACCGCCGGGTGCCGCAGCCGCTGCAGCGCGACGACCTCGCGGCGCAGCCGCTCGCGCCCCTCGGCGTCCGCGCCGATCTGCGGGTGCAGCAGCTTGAGCGCGACGGCCGTCCCGCCGTCGTCGACCGCGCGGTAGACCGTGCCCATCCCCCCGGAACCGAGCGGCGCGACGACGGTGTACCCACCGATCTGCGACCCCGGCGCGAGGCCGATCCTCTCCATGCCTGGTCACGGTAGGCGGTCGCGGGTGTGCGATGCGAGCACCCGCGGTCACCCGGCGCCGTGTCGGGGTGTCCGGTTAGGGTCGTGGGACGTCTTCACCCTGAGGAGTGATGCTGTGCCGGCCCAGCCCGTGCCGACCGAGGACCGGACCCCGCAGCCCGCGGCCCCGTCCGACCGTGCGTACGACCTCGTGGTCGTCGCGAACCGCCTGCCCGTGGACGTGAGCCTCGGCGAGGACGGCCGTCCCACGTGGACCCGGTCGCCCGGCGGCCTCGTGACCGCGCTGGCGCCCGTCATGGCGCAGGCCGAGGGCGCGTGGGTCGGCTGGGGCGGCGCACCGGACCTCGCGCTCGACCCGTTCGAGGTCGACGGCACGCAGCTCGTGCCGGTCGCGCTGTCCGCCGACGAGGTCGAGCGGTACTACGAGGGCTTCGCGAACGACACGCTGTGGCCGCTGTACCACGACGTCATCGCACCTCCCGCGTTCCACCGGCAGTGGTGGGACGCGTACCGCAAGGTCAACGCACGCTTCGCGGAGGCGGCCGCCGCGCAGGCCGCGCCGGGCGCGACGGTCTGGGTGCACGACTACCAGCTCCAGCTCGTGCCCGCGCTGCTGCGCGAGCTGCGTCCGGACCTGCGGATCGGCTACTTCCACCACATCCCGTTCCCGCCGCTCGAGATCTTCGCGCAGCTCCCGTGGCGCACGGCGGTCGTGGAGGGTCTGCTCGGCGCCGACCTCGTCGGCTTCCAGCGCGGCGGGGACGCCGCGAACTTCGTGCGCGTCGTGCGGCGGCTCACGGACCTCACGACGCGCGGTCAGGTCGTCACGCTGCCCGACGAGCACGGCCGCCCCGCACGGCACGTCCGGGCCGCCGCGTTCCCGATCTCGATCGACTCGGGCGCGTTCGACGCGCTCGCGCGCACGGACGCCGTGCAGGAGCGCGCCCGCGAGATCCGCCGCGAGCTGGGCGACCCGACGACGCTGCTGCTGGGCGTCGACCGGCTCGACTACACCAAGGGCATCCGGCACCGGATCAAGGCGTACGGCGAGCTGCTCGAGGAGGGCCGCCTGTCGCCGAGCGGGACCACGCTCGTGCAGGTCGCGTCGCCGAGCCGCGAGAACGTCGACGCGTACGCGCAGCTGCGCGACGAGGTCGAGCTCCTGGTCGGCCGGATCAACGGCGACCACGGGCAGGTCGGGCACGCACCGGTGCAGTACCTGCACCAGTCGTTCCCCATGGAGGAGATGGCCGCGCTGTACCTCGCGGCCGACGTCATGCTCGTGACCGCGCTGCGCGACGGCATGAACCTCGTCGCGAAGGAGTACGTCGCGGCCCGGTCCGACGAGCGCGGCGCACTCGTCCTGAGCGAGTTCACGGGTGCGGCCGACGAGCTCTCGGGCGCGATCCTCGTCAACCCGCACGACATCGACGGCATGAAGGACGCGATCACGTACGCCGCGCACCTCGACGCACGCGAGGCACGCAAGCGCATGCGGCGCCTGCGCCGCCGGGTCCTGGGCCACGACGTGAACGCCTGGTCGCGCGAGTTCCTCGCGGTGCTCACGGCCGTCCCGCAACGGGACTCGCATGTCTGAGCGCACGCACACGTCCGACGACCCCCGCGCCGCGCTCGAGCGGGTCGCGCGCGACCCGGCGAGACGTCCGCTGCTCGTCGCGCTCGACTTCGACGGGACGCTCGCCCCGCTGCAGGACGACCCGACGCGCTCGCGCGTGCTGCCCGAGGGCGTCGAGCCGCTGCGTCGGCTCGTGCACCCGCCGGGCGTCGCGCTCGCGCTCGTGTCGGGCCGCGCGCTGCACGAGCTGCACGCGCTCGCGGAGGTCCCCGCCGGGACGTACCTCGTCGGCTCGCACGGCGCCGAGCGCGCCCGCGTCACGGCGCACGGGCTCGACCGCGACGTCGTGCGGCTGACCGACGAGCAGGCGGACCGGCTCGCGGCGCTCGGCGCGCAGGCGCAGGAGGTCGCCCGCCGCCGCGAGGGCGTGTGGGTCGAGCAGAAGCCGACCGCGGTCGTCGTGCACACGCGGCTCGCCGGGCCCGACGACGCCGCGGCAGCCGAGCAGGAGGCGCTCGCGCTCGGCGAGCGGCTCGGGTCCGGCGTGCTGCACGGCAAGGATGTCGTCGAGATCCTCGTGCTGCAGGCGAGCAAGGGCGAGGCGCTGCGCGCGCTGCGCGACGAGCTGGGCGCGCAGGTCGTCGTGTGCGCGGGCGACGACGTGACCGACGAGCACATGTTCGAGGCGCTCGGCGACGACGACGTGACGATCAAGGTCGGCGACGGCACGACGGCGGCTCGCCACCGCGTGCCCGACCCGCGCGCGCTCGTCGCGGCGCTGACCACCCTCGCGGACACGCTCGCCACCGACTGACGCCGGCGGGTGCGATCATCGGCGCGTGGCCAGCGTCGAGGTGGAGCTGATCGAGGACGGCGAGGACGACCCGTCGTCCCCCGGCGCGCCCGGCCGTGGGACGAGCACCGGACGCAGCGACGAACGGACCGACGAACACGCCACGCGAAGCTCGCGCGGTCGGCATCCCGGTCGCTGGTGGCTCGTCGGCGCGGCGGCAGTGCTCGTCGGGGGTGCGGTCGTCGGCCAGCACGTGCTCGACGCGCGACACGAGGCGCGGGTCAGCCGGTTCGACGGCGTACCGGGCGTCCTGCGCCCGCTCGCGGACCCGCCGGTCGTGGGCCGCGAGCTGCCGGTCGACGTGGGCTCGTCGCTCACGCAGGTCGGCTCGTCCCTGCTGGTGGCCGAGGTCCACGAGGACGCCGGCGACGTCCGCTTCGAGCTCGTCGACCGCGGCACGGGCGAGACCCTGCACCGCGCATCCGTCGAGCTCCCCGACACGCTCGTCGCGCAGGCCCGCCGCCTGGCCAGCGCACCGGTCGTCGCCTGCCGCCCGCTCGGGACCGTGCACGCCGCGTGCGTGGCCGGTCCGAGCGGTCTGGTCCTCGAGGACGACCCGGTGCCCGACCTGCTCGTCGTGCTGGACACCACGACGGGTGAGGTCGTCGACCGGCGCGACGTGGTCGAGGAGACGTGGACGACGTCCGGCGACACGGTCGTCGTCGCGACCGCCGAGCGCACCTCGGGTACGCCACCCGTGCAGCACACGTGGACGCTCACCGCGACGACCGCGACGGGCGAGGTCGCGTGGGCGTGGACGGCCGCGGAACCCGTCGTCACGGCGGACGGCCTCGCCATGGTCGGCGCGTCGCTCGACGCCGACTCCTCCCGTGTCCTGCTGGCCGGGACCGAGCACTGGTGGCTGCTCGACCCGTCGGGCACGCTGCTGCGCGAGGGCGAGGCGCCCGTGTCGACCTGGACCGGCCTGGGGCGTTCCGGGACGCTGCTGCAGGCGACGTACTCCGACAGCGACGGGCCGGTGACCCGGCTGTACCCCGCCGCCCCGGACGTGCGCACGGGGATAGAGGTGCCCGGCAGCCCCGGTGGTCTCACGGTCGACGACGGGTCCGCCGCGGGCGTCGCGCTCGTCTGGGCGGACACGACGGAGGGCACGACGGTGTCCGCGCTCGACGCCGGCACGGGTCGGACGCTGTGGTCGCGGGTCGCGGTCGGCCGGGGTGCGGTGCTGCTCGACGACACGCTCTACGTCGGCGCAGCGGACCACGTCCTCGCGCTCGACGCGCGCACGGGTGCGACCGTCTGGGACGTCACGACGCGCGGCTACGACCCGCTGCTCGCGACCGACGGCCGCAGCCTCGTCGTCCTCGAGCAGGACGGCTGGCTCGCGGCGCTGCGCACGGACGACGGCACGGCGCTCTGGGAGGCCCGCCCGGAGCGTCCCGGCGCGACCGGCTCCGACCTCGGCGCCTGGATCATGCCGTACGAGGGGGTGCTCCTGTACGCCGGCGACGGCAGCGAGCCGGCCCGGATCCTCACCGCGGACCCCGCCGCCGCGACGGCGGCCGTACCACGGAGCACGCCCGGTCCGCGAGGGACCTCCTGACCGACGAGCACTCATCCGCGTGTGGCAGGATGTCGGCAGACCGGCGCGGCTCGACCACGACGGCCTGTGTCAGTGAAGACACTGAACACCCTCCACGACGGATCGTCCGGCACGTACCTGCCGGTGAAGGGATGGGTAGCGCTATGGCTACTGTCACGTTCGACCAGGCGACCCGGGTCTACCCGGGCACGGAGCGCCCCGCGGTGGACGCGCTCAACCTGCACATCGAGGACGGCGAGTTCCTCGTCCTCGTCGGCCCGTCGGGCTGCGGCAAGTCGACCTCCCTGCGCATGCTCGCGGGTCTCGAGGACGTCAACGCCGGCCGCATCCTCATCGGCGACCGCGACGTCACGGACGTCCAGCCGAAGGACCGCGACATCGCGATGGTCTTCCAGAACTACGCGCTGTACCCCCACATGACGGTGGCGGACAACATGGGCTTCGCGCTCAAGATCGCCGGCACGCCGAAGGCGGAGATCCGCCAGCGCGTCGAGGAGGCCGCCCAGATCCTCGACCTCACCGAGTACCTCGACCGCAAGCCGAAGGCCCTCTCGGGTGGTCAGCGTCAGCGTGTCGCCATGGGCCGCGCGATCGTGCGTCAGCCCCAGGTGTTCCTCATGGACGAGCCGCTGTCGAACCTCGACGCCAAGCTCCGCGTCCAGACGCGTACGCAGATCGCGTCGCTGCAGCGCCGCCTCGGCGTCACCACGGTCTACGTCACGCACGACCAGACCGAGGCCCTCACCATGGGTGACCGCATCGCGGTCCTCAAGGACGGCATCCTCCAGCAGGTCGGCACGCCGCGCGAGATGTACGACACGCCCGCCAACGTGTTCGTCGCCGGCTTCATCGGCTCGCCCGCCATGAACATCGGCACGTTCCCGGTGCTCGACGGCTACGCCAACCTCGGCCGCGCGCGCGTCGCCGTGCCGCGCGAGGCGATCGGTGCGCTCACCGAGGACGACAAGAACCACGTCACGCTGGGCTTCCGCCCCGAGTCGGTCGACGTCGTCCCCGCGGGCACGCCGGACGCGATCCCGGTCGTCGTGAACATCGTCGAGGAGCTCGGCTCGGACGCGTTCGTCTACGGCTCGCTCACCAACGAGTTCGGTCAGGCGAGCGCCGTGCACTCGGGCGCCGGCGACGCGCAGGTCATCGTGCGCGTCGACCCCCGTCAGGTCCCCGGCAAGGGCGAGACCGTCGCGATCAAGATCCGTCCCGGCGAGCAGCACCTGTTCCACGCCGGCTCGGGCGAGCGCTTCTGATCCCACCCGGTCCCGCGGAGGGGCGGTGGCGGCCTGCGGGCCGCCCCGCCCCTTCGTCGTCCCAGGCCTCGACGCGGCTCGGCGCCCCCGAGACCCACGCTGGCAGGATGTGACCCATGAGCACCGCACCGCAGCGCCTCCAGATCACGGCGGCGTCCCCCGACCCGGCGCTGCTCGACCTGCCCTGGCACGTCCCGCTCGAGAGCTGGCCCGCCGAGACGCTCGCGGCGCTGCCGCGCGGCATCTCCCGCCACATCGTGCGCTTCGCGCGCCTGTCGGGCCGGGTCATCGCGATCAAGGAGATCGGCGAGACCGTCGCGTACCGCGAGTACGAGCTGCTGCGCCAGCTGCGCCGCCTCGCGGTGCCGTCCGTCGAGCCCGTCGGCGTCATCACCGGGCGCCGGTCGCCCGAGGGCGAGCCGCTCGAGGCCGTGCTCATCACGCAGCACCTGCAGTTCTCGCTGCCGTACCGCTCGCTGTTCAGCCAGTCGCTGCGCCCGGACACCGCGACGCGCCTCATCGACGCGCTCGCGGTCCTCATGGTCCGCCTGCACCTCGCGGGCTTCTACTGGGGCGACGTCTCGCTGTCGAACACGCTGTTCCGACGAGACGCAGAGACGTTCGCCGCGTACCTCGTGGACGCCGAGACGGGCGACCTGCACGAGCGGCTGACCGTCGGGCAGCGCGCGTACGACCTCGAGGTCGCCCGGGTCAACATCATCGGCGAGGTCATGGACCTGCAGGCCGGCGAGTTCCTCGAGGAGGACGTCGACGCGGTCGCCATCGGCGACGCGCTCGCGGTGCGGTACGACGAGCTGTGGCGCGCGCTGACCGAGGTCGAGTCGTTCGGCTACGGCGAGCGGTGGCGCGTGCAGGCCCGCATCGACCGGCTCAACGACCTGGGCTTCGACGTCGGCGAGCTCGACATCACGAGCGACCTCGACGGCACCACCGTGCGCATCCAGCCGAAGGTCGTCGAGTCCGGGCACCACTCGCGCCGGCTCATGCGGCTCACCGGGCTCGACGTGGGCGAGAACCAGGCGCGTCGCCTGCTCAACGACCTCGACGAGTACCGCGCCGCGACGGACCGCCAGGCCGAGGACGAGTCGTTCGTCGCGCACGACTGGCTCACCGAGGTGTTCGAGCCGGCCGTGCGCCGGGTACCGCGTGAGCTGCGCGGCAAGCTCGAGCCGGCCCAGGTCTTCCACGAGCTGCTCGACCACCGCTGGTACCTGTCGCAGCAGCAGCACCGCGACGTGCCGCTCGCCGAGGTCGCGAAGAGCTACGTGAAGAACATCCTGCCGAGCCGGCCCGACGAGCAGTCGATCCTCGGCGTGCAGGCCGAGGACCTGCGCGACCAGACCGACACGATCCCGACCGTCGACGGGGACCAGCTCATCGGCTGACCACCGTCAGCGCCGCGCCGCCTCGAGCGCGGTGCGCGCCGCGGCGACCACGTCGGGGTCCGTCGTCGTCCAGCCCGCGTCCGCTCCCCCACCTGGACCCGCACCGGGTCCGCCGTCGTCGACCACGAGCCGCGACGCCGACAGGTGCACCGCGTCGGCGCCCGTCGCGACGATCGCGGGCACGTGCCCGACGAGCACCCCGCCGCCGGCCATGACCTCGAGCCGACCGTCGGCGAGCGCGACGGTCCGGGCGAGCCGCTCGAGCCCGTCGCCCGCGCGCGCCGCACCGCCCGACGTGAGCACGCGCGTCACGCCGTGCCCGACGAGCGTGTCGACGGCCTCGGCGAGCGCACGCTCGTCGGGACCGAGCACGTCGAACGCGCGGTGGAACGTGACCTGCGCGCCGGACGCGGCCGCAACGCACGCCTCGAGCGCGTCGGCGTCGACCCGACCGTCGCGCGTGAGCATCCCGACGACCACGCCGTCGGCGCCGCAGCGCACGGCGGCCCGGACCTCGCGGACCAGCACGTCGACCTCGTCGGACGCGTGCACGAACCCGCCCGGACGCGACCGCACGAGGACGTGCACCCCGATGCCCGCGGGTCGGACCGCGTCGAGCACGGCCTCGAGCAGCCCGACGCCGGGGGTGAGCCCACCGGTCGCCGCGAGCGCGGTGCACAGCTCGAGCCGCTGCGCCCCCGCGTCGACGGCGGCCCGCGCACCCGCGACGTCCTGCACGGCGATCTCGAGCACGAGCTCGCGCACGAGGTCAGCCACGGTGGCGGGCGACCTCGTAGAGCGCGATGCCGGCCGCGACGCCCGCGTTGAGCGACTCGACGTCCGAGCCGATCGGGATCGACGCGATCGCGTCGCACTGCTCGCGCACGAGCCGCGACAGGCCCTTGCCCTCCGAGCCGACGACCAGCACGAGCGGGTCGCCCGCGTACGGCAGGTCGGCCACGGACACGTCGCCCCCGCCGTCGAGCCCGACGACGAACACGCCGGCCCGCTTCCACTCGCCGAGCGTGCGCGCCAGGTTGGTCACGCGCGCGACCGGGACGCGCGCCGCCGCACCGGCCGAGACCTTCCACGCCGACGCCGTCACGCCGGCCGCGCGCCGCTCGGGGACGAGCACGCCGTGCGCACCGAACGCGCCCGCGGAGCGGAGCACCGCACCGAGGTTGCGCGGGTCCGTCACGCCGTCGAGCGCGACCGCGAGCACCGGGACGCCCGCGCGCGCGGCGGCGTCGAGCAGGTCCTCGTCCTCGGCGTACGGGTACGGCGGCACCTGGATCGCGACACCCTGGTGCACGGAGCCGTCGGTGAGCCGGTCGAGCTCGGTGCGCGACACCTCGAGGATCGGCAGCCCCGCGTCGGCCGCGGTCGAGACGATCTCGCGCGTGCGATCGTCGGCCTCGAGCCGCGCCGCGAGGTAGACCGTCGTCACGGGCACGCCCGTGCGCATCGCCTCGACGACGGAGTTGCGGCCCGAGACGATCTCGTGCGTCGACGACTTCCGGCCGCCCTTGCTGCCCGCGGCGGACCGCGACGCCGACGCCGCCGGGCGCCCGGAGACGCCCCGCCCGGCCGCGACCTTCTTCTTGTGCGCGACGTGGTAGACGCGGTCCTCGGCCTTGGGCGTGGGGCCCTTGCCCTCGAGCGCCTTGCGCCCGTGCCCGCCCGTCCCGGTCGACGCACCCTTCTTCGAGCCTGCCTTGCGCGTCGCGCCGCGACGCGAGGAGTTGCCGGCCATCAGTCCTCCGATCGGGGGGCGAGCGTCCAGCGCGCGCCGGTGGGCGAGTCCTCGACGACGACGCCTGCGGCCGTCAGCCGGTCGCGGATCGCGTCCGCGGTCGCGAAGTCACGTGCGGCGCGGGCCGCGGCGCGCGCCTCGAGCTGGGCCTCGACGAGCTCGTCGAGCGCGTGCGCGTACCGGTCGTCCCCGCCGTGCGACCGCCACTGGGGCGAGCCCGGGTCGAGGCCGAGCACGTCGAGCATCGAGCGGAGCGTCACCATGGCGTCGCGCGTCGCGAGCACGTCCCCGGCCGCGAGCGCGGAGTTGCCCGCCCGCAGCGTCTCGTGCACGACCGCGAGCGCGGCGGGCACGTTGAGGTCGTCGTCCATCGCGGCCACGAACTCGTCGGGCAGGACCGCGGCCGCGACCTCGTCGGGCGAGGCCTCCCCCGTGCGCTCGGCGGCACGTTCGACGAACCCCGCGAGCCGGTCCCACGTGGCCTCGGCCTCGCGCAGCGTGTCCTGCGTCCACTCGAGCATCGAGCGGTACTGCACGGCCGTGAGCGCGTACCGCACGACGACCGCGCGCTCCTGCGCGAGCACCGCGTCCACGAGCAGCCCGTTGCCGAGCGACTTGCTCATCTTCGCGCCGCCCTGCGTGACCCAGCCGTTGTGCAGCCAGAACCGCGCGAAGCCCTGCCCCGCGGCGCGCGACTGCGCGAGCTCGTTCTCGTGGTGCGGGAAGCGCAGGTCGAGCCCGCCGCCGTGGATGTCGAACTCCTCGCCGAGGTAGCGGGCCGCCATCGCGGAGCACTCGAGGTGCCAGCCCGGGCGGCCGCGACCGAACGGCGTGTCCCACGAGGCGTTCGTCGGCTCCCCCGGCTTGGGGGCCTTCCACAGCGCGAAGTCGTGCGTGTCGCGCTTGGCACCGCCCGCGGGGGCGTCGTCGGGTGCGGGCACCATGTCGTCGACGCGCTGGTTCGTGAGCGCGCCGTAGTCCGCGAACGACCGCACGTCGAAGTACACGTCGCCCGGCCCGGCCTGGTACGCGTGACCGCGTGCGACGAGCGTGCTCATGAGCTCGACCATCGCGGGCACGTGGCCCGTCGCGCGCGGCTCGTACGTCGGCGGCAGGACGCCCAGCGCGTCGTAGGCGCGCGTGAACGCGCGCTCGTTGGTCATGGCCCACGCCCACCACTCGACGCCCGCGTCGGCGGACTTCGCGAGGATCTTGTCGTCGATGTCCGTCACGTTGCGCACGAGCGTGACGCGCAGCCCCTGGCGGCGCAGCCAGCGCACGAGGACGTCGAACGCGACGCCGGACCGGACGTGGCCCACGTGGGGCGGCGCCTGGACCGTCGCCCCGCACAGGTAGATGCCGACCTCTCCCGCGACCCGGGGGACGAAGTCGCGCACCGTGCGGGTGGCGGTGTCGAACAGGCGAAGGCTCACGCGCGCAAGGCTACCGGCGAGAACCGGCGGGACCCGTCCGACGGGCGCATCAGCCGAACGTGCGCCCCTCGCCGCGGTACGTGGGCACGGTCTCCTCGACCGCGTGCCCGCGCACGAGGTGCACGTCCGCGAACCGCTCCATGACCTCGCCCGACTTGGCGTGCCGGAACCACACGCGGTCCCCGATGCGCACGTCGGCGCGTGCGGGCACCCGCATCGGGGTCTGCACCTCGCCCGCGCCCTCACGCGGCGTGAGCGTGAGCCCCGCGGGCGAGACGGGGCGCGGCTGCCGCGACGCGGTCGGCGGGCCCGACGCGATGTAGCCGCCGCCGAAGGCCGTGGCGAAGCCCGGCGCGGGCAGGCGCACGACATCGAGCCCGAAGAACGCGGCGGGGCGCGGCTCGAACGACCGGTAGTCGTCGAACAGCGTGGGCACGAACAGCCCCGAGCCCGCGGTCACCTCCGTGACCGTCGGGTCCGAGACCGAGGTCTGCACCGAGCCGGAGCCGCCCGAGTTCACGAGCGTGAGCCGGTGACCGACGGCCTGCGAGACCGCGTCGACGACGAGCGCGCGCCGCCGCGCGAGGTCGCGCACCGAGAGCCGCTTGACCGCACGGACCGCCGGGCTCGTGTCGGGCAGACCCGCGACCTGCGCCTCGTAGAACATCACGCCCCGGACCGTCAGCCCGTCGCGCGTGCGGATCGCCTCCGCGAGCGCCTCCGCGTCGGCCGGCGAGTGGACGGGCGAGCGGCGCACGCCGAGGTGCGCGCGCAGCGGTCCGAGCGTGAGGCGCAGCGAGGCGTCGACGTCGAGGCACAGCTGCAGCGTGGCGCCGTGCGCGGCGGCCGCCTTGGCCGCGAGGTCGACCTGCGCGACGTCGTCGACCATGAGCGTGACCGCGGCCGCGGCGGCGGGGTCGGCCGCGAGCTCGTCGAGCGCACCCGTGTCGACCGACGGGTACCCGACGAGCACGTCCGCGACGCCCTGGCGCGCGAGCCACACCGCCTCGCGCACCGAGTACGCCATGACGCCCGCGAAGCCCGGCGTGGCGAGCACGCGCTCGAGCACCGCGCGCACGCGCACCGACTTGCTCGCGACGCGCACGGGCGTCCCGGCCGCGCGGGCGACCAGGTCCGCGGCGTTCGCCTCGAGCGCGTCGAGGTCCACCACGGCCAGCGGTGCGGGCAGGTGTCCTGTCGCGGCGTCGAGCCGCTCACCGAGCGTCATGCGACCACACCTCCGGTTCGTCGGGGTCTCGTCGGGGGTCCGGGGCGTCCTCGGGTGCGGCGACGACCCCGTCGGGCGCGCCCGCTCGTCGGACGTGGTGGTAGCCGGGCCCGTCGAACCGGCCGGACAGCGCCGTGATGGCGAGGACGACCACGACGGGCACGAGGAACGCGTACCGGAACGTCGACGTCGAGCCGATCGCCCCGACGAGCACCGCGCCGAGCAGCGTCCCGAGGTAGTTGAAGACGTTGAGCCGCGCGACGACCGCGTCGGCGTGGTCGGGCGCGAGCTCGCCCGCCGCGGCGAACGCGAGCGGCGCGACCAGACCGAGCCCCGCACCGGCCACCGCGAAGCCGACGATCGCGACGAGCGCACCGGGCGCGACGACGACCACGACGAGCCCGACGGCCGCGACGAGCGACGCGACGCGCACGACGCGCACGCGACCCGCCCGTACGACGAGCGCGTCACCGAGCAGGCGCGAGGCCAGCGTCGTCGCGAGGTACGCGCCGAGCGCGACGGGCCCCAGCCAGTCCGCCGCCTCGAGCGTGTTGCGGACGTACAGGCTGCCCCAGGTCTGCGCCGCGTTGTCCGCGACGTAGAACGCGACGAGCGCCGCGCCCAGGAGCGAGATGAGGCGCCACGGCACGGCGACGTTCGTCAGCAGCGGCGCGTGCGCGTGCTCGCTCGTCGGCTCGACGACGTCGTGCGCGCGCAGGCCGTCGCGCAGCACGAGCCACGCGGCGGGCAGCCCGACGGGCAGCGCCAGCAGGAACACTGCCATGACCGGGTCGAGCGGCCAGCGCCCCACGGTCGCCGAGCACACGACCGTCGCGACGATCGCGCCACCCGACCACCACGCGTAGAAGCTCGCCATGAGCGGGCGTCCGTACGCGCGCTGGACGGCCACGGCCTGCATGTTGGTGCCGGCGTCGACCATGCCGAGCGCGAGCCCGTAGAGCGCGAACGCGGCGACGCCCGTGAGGTACGTGGGCGCGAGCGAGACGAGCGCGACCGTGACCGCGATGCCGACGAGCCCCGCCCCGAGCGCGACGCGGCTGCCGCCGGGGCGCCGGCTGAGCTGGTCGGAGACGCCCGTGCCGAGCGCGGCGAAGACCAGGACCCCGAGCACGGCGACCGTGATCTTGTCGTCGCCGACGCCGTACCGCTCCTCGACGTCCGGCAGGCTCGCGAGGATCGTCACGAGGACGAAGCCCTGCGCGGCGAACGCGAGCGACCCGGCGCGCCGGGCCCGCGCGAGGGCGCCCGTCACTCGGCCGCGCCGATCGCCTGCGGCGTGGTCCGGGTCGCGAGGAACTGGGCGAAGCCGCGCATCGCGGTCTGCGCCGCGGCGTCGTCGCCGTCCACGAGCCACGACAGCGACACGCCGTCGACGAACGCGACGACCGCGCGCGCGAGGTCGGGCACGGGGACGAGCCACTCGACGTGCGCGACCCGGCCGATCTCGTCGAGCACGGTCTCGGCGGCGGCCCACTGCCCGCGGTACTGCTCGAGCGCGACCTCGCGCAGGTCCTCGTTGCGCAGCGACGACGTCGTCAGCTCGTACGACAGGAGCTGCGGGCCGCGCGCACCGCTGATGGAGCTCCACAGCGCCCCGACGACCGTCTCGACCACCGACTCCGTGGGGGCGCCCACGGGCAGCTCCGAGAGGTCCGCGGGGGTGTTCTGCGTCGTGATCGCGTGCGCCATGGCCCGCATGAGCTCGGACTTGTCCTGGAAGCAGTAGTGGACGACCCCGAGCGAGACCCCGGCCTCGGCCGCGACGGCGCGCACCGTGGCGGCCTCGATGCCGTCCCGGCTCGCGACCGCGATGGCGGCAGCGATCAGCTGCTCGCGACGCTCGGCCACCGGCATGCGGTTCATGCGGCTCCCTCCACTGGCTCCGGCCAGGGCGCAGGCCCCCCGACCCCGGCGAGCGGCGTCGCCGGCGACAACGATATCCAAGCATGCCGACAGCGCTTGACTTGGACAAGCGTTCAGTCCACAGTCGCGTTCATGACGCAGACGACGAGCGGGACGCGCTGGGTGAACTGGGCGCGCACGGCGTCGTCCTCCCCCGTCGAGGTGGCGCGGCCCGACGACGAGGCCGACCTCGTCGCGACCGTCCGCTCGGCCGCCGAGCGCGGCCTGCACGTGCGGGCCGTCGGCGCCGGCCACTCGTTCACGCCCGCGGCCGTCACCGACGGCGTCCAGCTCTGCCTCGACGCGCTCGACACGCTCGAGCACGTCGAGCGCCGGCCCGACGGCACCGCGCTCGTCACGGTCGGCGCGGGCGTCCGGCTCGCCGCGCTCAACCGCGTGCTCGCCGCGCTCGGCCTCGCGATGCGCAACCTCGGCGACATCGACCAGCAGTCGATCGCGGGGGCGATCAGCACCGGCACGCACGGCACCGGCGCCCGGCTCGGCGGGCTCGCCACGCAGGTCGTCGGCGTCCGGCTCGTGACCGCCGCGGGCGGGGTCGTGGAGACGTCCGCGACGCGCGAGCCCGAGCTGTTCGAGCTCGCGCGCCTGGGGCTCGGCAGCGTCGGCGTGCTCGCCGCCGTGACGCTCGAGGTCGTCCCGGCCTTCCTGCTCGAGGCCGTCGAGGAGCCCTGGGCGCTCGACGACGTGCTGGCCGGGCTCGACGACCTGGTCGAGCGCAACGACCACTTCGAGTTCTACTGGTTCCCGCACACGCGCCGGACGCTGACGAAGCGGAACAACCGCGTCACCGAGGGGCCGGGGCTCAACCCCGTGCGGCGCTGGATCGACGACGAGCTGCTGTCCAACACCGCGTTCGAGGCGACCAACCGCCTCGCGACCGCGCTGCCTGGCACGACCCGGCGCATCAACGCGATCGCGTCCCGCACGCTGTCGGCCCGCCGGTACGTCGCGGCGTCGTTCGACGTGTTCGCGTCGCCGCGCCGCGTGCGGTTCCGCGAGATGGAGTACGCCGTCCCGCGTGCCGAGCTGCCCGCGGTGCTCGACGAGATCGACCGCTGGATCGAGGGCTCGGGCGAACGCATCCCGTTCCCCGCCGAGATCCGGTTCGCCGCGCCCGACGACCTGTGGCTGTCCACCGCACACGGGCGCGAGTCGGCGTACGTCGCGGTCCACCAGTACTGGCGGCTGCCGTACCAGCGGTACTTCAGCGCCGTCGAGCGGATCATGGCCGACCACGCGGGCCGGCCCCACTGGGGCAAGCTGCACTGGCTCGACGCGGACCGGCTCACCGAGCTGTACCCGCGGTTCGGCGACGCGCAGCGCGTGCGCGCCCAGGCCGACCCCGACGGCGTGTTCGACAACGAGTACCTCACCCGGGTGTTCGGCCCGCGCGGCTGACGCTCCCGCCGACGGGTGCGCCGCCGGGTCCGTCGACGGGCCCGGCCTCCGCTCGATCGGGTGGCGTCACTGTCCGGTTCCGGCCGGATCGTCCGAACCCCTGGCCCTGCGCGCGCCGGAGGTGCACAGTGTTCGCGTGCCGCACACCACCGCTGTCGTCGCCGTGAGCTACGGCGGGCCGCAGTCGCTCCGCGTGGTCGAGGTCGAGCTCGGTGAGCCGGGTCCCGGCGAGGTCGTGCTCGACGTCCGCGCCGCTGCCGTCAACCCCATCGACTGGAAGTCGTACTCGGGCGCGTTCGGCTCCGACCCGGCCCGGCTGCCGATGCGCCTCGGTCACGAGGTCGCGGGCGTCGTGTCGGCCGTCGGACCCGGGCCGCGCTGGCTGTCGGTCGGCGACGAGGTCATCGCGTGGCCCGTGACCGGCGGGTATGCGCGCAGGCTCGTCGTCCCCGAGCTCGCGACCGTGCGCAAACCCGCGGACCTCGCGTGGGACGCCGCCGCCGGCCTGCTGCTCGCGGGGACCACCGCGGTGCACGCCCTGACCGCGACGCACGTGGGGCACCGCGACGTCGTCCTCGTGCACGGCGGGTCGGGCGCCGTGGGCCGCATGCTCGTCCAGCTCGCCGTGCTGCGCGGCGCGCGCGTCATCGCCACGGGCTCGCCGTCGTCGCACGAGGCGCTGCGCGCCCTGGGTGCCTTCCCCGTGGCCTACGGACCGGACGCCGACGCGCTCGTCGGACGCGTGCGGGCGGCGAGCGCACAGCTCGGTGCACCGGTGTCGGTCGCGATCGACGCGGTCGGGTCCGACGAGGCGCTCGACGCGTCGGTCGCGCTCGTCGCGGACCGTGCACGCATCGCGACGATCGCCGGCTTCGCACGCGCTCCCTCGCTCGGCATCCTCATGCTCGGGGGTGCGCCGGGCGCGGACCCGGGCACCGCCGTGCGCGAGGCGGCGCGCGCCCAGCTCGTCGAGCTCGCGACCGACGGCACGCTCGAGGTGCACGTCGCACGCACCTACCCGCTCGAAGAGGCGTCCCGCGCGCACGCCGACGGCCGCTCCGCCCACCCCCAGGGCAAGCTCGTCCTGCACCCCTGACGCGCACGACACGGCCCGCGAGCTCGCGGCTCCCGACACCGGTTCGCGTCCCACCGCACGCGACGTCGCGACGCGAACCGCGACCTCGCCGCGTCGACCGCGACCTCAGGGGCGGGGCATCAGGGGCTGGGCATCAGGGGCTGGGCATCAGGGGCGGGGTCAGGGGCTGGGACGACGAGGGCCGTGGCGATCGCCGCGACGCCCTCGCCGCGGCCCGTCAGGCCGAGGCCGTCGGTCGTCGTCGCGGAGACCGTGACGGGCGCCCCGGCCGCGGCGGACAGCGCCGCCTGCGCCTCGTCGCGCCGCGGACCCAGGCGCGGCCGGTTCCCGATGACCTGCACGGACACGTTGCCCACGACGAACCCCGCCGCCCGCACGATGCGCGCGGCCTCCGCGAGCAGCACGGCGCCCGACGCACCGGCCCACCGCGGCTGCGACGTGCCGAAGTTCGACCCGAGGTCGCCCTGCCCGGCCGCAGCGAGGAGCGCGTCGGCTGCGGCGTGCGCCGCGACGTCCGCGTCCGAGTGCCCTGCGAGCGGCCGCTCCCCCGGCCAGGCGAGCCCGGCCAGGTGCAGCACGGCGCCCGGCGCGGGGTCCGGGTCGTACGCGTGGACGTCGACGCCGACGCCCGTGCGCGGCAGCGGGCAGGCCGTCGGCTGTACGCCGTGGTCGGTGCTCACGCATCCCCCAGGAGCTCGGCGACCCGCAGGTCGCGTGCGGTCGTGATCTTGGCAGCATGCTCGTCGCCCGGCACGACCCAGACCGGAAGTCCGAGCCGTTCGACGAGCCCCGCGTCGTCCGTCGCGGCGAGCGTCTCGTCGTCGGCGTGGCGGGCGGCCTCGTCGTGCGCCCGGAGCAGGAGCCCGAGCGTGAAGCCCTGCGGGGTCTGCACGGCGCGGAGCTCCGCGCGATCCACCGTCCCGACGACGGGCTCGGCCCCGCGGTCGCCGACGCCCACGCGCTTGATCGTGTCGGTCACGGCGAGGCCGGGGACGACTGCCGCGTGCCCGGCGCGCACGCCGTCGACGACGCGACCCACGAGCTCGGGCGGGGCGAACGGCCGCGCCGCGTCGTGCACGAGGACGACGTCCGACCCGCCCGGCCGCCCGGCCGGCAGCACCGCGAGCCCGGCGGCGACCGACGCCTGGCGCGTCGCACCGCCCGGGACGACGACGACCGTGGGCCCGTCCGCCGGGTCCGGGGTGCCGTCGACGGGTGCGGCCGACACGCGGCACGGCAGGGCGTCGAGCGCGGAGGTGAACGCGGCGACGTGCTCGGCGGGCGCCGTCACGACGAGGAGCCCGACGAGGGGCCCGTCGGCATCGGTCGCGGACAGCAGCCGCCGCGCGGCGTGCACGACGAGCGGCTCGCCGCGCACGGGGACGAGAGCCTTGGGCATGGCGTGACCGAGCCGGGTCCCGCTGCCGGCAGCGGTCAGGACGGCGACGACACTCACGCCGCGAGCCTATGCGGCAGCGCCCGGGCCGCAGAAGTCACGGCCCGGGCGCACGCACATCGACCGACGGAGCATGCCGGTCGGCAGGTCAGGAGGCGAGCACCTCGTCGAGGATGGCCTCGGCCTTCTCCTCCTCGGTGTGCTCCGCGAGCGCGAGCTCCGAGACGAGGATCTGGCGCGCCTTGGCGAGCATGCGCTTCTCGCCCGCGGACAGACCGCGGTCGGCGTCCCGGCGGGACAGGTCACGGACGACCTCCGCGACCCGGATCACATCTCCCGATGCCAGCTTCTCGAGGTTCGCCTTGTAGCGGCGCGACCAGTTGGTCGGCTCCTCCGTGTACGGTGCCCGCAGCACCTCGAACACGCGGTCCAGCCCTTCCTGGCCGACGACGTCGCGGACACCCACGAGATCGACGTTCTCCGCAGGGACCTCGATGGTCAGGTCGCCCTGTGCGACCTTGAGCTTGAGGTAGATCTTGTCCTCGCCACGGATGGTCCGGGTCTTGATCTCTTCGATCAGCGCTGCACCGTGGTGCGGGTAGACAACAGTCTCCCCAACCGTGAAAGTCATCTGCAGGTGTCCCCTTTCGCAGGGGCCCATCCTAGCACGCGGATCACGCGCCCCCGGAGCCCGAGCGAGGCGCTTCGACGCGCAAATGTGCAGGTCAGAGGCCTGTCGCCGGGCGCGCGCGAGCGGGCACCCGCGGGCGGGGGCGCACGCAGCAGCGTCCGCGGCCGCCCCGGGGCGAGGGCCGAAGGTCCCGTCGACGGCCCCACGAGCCGAAGCGCAGCCGCCCGACCGATAGGCTGGCCCCGGCCTGACCGGGCACGTCCGTCGGGCCGCACCCACGACAGCCCGACGTCACAGGAGTCACCGTGACCACGCACCGCCCTCGCCGGCTCTCCCTCCGTCTGCCCGTGCGGGCGGCCGTCGTCGCGGCCGGTCTCGCCACGGGCCTCGTCGTCGCCGGCTGCTCCGCGACGAACCCGATCCAGACCGAGGACCAGTACGACGCGTCGGACGGCGTGAGCATCACGCTCGGCGACGTGCGGGCCATCAACCTCCTGGTCGTCACGACGGCCGAGGGTGAGCCGGGGGTCCTGCACGGGGCGCTCACCAACAAGGGCGACGACGACGCGTCGGTCACCCTGACGTTCCAGGCGAGCGGCGACGACGCGACCGCGGCACCCGGCACCGACCCGACGACGGTCGCCGTCCCCGCCGGGGCGACCGTGCTGCTGTCCGGCGCGGACGGCACGCAGGACGGTGACCGCACGGTCGCGGTCGACATCTCGAGCACGCCCGCGGCGCCCGGCGACATCACGACGATCGCGATCGCGTCCGACCTCGCAGGCTCCGAGCAGCTGCAGGTCCCCGTCCTCGACGGCACGCTGCCCGAGTACGCGGCGCTCCTGCCCGCGTCCTGAGCCCGCCGCGCACGACGAGCGACCCTCGCCGCACCGGGTGCGACGAGGGTCGTCGTGTCTCACGTGCGCGCGGGGATCACCCGAAGCGGCCCGAGATGTAGTCCTCGGTGGCCTTCTCGCGCGGCGCCGAGAAGATCACCGACGTGTCGTCGATCTCGACGAGCCGGCCGGGCTGACCCTGCGCCTTGAGGTTGAAGAACGCGGTGCGGTCGGACACGCGCGCGGCCTGCTGCATGTTGTGCGTGACGATCACGATCGTGAAGTCGGCCTTGAGCTCGGCGATCAGGTCCTCGATCGCGAGCGTCGAGATGGGGTCGAGCGCAGAGCACGGCTCGTCCATGAGGAGCACCTGCGGCCGCACCGCGATCGCGCGCGCGATGCACAGGCGCTGCTGCTGACCGCCCGACAGCCCCGAGCCCGGCCGGTCGAGCCGGTCCTTGACCTCGTTCCACAGGTTCGCACCGCGCAGCGACTCCTCGACCAGGTCCTGCGCGTCGCCCTTCGACAGGCGGCGGTTGTTGAGCCGGACGCCCGCGAGCACGTTCTCGGCGATGGACATCGTCGGGAAGGGGTTGGGCCGCTGGAACACCATCCCGACCTGGCGGCGCACGGCCACCGGGTCGACGTCGTCGGCGTACAGGTCCTGCCCGTCGATCTCGACGCGGCCCTCCACGCGCGCGCCCGGGATGACCTCGTGCATGCGGTTGAGCGTGCGCAGGAAGGTCGACTTGCCGCAGCCCGACGGGCCGATGAACGCGGTGACCGAGCGCGGTTCGACGCTCATCTCCACGTCGGACACGGCGCGGAAGTCGCCGTAGTAGATGTTCAGGTCCTTGACGTCGATGCGCTGTGCCATGGGGGGGTCCTCAGCCGATGGTCTTGGGGGCGAAGAAGCGGGTCACGAGCCGCGCGACGAGGTTCAGCAGCATGACGAGGAGGATCAGCGTCAGCGCGGCGGACCAGGCGCGGTCGTAGGTGATGGTCGCGATGCACGACGCGTCGTCGGGCGAGCACGGGACGAGCCCCTGCTGGAACTGCCGGTACACGTACACCGGCAGCGTCATCATGCGACCCTCGAAGAGGTTCAGGTTGATCGAGTCGGCCACCCCGACCGTGATGAGCAGGGGCGCGGTCTCGCCGATGATGCGCGCGATCGCGATCATCACGCCCGTCACGATGCCCGCGACGGCCGTGCGCAGCACGACCTTGAGCACGACGAGCCAGCGCGGCACCCCGAGCGCGAGCGCGGCCTCCCGCAGCTCGTTCGGGACGAGCCGCAGCATCTCCTCGCACGAGCGCACGACCACCGGGACCATGAGCACCGACAGCGCGACCGAGCCCACCGCGCCCATCCGGATGCCCGGCCCGAGCAGCACCGCGAACAGCGCGTACGCGAACAGGCCCGCGACGATCGACGGGATGCCGGTCATGACGTCGACGAAGAACGTCACGGCGCGCGCGAGGTGCCCGCGCCCGTACTCGACGAGGTAGATCGCGGTGAGCAGGCCGATCGGGACCGAGATGAGCGTCGCGAACAGCGTGATCTCGACCGTGCCGACGATCGCGTGGTAGATGCCGCCCGCGTCCATGCCGCCGAACACCCCGCGCATCGAGTGCGTCAGGAAGTAGGCGTCGAACCGGTCGATCCCGTGCGCGACGACCGTCCACGCGACCGAGACCAGCGGGATCATGGCGAGCGCGAACGCTCCCGTGATGAGGACGCGCATGAGCACGTCCGTGCGGCGGCGACGCGGGTCGACCTGGCGCAGGAGCGTCGCGAGGTCGGGCGTCGCGGGGGCGCCGGACGACGAGACCGTGGTGGTGGCCATCAGTTGGCTCCCGAGAAGTCCTTGCGCCGCGCGACGATCGCACGGGCCGCCATGTTGACGACGAGCGTGATGACGAACAGCGCGAGCCCCGTCGCGATGAGCACCGACATGCCCAGGTCGCTCGCCTCGGGGAACTGCGCCGCGATGTTCGCCGCGATGGTCTGCTGCTGCCCGGCGACCAGCAGCAGGAAGCTGTAGAGGAAGCCCTGCGACAGGATCATCAGCACGGCCATCGTCTCACCGAGGGCGCGTCCGAGACCGAGCATCGCGGCAGAGACGACGCCCGAGCGACCGAACGGCAGCACCGTCAGCCGGATCGTCTCCCAGCGGGTCGCGCCGAGCGCGAGCGCCGCCTCCTCGTGCAGGCGCGGCGTCTGGAGGAAGACCTCACGGCTCACGGCGGTGATGATCGGCAGGATCATCACCGCGAGGACGACCGCGACGGTGGCGATCACGCGACCCGTGGGTGACACGGTCCCACCGAACAGCGGGATCCACCCCAGGAACTCGTTGAGCCAGCCCCACAGGGGCTGGATGAACGGTGCGAGCACCATCGCACCCCACAGGCCGTAGACGACCGACGGCACCGCGGCGAGCAGGTCGACCACGTAGCCGAGGCCCTGCGCGAGCCGACGCGGTGCGTAGTGAGAGGTGAACAGCGCGACCGCGATCGCGACGGGCACCGCGAGGAGCAGCGCGAGCGCCGCCGCGAGCACGGTCCCGAACACGAGCGGACCGACGTACCCCGCGAGCGACGACGAGTTGCGCATGAACGCGACCCCCGCGACGAGCTCGTCGGACGACGACGTCAACGCCGGCAGGGCCTTGGCGACCAGGAAGACCGCGACCGCGGCGAGCACGACGAGGATCAGCGCGCCCGATCCGGTCGACACCCAACGGAAGACGCGGCTCGCGCCGCGCTCCACGGGCGTGCGTCGCCGCGCGCGGCGGGCCGGCCGTCGCACGTCCGGGAGGCCGCCCGGGTCGGTCCCCGCCGGGGCGGGGCTGGTGGTGGCAGTCACGTGAGACTCCTGAGCTCGGGGAGGACTCGGGGGGAACCGGGGCGACCGGCCGGGCGCCCCGCGGTGCACGTCGTCGGTGGCCGGCCCGCGTCCCCCCCGGGACGGGCCGGCCACCGACAGTCGGATCAGCCGACGGTGATCGCGTCGACCGTCGCCTGGGCAGCGGTCGCGAGCTCCGCGGGCAGCGGCGCCGAACCCGCCGCGGACTGCGCCGCGGCCTGGCCCTCGTCGCTCACGACGTAGCCGAGCAGGCCCTTGACGAGGTCGGCGGTCGCCTGGTCGTCGTACGAGAGGCACGCGATCGCGTAGGACACGAGGATCACCGGGTAGGCGCCCGCGGCCGTCGTGGTGCGGTCGACCTTCACCGCGATGTCGTGCTCACCGCGCGTGTCGTCGAGCGGCGACGCGGCGAGCGCCGCAGCGGCCGAGTCGGCACCCGGCGCGACGAACGCGTCGCCGACCTTGACCGAGACCTTGCCGAGCCCCGCCGGGACGCCGGACTCGTCGGCGTAGCCGATCGTGCCCTGCGCGGCCTGGACGGCCTGCACGAGGCCCGAGGTGCCCGTGCCGTTCTCGCCGCCCTGCAGCGGCCAGTCGTCGGCCGGGTCGTCGGTCCACACGCCGTTCGACGCCTGCTTGAGGTAGTCGGTGAAGTTCTTCGTCGTGCCCGAGCCGTCCGCGCGGTGCACGGGCGTGATCGCGAGCGCCGGGAGCGCAGCGTCGGGGTTGTCGGCCTTGATGGCCGCGTCGTCCCACGACGTGATCTCGCCGCGGAAGATCTTCGCGACCGTCTCGGCCGTGAGGTTGAGCGACGTCACGCCGTCGAGGTTGAACGCGATCGCGATCGGCGAGACGTAGACCGGCACGTCCACGGCGTCGCAGCGGGCCGCGGCCGACTCGATCTCCTCGGGCTTGAGCGCCGAGTCGGAGCCCGCCCAGGCGATGCCGCCGTCGATGAACTGCTGGCGACCGCCCGACGAGCCGACCGGGTCGTAGTTGACGGTGACGTCCGGGTTGGCCGACTGGAAGCCGGCGCGCCACGCGTCCATCGCCTTCTCCTGCGCCGACGAGCCGGCGCCGCTGAGCTCACCCGAGAGCGTCGAGGCGGGTGCCTCGGTCCCGGGGGTCGCGGCGTCCGTGGTGCTCGAGCCGGTCGCGTCGCCGATGGGGTCGTCCGATCCGCAGGCCGCGAGCGAGAGGGCGAGGGCGCCGACGAGGGCGACCGCGCCGACGCGGCCGTGGAGGGAGAGCTTCACTGTGGGTCCGTCCTGTTCGATCGGTGCGCACGGGGTGTGCGCGCACCGACAGGCTGGACCGCGGACGTGACCGTTCTCCGGGCAGCGGGTGAACCGCGGGTGAACGCTCGCCGACGAACGGCTCGGCCGTCAGCCCGCCGGCGGGACGTCCTCGAGCTTGTAGCCGAGGCCGCGCACCGTGACGAGCAGCGACGGGTTCGCCGGGTCGTCCTCGATCTTGGCGCGCACCCGCTTGACGTGCACGTCGAGCGTCTTGGTGTCGCCCACGTAGTCGGAGCCCCAGATGCGGTCGATGAGCTGGCCGCGCGTCAGCACGCGCCCCGCGTTGCGCAGGAGCAGCTCGAGCAGCTCGAACTCCTTGAGCGGGAACGCGACGAGCTCGCCGCGCACGTGGACCGTGTGGCGCTCGACGTCCATGCGCACCGTCCCCGCGGCGAGGCGGTCGTCGTCCTCGACCTCGGCGGCCTCGCCCGGCGTCCCGGCGGCGCCCGACGAGCGTCGTCGCAGGACCGCGCGCACGCGGGCGACGAGCTCGCGCGACGAGTACGGCTTCGTCACGTAGTCGTCGGCGCCGAGCTCGAGACCCAGCACCTTGTCGATCTCGTCGTCCTTCGCGGTCAGCATGATGACCGGGACGTCGCTCACGGCGCGCAGCCGCTTGCAGACCTCGGTCCCGGACAGGCCCGGGAGCATCAGGTCCAGCAGCACCAGGTCCGCGCCGCCCTCGTCGAACCGCGCGAGCGCGTCCGGTCCGGTCGCGGCCTCGACGACGTCGAAGCCCTCACGACGCAGCGTGTACGTCAACGGGTCGCGGTACGACTCCTCGTCCTCGACGACGAGGATGCGGTTCATGACGCACTCCGGTGCACGTGCTCTCCCTGGTCGGGTCCGGTTCGGGTGGTGGGGGCAGCGGTCGGCGGATCGTCGGCCGGGTGCCCGTCCGCACGCTCGTCGGGCTGGTCCGGGACGCGCGGCAGGCGCATCGTGAACGTCGAGCCACGACCGGGCTGCGACCACACCGTGACGTCCCCGCCGTGATCGGCGGCGACGTGCTTGACGATCGACAGGCCCAGGCCCGTGCCGCCCGTCTCGCGCGAGCGCGCCGCGTCCACGCGGTAGAACCGCTCGAACACGCGCTCCTGGTCGGTCGCGGCGATCCCGATGCCCTGGTCGACGACCGCGATCTCCACGAGGTCGCCGCTCTCGCGCACCCCGACGCCGACGCGCGTGGCCTCGCCCGAGTACGCGACCGCGTTGTCGACGAGGTTGCGCACCGCCGTCACGAGCAGGTCGTGGTTCCCGAACAGCCGCACGCCCTGGTCGCCGCCGACCTCGAGCCGCACGTGCTTGGCCGCGGCCGCCGTGCGCGCGCGGTCCACGGCCTCCGCGACCACCGCGTCGACGTCGACCATCGCGAGCGGGCCGAGCGCACCCGCGACCTGCAGCCGGGACAGCTCGATGATCTCGTGCACGAGCGCCGACAGCCGCTGCGCCTCGGACTGCATGCGGCCGGCGAACCGACGCACCGCCTCGGGGTCGTCGGCGGCGTCCTGCACCGTCTCGGCGAGCAGCGACAGCGCGCCGACCGGCGTCTTGAGCTCGTGCGACACGTTCACGACGAAGTCGCGTCGCACGGCCTCGAGCCGCCGGGCCTGCGTCATGTCCTCGGCCAGCACGACGAGGTGCCGGTCGCTCACCTGTGCGACGCGCACCTGGACCAGCAGCGTGCCGCGCCCCGCCGGGCCGCGGTCGACCTCGAGCTCCTCGTCGCGGATCACACCGTCGCGCCGCACCTGTGCGACGAGGTCCCGGATCGCGGGCGGGGCGACGCGCGCACCGCGCACCAGGCCCATCGCGTAGGCGGGTGCGCTCGCGCGGACGACCTCGTCGTCGGCGTCGAGCACCACCGCGGCGGACCGCAGGACGGCGAGCGTCCGGACCAGCCCCTCGTCGAGCTCCGGCTCCGGCCGGGGCGGGACCGTGCGCTGCGCGCGCTCGCTCCACCGGAACGCGAGCACGGCGCCGACCCCGGCGAGCACGCCGAGCAGCACGGCCACGATGGGCCCGATCCCGTCCACGTCGCCACCCTAGGGCGCCGGTCCGACCCGACCGTGCACCCCGCCGGGTCCCGCGGCACGACGCTCACGCAAGGTTCATCGCGCGTTCACCCGACGACCCACGAGGGGCGCACCCCGTTCACCTTCGCGTGGCACCGTGACGTCGGCCAGGCCTCCGTGCGCCTGCGCGTCGTCGTGGAAGGAATCACATGCGGGACATCTTCGACGCCGAGCTGACGCAGCTCGGCGAGGACCTCGTGGCCATGAGCCGCCGGGTCGAGCGGGCCATCACGAACGCCGGGGTCGCGCTGCTGACGGCCGACCTCGCGCTCGCCGAGTCGGTCATCGCCGACGACCTCGGGATCGACGCGATGGAGCGCGACCTCGACGAGCGCTGCGTGCTGCTCCTCGCGCAGCAGCAGCCCGTCGCGACCGACCTGCGCACCGTCGTGTCCGCGCTGCGCATGAGCGCGTCGCTCGAGCGCATGGGCGACCTCGCGCGGCACGTCGCGCAGATCGCCCGCGGCCGCTACCCGGGCCCCGCCGTGCCCGAGCTGCTCGCGTCCACGTTCACGCAGATGCACGACGCGGCGGTGCGCGTCGCGCGCCGCACCGCGACGCTGCTCGAGAACCGCGACATCGCGCTCGCGTCGAGCCTCGAGCAGGACGACGACCTGCTCGACGACCTGCACGAGGAGACGTTCACCAAGCTGCTCGGCGGCGCGTGGGACGGCACGCCGCAGCAGACCGTCGACATCACCCTGCTGAGCCGCTACTACGAGCGGTTCGGCGACCACGCGGTCTCGATCGCGCAGCGCGTGACCTACCTCGTCACGGGCGTGACCTCGCCCGAGGACGTCACGACCTCCGCCTGACCCGGGCGCACGTACGACGAAGGGGCCGCCCGCGAGGACGGCCCCTTCGTCGTACGTCAGACGCTCAGCGACCCTGGTTCGCGACCGCGGCGATCGCGGCCTCCGCGGCGGCGGCGTCGAGGTAGCGACCGCCCTTGACCGTGGGCTTGAGGTTCTCGTCGAGCTCGTACACCAGCGGGATGCCCGTCGGGATGTTGAGCCCCGAGATGGTGTCGTCGTCGATGTCGTCCAGGTACTTCACGAGCGCGCGGATCGAGTTGCCGTGCGCCGCGACGAGCACCGTCTTGCCGTCCTTGAGGTCCGGGACCAGACCCGACTCCCAGTACGGCATCTCACGCTCGAGCACGTCCTTGAGGCACTCCGTCAGGACCGTCGGCTCACCCGCGTAGCGCGGGTCCGCGTCCTGCGAGAACTCGGAGCCGACCTCGATCGCGGGCGGCGGGACGTCGTACGAGCGGCGCCAGAGCATGAACTGCTCCTCGCCGAACTCCTCGAGCGTCTGCTTCTTGTCCTTGCCCTGGAGAGCGCCGTAGTGCCGCTCGTTCAGGCGCCAGGACCGCTTGACCGGGATCCAGTGGCGGTCGGCCGCGTCGAGCGCGAGGTTCGCCGTCGTGATCGCGCGGCGCAGCAGCGAGGTGTGCACGACGTCGGGGAGGATGCCGGCCTCCTTGAGGAGCGCACCACCGCGCTTGGCCTCCTCGACGCCCTTCTCCGAGAGGGCCACGTCGACCCAGCCGGTGAAGAGGTTCTTCGCGTTCCACTCGCTCTCGCCGTGGCGGAGCAGGACAAGGGTGTACGTCATGGGCTCATCCTGCCTCAGCCCGGCGGGACGGGCGCAGGGACGTCCGTCCCCCGGTCACGTCCCCGCACGTCCCCCGGTCAGGTCCGACGACCGTGCCGGGCACGCGTCAGCGAGGCTCGCGTGCCACCGCGTAGACCTTGAGGAGCTGGTCCGCGGCGGAGTCCCAGCCGAACCGCTCCGCCGAACGGCGCGCAGCCCCCGCGAAGGTCGCCAGCCGCGCGCGGTCCGCGAGCACGTCGGCGAGGACGTCCGCCCACCGCCGCGGGTCGTGCCCGCGCACCAGGACGCCCGAGACGCCGTCGTCGACGATGCTGCGCAGCCCCCCGACGGCCGCGGCCACCACGGGCACACCTGCCGCCTGCGCCTCCGCCGCGACGAGCCCGAACGACTCCGAGCGTGACGGCATCGCGACCACGTCCGCCGCGTGGTACCACGTCACGAGCTCGTCGCGCGCGGCGGGGGGCCGCACGACGAGCGAGTCGGCGACCCCCGTGATCTCCGCGAGCGCCTCGAGCTCACGGACCGCGGTCGAGCGCCCCGACGGACCACCCAGCACGACGAGCAGCGGCACCGCTCGCCGCGTCGCGCGCAGCTCCCCCAGCGCCCGGACCAGCACGTCCGGCGCCTTGAGCGGTTGCACGCGCCCCGCGAACAGCACGACGTCCCGGTCCGCGGGCAGCCCCAGCGCGCGGCGGGCCGCTGCCCGCTCGTCGTCGGCCACGGGGACGAACCGCGCGAGGTCCACGCCCGGCTCGACCACGTGCACGCGCGCGGGGTCCGCGCCGTAGAGGTCGACGAGCTCGGCGGCCTCCGCGGGCGTCGACGCGACGAGCGCGTCCGCCTCCGCGACGACCTGCTCCTCCCCGAGGATCCGCGCCGCGGGCTCGGGTGCGTCGCCCGGCGCGAGCGCCGCGTTCTTGACCTTGGCGAGCGTGTGCGCCGTGTGGACCAGCGGCACCTCCCAGCGGTCCGCGGCGATCCGGCCGACCTGCCCCGAGAGCCAGTAGTGCGAGTGGACCACGTCGTACCAGCCCGGTCGTCGGGCCGCCTCCGAGCGGAGCACGCCCGCAGCCATCCCGCACAGCACACCCGGCAGGTCGTTCTTGTCGAGCCGCTCGAACGGGCCCGCGGGCACGTGGTGGACGAGGATCGGCGGCACGACGCCCGCCAGCACGTCGTCCGCCGTGAGCACCTCGCGCACGCGCTCGGGGTCGTCGTCCGTGAGCGGCGTCCCGTCGGCCTCCGCACCAGGCACGACGACCGTCTCCGGCAGGTCCGACGACGTCGCGCGCGTGAAGATCTCGACGCGCGCACCGCGAGCCGCGAGCGCCCGGGACAGCTCCAGCACGTACACGTTCATGCCGCCGGCGTCACCCGTTCCGGGCTGGTCGAGCGGAGAGGTGTGGACGGACAGCATCGCGATGCGCGGTGCGTGCTCCACGTCGTCTCCTTCCCGGTGGGCGGCGCGCGTCCGGTCGCCGGTCCGTCGGCCATTGTCGCCCTTCGCAGCGGGTCCGCCAGCCGCGACGGCGCTCCCGCGGCGGCCGACGGACGAGATCCAGGTCACGATCAGGTCACGATCCCGACATTTCGCTCACGTCGACCTGGACGGATGCCGACGGCCCGCGCCGTGGATGTCAGTGCGGGTGCCTAGACTCCCGCGGGTGACTTCGCTGTGGATCGGGACCTATCCGGAGGCCGGCGCCGGGACGCCCGTCGGGCAGGGCGAGGGCGTGTGGAGCGTCGAGCTGGACGACGAGACGGGCGCGCTGACCGACGCCCGGCTCGTGACCACGCTGCCCGCACCGTCGTTCCTCGCCGCACGGCCCACGTCCGCCGACGGTGGACCCGCGCGCCTGTACGCCGCGCTCGAGGACGAGGCCGGTCGCGTCGCGGGGCTCGTCCGCGCGCCGTCCGGCGACGTCGAGGTGGACACGGCCGTCCCGTCCGGCGGCGCCTACCCGTGCCACCTGCTGCCCACCGAGCACGCGCTGCTCGTCGCGAACTACGGCTCCGGCACGCTCGGCGTGCTGCCGCTCGACGCCGACGGCGCCCTGACCGGCGACCCCGACGTGCACGGCCACACCGGGCACGGGCCGCGGGCCGACCGCCAGGAAGGTCCGCACGCGCACTTCGTCGTGCTCGCACCCGGGGGACGGCACGTGCTCGTCGTCGACCTCGGCACCGACCAGGTGCGGCGTTACGCGTGGGACGGCCGCACCGCGACTCCCGACGGCGTCGCCGTCACCCTGCCCCCCGGCACCGGACCGCGGCACGTCGCGTTCTCCGCCGACGCCCGGACCGCCTACCTCGTCGGCGAGCTCGACGTCGCGCTCCACGTCCTCACGTGGGACGAGGCCAGCGCGACCGGCGAGCTCGTCCAGTCCGTCCCGGCCGTCGTCGACGACCCCCGCACGGCCCGGACCGAGCCCTCCGCCCCGGCCGACGCCGCCACCGCATCCACCGTGGCAGCGGGTGCCCCCGTCGACGCGGCCGCCCTCGACGAGGCTGGAGCGCCCACCGTCACCGAGGGTGCGGTCGGCGACCTGCCGTCGCACGTGGTCGCCGACGGCGACGAGGTGCTCGTGGCCGTCCGCGGTGCGGACGTGCTGACGCGGTGGCGCACCTCCGCCGACGGGCGGCTCACCGACGGACGCTCGTTCCCGCTCGGCGGCTCGTGGCCGCGGCACTTCGCGGTCGTCGGACGCTGGGTCGTCGTCGCGCTCGAGCGCGCCCACGAGCTCGTCGTCCTGGACCGCCGCACCCTGTCCGCTGCGGGCTCCCCCTCCATCGCACCCACAGACCCCGTGGTCGCCCGCCTGCGCATGCCCTCCCCCACCTGCATCCTCCCGGCCTGACCCACCCCAGGCCGACGACACCCCCTGCGAGCCGACGGCTCAAGCCCCAAGCCCGCCACCCCGCCTCGAGCCCGCGCACCCCTCACGAGTCCGCGACTCCCATCACGAGTTCGCGACTCCCGCACGAGTTCGCGACTCCCGGCACGACTTCGCGGGCCGCGGCCCGCGAACTGGCCACCCCACCCGCGAACTCACACACCCACCAGCCCACCCGACCAGCGCCCACCCCCCCTCACCGCCGCACCCACCGCGCAGCAACCCCGCCACCGAACGCCGCCCCCTCCACGAGGCGCACCTCCCGTCACGAGTTCGCGACTCCCGCACGAGTTCGCGGGTCCCGGCACGACTTCGCGGGCCGCGGCCCGCGAACTGGCCACCCCACCCGCGAACTCACGCACTCGGCGGGGCCGGTGGGCGGCGGGGGGTGGGTGGGTGGGGGTGGGGTCGGTCAAGGGGGGTGGGGTGGGTCAGGGGTGGGTGGGGGTGAGGTAGGAGGTGGGGTCGGCCACCACCCGGTCGAGGACCGCGTGGGCGGCGCCGGTCAGGGCGGGCAGGTCGCCCGCGCGGGCGGTGTCGACGCTCGGCGGTGCCCAGGGCGCGGCGAGCACGTGCGCCTGCAGCGCCGCGAGGACGGGAGCCGTGAGGTGGTCCGCGAGGCGCGCGTAGGTCCCGCCGAGGACGACGTGCGGCACGTCGACCGTGTTGACGACGTTCGCGAGCGCGACGCCCAGGGCCTCACCCGCTGCGTCGACGGCGGCTCGCGCGGCGGGGTCGTCGGCCTCGAGCGCGGCCACGAGGGGTGCGACGCCAACCTCTCGTTCGAGGCCGGCCGCACGCAGCATGGCGTCCTGACCGGCGACCTGCTCGAGCTGGCGCGCACCCGCGACGAGCGTGTGGCCGAGCTCGCCGGCCCAGCCGTGCCGACCGCCGAAGACACGCCCGTCGAGCACGATCGCCGCACCGATGCCGATCTCGCCGGACACGAACACGAAGCTCGGCTGTCCGTCGGGCCGTCGCACGCGGGCCTCGGCCAGCGCGGCGAGGTCGGCCTCGTTGGCGAGCGCCGGCCGGTGCTCGGCGAACACGCGCGACGCCCCGGCGAGCAGCCCGACGACGTCGACCTCGCGCCAGCCCAGGTTGGGCGCCAGGAGCAGCGTGCCCGTCGTCCGGCCGACGAGCCCCGGCAGCGCGAGCGCAGCGCCGACGACCCGCACGGCACCGTCGGAGGCTGCGGCACGGTCGACGACCGCGGCACCGTCGGACGTCGGAGCCGGTGCGGCGGCGGTCGCCGCGGCGGGAGCGAGTGCGGTCGCGGCGGCCGTCTCGTCATCGGGGTCGCCGGACGGGTCGAGGTGGGCGCGTGCCGCGCGCAGTGCCTCGTCGAGCGTCTCGTCGGCCACGGCGCCCAGGACCCGCAGGACGCTCGCAGGGTCGGACCCGCGGTAGTCGGCGTGCACGGCGCGCTCGGCGAGCACGTGCCCCGCGAGGTCGATCACGCGCACCGCGAGGTAGTCGACGTTGACCTCCGCACCGAGCGCGAGCAGCGTCCCGGCGGCGGGCACGAGCGGGACGGCGGGGCGTCCGGCCCGTTGCGTCGGGACGGGGTCGAGCTCGGCGAGCAGGCCGCCCGCGACGAGCCGGTCGACGAGCGCGGAGACGGTCGCGCGGGTCAGCCCGGTGGCCGCCGCGATGTCGGCGCGCGAGGGTGGGGTCGCCAGCGTGGCTGCGGCGTCGAGCACCTCGCGCAGCACGAGGCCCAGGTTGAGCTCACGCAGGGTGGCCTGCCGCGCCGCAGCACTCTTCACGGGCTTGACCTTAGTGCGTCCCGGCCATAAGTTCAGCCATACAACAAAAGCAGTTCCCCGCTCGACGACGAGAGGTACCGAGATGGTCCGCAAGCCCACCCCCGCTGACAAGTTCTCCTTCGGTCTGTGGACCGTCGGCTGGAACGCGCAGGACCCGTTCGGCTCGGCCACGCGCCCGTGGCTCGACCCCGTGGAGTCCGTGCACAAGCTCGCCGAGCTCGGTGCCGCGCACGTCACGTTCCACGACGACGACGTGGTGCCGTTCGGCTCGTCGGACGCCGAGCGCGAGAAGATCCTCGACCGGTTCCGCGGCGCGCTCGCCGAGACCGGCATCACCGTCGAGATGGTCACGACGAACACGTTCACGCACCCGGTCTTCAAGGACGGCGCGTTCACGTCGAACGACCGCCGCGTGCGGCGCTACGCGCTGCGCAAGATCCTGCGCAACGTCGACCTCGCCGCGTCGCTCGACGCGGACACGTTCGTCATGTGGGGCGGCCGCGAGGGCGCCGAGTACGACTCGGCCAAGGACCTCTACGCCGCGCACCAGGCGTACGCGGACGGCATCGACACCGTCGCGGCGTACATCAAGGACAAGGGCTACAAGCTGCGCATCGCGCTCGAGCCGAAGCCCAACGAGCCCCGCGGCGACATCCTGCTCCCGACGATCGGCCACGCGCTCGGCCTCATCGCCAAGCTCGAGCACGGCGACATCGTCGGCCTCAACCCGGAGACGGGCCACGAGCAGATGGCCGGCCTGAACTACACGACGGGCCTCGCGCAGGCGCTGTGGGCCGACAAGCTGTTCCACATCGACCTCAACGGCCAGCGCGGCATCAAGTACGACCAGGACCTCGTGTTCGGCCACGGCGACCTGTTCTCCGCGTTCGCGACGGTCGACCTGCTCGAGAACGGCTTCCCGGGCGGCGGCCCGAAGTACACCGGCCCGGTGCACTTCGACTACAAGCCCTCGCGCACCGAGGACTTCGACGGCGTGTGGGAGTCGGCCCGCGCGAACATGGCGACCTACCTCCTGCTCAAGGAGCGCGCGATCGCGTTCCGCGAGGACGCCGAGGTCAAGGAGGCCATCGAGGCCGCCGGCGTGCTGGAGCTCGCCAAGCCGACGCTGAACGAGGGCGAGACGCTCGCCGACTTCCTCGCGGACCGCTCCGCGTTCGAGGACTTCGACGTCGACGCGGTCGCGAAGCACGGCTTCGGCTTCGTGCGCCTCAACCAGCTCGCGCTCGAGCACGCGCTCGGCGCTCGCGGCTGAGCCGACCGAGCAGACCGGACAGGACCCGAGGAGGAGCTGGTATGGCGCTCGTCGCCGGGGTCGACTCGTCGACCCAGTCCTGCAAGGTCGTCGTCCGGGACGCCGCGACCGGAGCGCTCGTGCGCTCCGGTCGCGCGTCCCACCCCGACGGCACCGAGGTCGCACCCGCCGCCTGGTGGGACGCGCTGCAGACCGCGATCGCGGACGCGGGCGGCCTCGACGACGTCGACGCGATCAGCGTCGGCGGGCAGCAGCACGGCATGGTCACGCTCGACGAGAGCGGCGACGTCGTCCGGGACGCGCTGCTGTGGAACGACACCCGGTCCGCTCAGGCCGCGCTCGACCTGATCGGCGAGGGCGGCGGCGCTCAGGCGTGGGCCGACGCGACCGGCTCGGTGCTCGTCGCGTCGCTCACCGTGACCAAGCTGCGCTGGCTGCGCGACGCGGAGCCGGAGAACGCGGGCCACGTCGCGGCGGTCGCGCTGCCGCACGACTGGCTCACGTGGCGGCTCGCGGGCCACGGCCCGGGTGCGGGCCGCGAGGCGTTCGCGGACCTCGTCACGGACCGGTCCGACGCGTCGGGGACGGGCTACTGGTCCCCCGCGACCGACGACTACCGGCCCGACCTGCTCGAGCTCGGGCTCGGCCACGACGCGGTGCTCCCGCGCGTGCTCGGCCCGCACGAGGCGGGACCGCGCTCGGTCGTCGGCGCTCGTCGTCCTGTGCTCGGCCCCGGGGCCGGTGACAACGCGGCCGCGGCGCTCGCGCTGGGCCTGCGGCCGGGTGACGTCGCGGTGTCGATCGGCACGTCAGGCGTCGTCTCGGCCGTGACGGGCAGCCCCACCGCGGACGGATCCGGCCTCGTCAACGGCTTCGCCGACGCGAGCGGGAACTTCCTGCCGCTCGCGTGCACGCTCAACGCGTCGCGCGTGCTGGACGCGACCGCCCGGATGCTCGGCGTCGACCACGCCGGGCTCTCCGAGCTCGCGCTGCAGGCGCCCGCAGGTGCGGACGGGCTCGTGCTCGTCCCCTACCTCGAGGGTGAGCGCACGCCGAACAAGCCCGACGCGACGGGCGCGCTGCACGGGCTGCGGCTCGCCAACACCACGCCCGCGCACCTCGCGCGGGCCGCCGTCGAAGGCATGCTGTGCGCACTCGCGGACGGCATCGACGCGCTGCGCGAGCAGGGGGTCGCGGTCGAGCGGCTGTTCCTCATCGGTGGTGGTGCGCGGTCGCAGGCCGTGCGCCGCATCGCGCCGAGCGTCTTCGGCCTCGACGTGCTCGTCCCGACGCCGGGCGAGTACGTGGCCGACGGCGCCGCCCGGCAGGCGGCGTGGGTGCTCTCCGGCTCCGACGAGCCGCCCGCGTGGAGCGCGGCGGGTTCGGCCGAGCTGTGCTCGGGTGACGCCGCACCGCACGTGCGCGAGCAGTACGCCGCGGTGCGCGAGCTCACGGGCACGCGCCCCGCGGGGGCCTGACCTCACGGGCCCTGAAGCACGGCGAAGGCCCGGGACCGCAGCGGCTGGCGGCGGTCCCGGGCCTTCGTCGTACGCGTGTCGCGACGGCGACGACGAGCCTCAGTGCGCCCGGTCGTACGCCTCGCGCACCTCGGCGCTGATGCGGCCGCGCTCCGAGACGTCGAGCCCCTGGCCCTTGGCCCACTCACGGATCGCGTGCGCGTCGCTCGAACCACGACGGCGCGGCGACGACGGACGCGCGGCGCCCGCCGAGCGGCCACCGACCTTGCGCGCGTGCCCCACCCAGGTCGCGAACGTGTTGCGCAGCTCCGCGGCGCGCTCCGTGGTGAGGTCGATCTCGTAGCTCACGCCGTCGAGCGCGAACGTGACGGTCTCGTCAGCGGTCGAGCCGTCGACGTCGTCGATCAGCAGGACCTGAACCTTCTGTGCCATGTGCGCTCTCCAAAATCAGGGGTTGGAACGTGCGCACAAGCATCACACCGTGAATCAATTCCCGTCAAACGCCGGGCGCGGATTCCTCGGGCCGATTCTCTTCCTCGCGTCGCGCCTCCGCCTGATCCATGCGCGCGAGCGCCTGCCGCTCGGTGCGGTCCGCGTTGAGGATCGCACGCATCGCGTACCAGAACAGCAGGCCGACACCGACCGACGGAATGACCGCCGTCAGGACCCCGCCGATACCGTCCATGATCAGGCCTGCGGCTTCGTGAGCGGGAACAAGATCGTGTCGCGGATTCCCTGACCGGTCATCGCGATGAGCAGCCGGTCGATCCCCATGCCCATTCCGCCCGAGGGCGGCATCGCGAACTCCATGGCCGTCAGGAAGTCCTCGTCGATGCGCATCGCCTCGTCGTCACCGCGCGCCGCGAGCAGCGCCTGCGCCTCGAACCGCTGCCGCTGGACCACGGGGTCCACGAGCTCGGAATACGCGGTCGCGAGCTCGAGCCCGCGCACGTACAGGTCCCACTTCTCGACGAGCCCCGGCTTGCTGCGGTGGTCGCGCGTGAGCGGCGACGTCTCGACCGGGAAGTCCCGCACGAACGTCGGCGCCCACAGGTGCGCACCCACGTGGTGCTCCCACAGCTCCTCGACGAGCTTGCCGTGGTTGCGCTGCGCGGGCGCGAGCTCGAGCTCGGCCTTCTCGAGCAGCGCGAGCAGCGTCGCGTCGTCGGTGTCGTGCGTGATCTCGACGCCGATCGCCTCGGACAGCGACTCGTACATCGTCAGGTGCGTCCAGTCGCCGCCCAGCTCGTACGGCGTACCGTCGGGCAGCGTCACGGTCGTCGTGCCCAGCGCCTCGAGGGCCGCGGTCTGCACGAGGTCCTGCGTGAGCGCGGCCATCGTGTCGTAGTCGCCGTACGCCTCGTAGGCCTCGAGCATCGCGAACTCGGGGGAATGCGTCGCGTCCACGCCCTCGTTGCGGAAGTTCCGGTTGATCTCGAAGACCTTCTCGACGCCTCCGACCGCGGCCCGCTTCAAGAACAGCTCGGGCGCGATACGCAGGAACAGGTCGATGTCGAACGCGTTCATGTGCGTCTCGAACTGCCGCGCCGCGGCACCTTCCGGCCGGACCTGGAGCATCGGGGTCTCGACCTCGAGGAATCCCCGGCGCGCGAAGTTGTCACGCAGCGAACGCACCACGCCCGCGCGCGTGCGCACCATGTCACGCGACTTCTGGTTGACGATCAGGTCGACGTACCGCTGACGCACGCGGGCCTCGTCGGAAAGCCCGACGACCGTCCCGTCCTCGCGTTCGTACAGGTTCGGCAGGGGCCGGATCGCCTTGGCCGCCATCTGCCACGAGTCCGCGAAGACCGACAGCTCGCCGCGCTTGGACTGGATCACGCGCCCGTGCACGAACAGGTGGTCACCCAGGTCGACGTCCGACTTGAACGCCGCGAGCCGGTCCTCGCCCACCTCGGCGAGCGAGAGCATCGCCTGCAGCCGCGTGCCCGCACCGTCCTGCAGCGTGGCGAAGCACAGCTTGCCCGTGTTGCGCAGGAACACGACCCGACCGGCGACGCCGACCTCGTCGGACGTCTCCTCGCCCGGTTCGAGCGCCGGGTACGCCGCGCGCACCTGCTCGATCGTGTGCGTGCGCGGCAGCGACACCGGGTAGGGCGCGGTCCCCTCCGCGAGCAGCCGCTCGCGCTTCTCGCGCCGGATCCGGATCTGCTCGGGCGTGTCGTCGACGGGCAGGCCGTCGACGGGCGCGTCGGAACCGGGCGAGAGGGGGGTGTCGGTCACCCGCCCATGGTAGTCGGCGCCCCGCACGTGCTCCGCGTCGCAGGCCCTCAGTCGGCGTCGTCGTAGCCGTCCGCCAGGACGTAGCGCAGGCCCGCCCCACACCATCCGACGACCGTCACGGCCGCGGCGAGCGGCGCGTCCGCTGCGTGGTTCGGCAGCGCCCACACCGCCGCGGTCGCCGCACCGTCGACCGTCCCGAACAGCCAGCAGACCAGCACGACGACGAGCAGCGGGAGCCACGACGTGCGCCGCGGCAGGACGCATCCGCTGAGCGTCGCGAGCGCGACCCCCAGGAGCACGTTCCGCACGACGACGACCGCCGCGTCGGGCGCGTCCCGGACGACCAGGACCGGCAGCGCGGCGGCGACCGTGAGCGCCGCGGTGCCGAACGCGTACCAGCCCGCCCGGCGCAGCCGCATCCGTGCGGGTGCGACGAAGCGCTCGAGCACGGCCGACGGCGGGACCACGCACGTCGTCCACGCCCCGCTCAGCGCGAACGGCACGAGCACGAGCGGGACGGCCGCGCGCGGCACGCTGCCCGACGGCACGCCCACGACGCCCAGCGGCAGGAGCACCCCCGCGACGACGACGAGGACGGCGGCACCGGCGAGCACGTCCAGCCGTCGGCTGCGCGCGAAGAGGACGACGACGCCGCCCGTCAGACGCCGCACGTGCGGGCCGCCCGGAGCAGGTCGAGCGCGGCTGCGTCGTCGAACGGCAGGACCGGCTCCTCGCCGGGCGACACGACCGTGACGTCCGGGACGAGCCAGCCGAGGAACGCGTAGTACCGCTCGACGGCCTCGTCCGCGGGCGTCCCGGGCTCCGCGCAGTCGACGACGAAGCTCGAGATCATCTGCGCGGCGTCGGGCCGGACGGCCTCCGACGTGCCGAACGGCACCGGTACCGGCAGGACCATCCCCGGGCCGCCCGCCGGGCCGTACGTGACGGGCTCCGGCGCGGTCCACACGCTCCGCACGCGTTGCGCGAGGGGCGCGAGCTCCGTGGCGAGGAGATCCAGGTCGCGAGCCTGCTCGCGCGGCAGGCAGACCTGGTCGGCCCCGAGGTCACGGCACGCCCAGCCCCCGGCGGGGACCGCCGCGTACGCGGGCAGCGCCGACACGGGCCCGAGCGCGACGAGGCCGACGACCGTCAGCCCGGCCCCGACGATCGTCGGACGAGCGCGTCGCACGGCCCGGCCCGCCGCGAGCGCGGACAGCCCGCCGCCGAGGCACCCGAGCGCCAGAACGAGCGCCACCACGGACACCGCACGCGGCGCGAGCGTGACCGCGAGCCGGCCCTCCGTCGCCGCGAACCGCAGGATGCCGCCCCCGTCCCCGGGCACGACGACGTACGTGAGGTACAGCGCGAGCCCGACGCCCGGCGGCGCGACCCACGTCGGCACGACGAGGCCCGCTGCGGCACCCAGCGCGGCGGCCGCGACGGTCCCCACGACGACGGGCGCGAGCGCGAGGTAGGCGGCGGGCTGCGCGAGCGAACCGTGCAGCGCGGCGACCAGGCCTGCGACGAGCACGCTCGCGGCGAGCCCCGCGAGCGACCACGCGGTGACCTGCCCCGCCTCGCGGACCAGCACCCGCAGGCGCGCACGGTCCGGGAGCGCGAGCACCAGCTCCCGCGTCGCTCGCCGGTGGACCTGGACGACGGCCGCGCAGACCGCCGCGGCCGTGATCGGCCAGGCCAGCAGCGCGCCCGCGAGCGCGGCCTGGAGCGCACCGGCACCCGACCGCACCATCGCCGGGTCCCGCAGCGCGAGGTCCGCCGCCATCGCGACGGGCCACGTCGACGCGGCGACGACCGCTCCGACGCCGGTACGGCCCGCGCTCATGGTTCCTCCCCGCGCGCGCTCACCCGCGCGAGCACCGCGAGGAACCCGCGCTCCCCTGCCGACATGCCGTCGCCCATCCCGTCGCCGCGGTCGGCCGACGCGCCGAGCTCCTCGAGCGCGTGCGGCGGCCCGCTCCACACGAGCCGCCCCTCGTCGAGCACCAGGATGCGGTCCGCGAGCGACAGGAGGTCGTCGACGATGTGGGTCGCCCACACGACCGCGCGCCCGCCCGACGTCGCGAGCACGTGCTGGCGCAGCCGGACACGCTGCACCGGGTCGAGGCCCGCGGTCGGCTCGTCGAGCACGAGGATCGACGGGTCGTGCACGAGCGCCTGCGCCAGGAACGCGCGACGCGCCTGACCGCCCGAGAGCCGCCCGATCGGGGTGTCCCGACGGTCGCTGAGCCCGACCGCGTCGATCGCGTCGGCCACCCGCACCGCGCCCGAGCGGCCGAGCCGGCTCACCGCGAAGTACCGCACGAGATCGCGCACCGACATGCTGCGCGACCACCGGGGGTCCTGCGGCAGGTACCCGACGGACTCCCGCAACCGCGACGCGTCGGCGTGCGTCACGACGGGCGCACCGTCGAACCGCACCACTCCCTCGTGCGCCAGCTCGAGCCCCGCGAGCAGCCTCAGGAGCGTGGACTTGCCCGCGCCGTTGGGGCCGAGGATCCCCGTGACCCCGACCGCGACCTCGGCCGAGAGGCCGCGCAGCGCGGGGACCCCGCGGTAGGCGTAGCCGACGCCCTCCAGTCGGACGTCGGGACGTCCGCGCGCCGACCGGTCCCCCGCGCCCCCGTGCACCATCGGCCGAACGTAGCAGGAGCCGCGGACGCAGCACTCCCGGCCGTTCGAACTGGCTGCGGGAAGATCGACCCCAACGCGCGGGGCACGCACGAGCGTTGTCGCTACGACATCCCGACGACCGAGGGGAACCGCCGTGGCACGACCATGGGAGCAGCTGCTGGACCAGGTGGCGCGCGAGCGCTGGCCGCGCCTGGTGGCCCACGCCGCGCTCGTCGGCGGCTCGCGGAACGAGGCGCCGGACCTCGTGCAGGAGGCGCTGATCGCGACGTTCCGCGGCCGCGCCCGGTTCACCACCGTCGAGCAGGCCGAGGCGTACGTGCGCCGCGCGATCGCGTCCCGCGCCGTCGACGAGGCCCGCCGCCGCACCCGCGAGCGCCTCGTCGCGCTGCGCGCCGCCGCCCAGCCCGCGCCGCCCGACACCGTCGAGCCACCGGGCCCCGGCCGCGACGTCGTGCGCGCGCTCGCCCTGCTCTCCCCGCGCGAGCGGGCGTGCGTCGTCCTGCGGCAGATGGAGGACCTGTCCGTCGCGGAGACCGCTTCCGTGCTCTCCCTGTCCGAAGGCTCCGTCAAGCGGTACTCCGCCGACGGCCTGGCCAAGCTCGCCGAGATCCTCGGCACCCACCCGCACGACGGGACGGACGACGAGCACGTCCCCGTCCGGCCCACCCCGCGCATCGTCCCCGGAGGCGCACGATGAACCTCGACCAGCTCCTGACCGACGCGCGCGACGAGATCACGCAGTCGACCGCACCCGTCGACGAGCGCACCCTGACCCGCGTGCGCGGCATCGTGCGCCGGGCACGCATCCAGCGGCACACCGTCGAGTCCGTCGGCGCGGTCGCGTGCGTCGGTGTGCTCGGCCTCGGCGCCTGGGCGCTCGCCTCGTCGGGCGCCACCACGCCCGTGGACCCCGCGACGCGCAGCGCGACGCCCGACACCTCGTCGTCCCCGGCCCCCACCCCGACATCGGCACCGACCGCCTCCGCCGACGACGGTCCGGTCGTGCGCGCCGACGAGATCGACGACGCGACCGTGCTCGCCCGGCTGTCCGCTCCACGCACCGGCGAGCGCTGGCACGACGAGCCGATCGACGCGAGCGACGCGCTCGACGCGCTGTTCACACCCGACGAGCTCGCGGGCGGCCCCGAGTACGAGCTCACCCTCGTCGGCGACCGGGAGGTGTCCGCGATCTACGCGCTGCAGCTCCCGGCGATCTTCGAGGGCGACGTCGTGGCCTGGGGCACGCGCGTCGAGCTGTACGAGATCGACGAGGACGGCCCGCGCGCGATCCTGTGCCCGAGCGCGCGCACCGGCGACGCGTGCGCGACCGAGTTCTCGTCGTCGAAGGCCGTCGCGGACCGTGACACGTTCTACGACACGCTCACGCTGCCGGCGAGCCTCCCGCTCGACGAGAGCTGGGCGTTGTCCACCGAGGTCACGCGCACGGACGGTGCGAAGGTCGTCGGGGTGCCCGCGCCGCAGCAGGACGACGAGCAGCCGCTGACCGCCGTCGCGCACCTCGGGGCGCTCACCGTCGTGCAGCGCGAGGTGCGCAGCGAGCTCGACGGCGCGCGGTCGTTCTCCTACGCGGTCCTCACGCCGCTGCGCACGCTCGTGCCCGTCGCCGACGCCGACGTCCCCGGGCTCGACTACCTCGCCATCACGTGGGACGACGGCGTGGACCGCAGCGAGCAGACGGTGGACGGCGCCTGGGCGCGGTATGCCGTGGCCCCCGCCGTCGGCACGTGCTCCAGCGCCCAGGTCACCGTCGACCCCGACCACGACCCGACGCGCTGGCGCACGGCCGGCACGACCGCGGACGGACGCGACGTCGTGGTCCCCGCCGCCGACGACCCGTTCGCGGCCGCCGTGCACCGCTGGCACCTGGAGCACTCCGGCACGATCGACACCGACACCGGCGAGACGCTGACCGGGCTCGCCGCGGGCTACCGCTACGCGAGCGTGGGCGAGCTCCTCGACGCGCAGTCCCTGTACGGCGTGCAGGGACCCGGCGGCGAGTGGCACCTGCACCTGCGACCGGAGGCGACGAACGTCGTCTGGGAGTGTGTGTGAGGCCGCTCAGCCGTGACGCAGGTCGAGGGCCAGGTCGAGGATCGGCGAGGAGTGCGTCAGTCCGCCGACCGACAGGTAGTCGACACCCGTGCCCGCGACCTCGGCGGCGCGGTCCAGCGTGAGGTTGCCGGTCGCCTCGAGCTCGGCACCGGGCGCGACCGCGCGCACGGCGGCGACGACGTCCGCGAGCACCGGGGTCGGCATGTTGTCGAGCAGCAGGAAGTCCGCACCCGCCGCGACGGCCTCGAGCGCCTGGTCGCGCGTGTCCGCCTCGACCTGGATCGCGACGCCCGGGAACCGGGCGCGCACCGCGTCGATCGCGGCCGTGACCGAGCCGGCCGCGGCGACGTGGTTGTCCTTGACCATCGCGACGTCGTACAGGCCCATGCGCTTGTTGGTACCGCCGCCGCAGCGCACCGCGTACTTCTCGAGCGCGCGCAGGCCGGGTGTGGTCTTGCGCGTGTCGAGCACGCGCGCCGACGTACCCGCGAGCGCGTCCGCCCAGCGGCGGGTGTGCGTCGCGACGCCCGACGCGCGCGACGCGAGGTTCAGCAGCGTGCGCTCCGCGACCAGCAGGAGCTGCACGGGTCCGACGAGCTCGGCGAGCACGTCACCGCGCCGCACGCGCGAACCGTCCGGCAGGTGCACGACGAACGTCGCGGGCGTCAGGTCGAGGCGCTGCGCGACCTGACGCAGCACCACGGGCACGGCGACGAGCCCCGCGACGACCCCGTCCGCGCGGGCCACGAGGTCGGCCGTGCCGGTCGTGGTCGCGGCGATCGTGGCCTGCGACGTCACGTCGCGCCCGGGGGTCGGGCCGAGGTCCTCGTCGAGCGCGACCGCGACGAGGCGGTCGATCGCGGCCTCGTCGGGACCCGGGTCGCCCGGCAGGACCCCCGGGCGGGCGCCGGTCGGGTCGCTCTCGAGTGCGGTCATCAGGGTCCTCCGGTCGGCACGGGTGGGCGGGTCGATGTCACGCGACCGGTTCGCGCTGCACGACGAGCGTGCCGTCCGGGTCGAGGCGCGCCTCCAGACGCACGCGCCAGTGCTCGTCGTCCCGGTCAGGGAAGTCGCTGCGCGCATGCCCGCCGCGGCTCTCGTGGCGCGCGAGCGCAGTCGCGGTCAGGACGCTCGCGACCTGGTGCACGTTCGTCGTCTCCCACTCCGCGACCTGCGGCACGGCGAGCAGACGGCCGTCGTCGTGCCGCTGGTGGGCATCCGTCGGCACGGCGGCGAGCTGGGCGGCGGCGCGCTCCAGGCCCGGTGCGGATCGCAGCACCCCCGGTCCGTCCGTCGCGACACGCTGGATGCGCGCACGCGACGCGGCCGCGACGAGCGCCTCGTCGCCCGGCCGGTCGACGGGGTCGCGGTGCACGAGCGCACCCGCGGCGACGTGCTGGGTCACGTGCTCGGTGATGTGCCGGGCGGCCCGGTGCGCGAACACGAGGCCTTCCAGCAGGGAGTTCGACGCGAGCCGGTTCGCACCGTGCACGCCCGTGCACGCGACCTCGCCCGTGGCGTACAGCCCGGGGATCGACGTGCAGCCGACCAGGTCGGTGAGCACGCCGCCCGAGTGGTAGTGCTGCGCGGGCGCGACCGGGACCAGGTCCGTCGTGAGGTCGATGCCGTGCTCGAGCAGGCGCTCGTTGATCGTCGGGAAGCGGCGGCGCAGGAAGTCTGCCCCCAGGTGGCGCGCGTCGAGCCACACGTGGTCCGATCCGGTCGCGGCCATGCGGTGCACGATCGCGTGCGCGACGACGTCCCGCGGCGCGAGCTCCGCCATCGGGTGCACGTCCGGCATGAACCGCACGCCGTCCGTGTCCAGCAGCAGCGCGCCCTCGCCGCGCACGGCCTCCGAGACGAGCGTGAGCTGCCCCTTCACGCCCGACCCGAGCCACAGCACCGTCGGGTGGAACTGCACGAACTCCACGTCACCCAGCACGGCCCCGGCGCGCAGCGCGGCCGCGATGCCGTCGCCCGTCGCCTGCGGCGGGTTCGTCGACGAGCGGAACACCTGACCGATGCCCCCCGTCGCGAAGACCACGGCCTTCCCGAGCGCGGCCCCGACGCCGTCGCGCTGCCCCTCGCCGATCACGTGCAGCGTCACGCCGCACGCCGGGCCCGGTCGCCCGTCCGGCCCCGGCGCCGCCGTGAGCACGTCGAGCACCAGGGCGTGCTCGATCACCTCGATACCCGGGTCGTCGCGCACCGCCTCGATCTGCGCGACGAGCGCGCGCGAGATCTCCGCACCGGTCGCGTCGCCGCCCGCGTGCGCGATCCGGTCCGCGTGGTGGCCGCCCTCGCGCGTCAGCGAGATCTGCCCGTCGGGCTGGGTGTCGAACACCGCACCGCGTCCGACGAGCTCGCGCACGCGCGCCGGTCCCTCGGTCACCAGCACCTCGACCGCGCGCGGGTCGCACAGCCCGACCCCTGCGACGAGCGTGTCCTCGAGGTGGGCGGCGGGCGAGTCCTCCGGGTCCAGCGCCGCCGCGATGCCACCCTGCGCCCAGACCGTCGACCCCGACGCGAGCCGGTCCTTCGTCACGAGCAGCACCCGAGGCACACGCGTGCGCAGCTCGAGCGCCGCCGTGAGCCCGGCGATGCCCGACCCGACGACGATCGCGTCGACCTCGACGACCCAGCCCGCGGCGGGAGCCGCGAGGGCGGTCGCGAGGCGCGTCACCGGGCCGCGCCGTGCGGACCCGGTGCGGCCTGCGTCTCGGTCGTCCCGTGCGCGTGCGGTCCGACGACGCCGCACCCGGGATGCGTGTGCGCGCGTGAGCGGTCCACGGGGTGCGGGTGGTCGACGAGCTCGCGACCCTGTGCGAACGGCACGCCGCTCGGCTGCAGGCCCGCGGCCGCGGTCCACTCCTCGGGCACCTGGCCCGGGTCGTCCGACAGGTCGACGATCCGGTTGTCCGAGTCGACGAGCACCACGTGCGGCTCGTACGTGCGGGCCTCCGCGTCGGACAGCAGCCCGTACGCGATGAGGATGACGATGTCGCCTGGGTGCACGAGATGCGCGGCGGCGCCGTTGATGCAGATCTGCCCGGACCCGGCCTCGCCCGCGATCGCGTACGTCGTCAGACGCGAGCCGTTGGTCACGTCGACGATGTCGACCTGCTGGCCCGGCAGCAGGTCCGCCGCCGCGAGCAGGTCCGCGTCGACCGTGACCGACCCGACGTAGTGCAGGTCCGCCTGCGTCACGGTCGCGCGGTGGATCTTGCCGGTCATCATCGTGCGCATCAGCGTGGTCACGCGACGCCTCCCAGCGTGACGGTGGTGTTGTCGATCAGTCGGGTGGTCCCGACCCGGGCGGCCAGCGCGACGAGCGTCTCGCCGACCCGGTCGTCGGGCACGTCCACGAACGTGTCCGGGTCGACGAGCGCGACGTAGTCCACGTCCCGCACGCCCGCCTCCGCGAGCACGGCCCGCACCGCGGACCGGACCGCCGGCGCCCCGCCCGCGGCCGCGTCCTGCGCCGCCCGCAGCGCTCGCGACAGACCCAGCGCCCGTACCCGCTCGTCGGGCGACAGGTACGCGTTGCGGCTCGACAGCGCGAGGCCGTCCGCGTCGCGCACGAGCGGCACGCCCACGACCTCGACCGGGACGTCCAGGTCCCGCACCATGCGGCGGACCGCCGCGAGCTGCTGCGCGTCCTTGCGGCCGAACAGCGCGACGTCCGGTCGCGTCAGGTGCAGGAGCTTGAGCACGACCGTGAGCACGCCGTCGAAGTGCCCCGGGCGGACCGCGCCCTCGAGCACGTCGCCCAGCGGCCCCGCGGACACCCGCACGAGCGGGTTGCCGTCGGGGTACACCACGTCGGGTGTCGGAGCGAACACGACGTCGCCTGCACCGAGCAGACCCTCGCCCGTGAGCAGCGCGAGGTCGCCCTCGAGGTCGCGCGGGTAGCGCGACAGGTCCTCGCCCGCACCGAACTGCAGCGGGTTGACGAAGATCGTCACCACGACCTGGTCCGCGAGCTCGCGCGCGTGCCGCACGAGCGACAGGTGCCCGGCGTGCAGCGCGCCCATCGTCATGACGACCGCACGCGAGGAACCGTCCGCGGCCAGCGCGCTCGCGAGCTCGGCGCGCGTGCGCGCGAGCGTCGGGGTGCCGCCTGGCGTGGTCATGCGTCCTCCTGGGGGTCGGGCCGCGGGGCCCGCCCGTCCTCGTCGTGCTGGTCGTCGTCCTGGTCGTCGTGCCGGCTCTGCTGCCTCAACCATCCCGCACCGGGATCGATGCCCGCGACCTCGGACGGCTGTGACGTGCCCGACTGCCCCGGCCCGTGCTGCTGGTCGGGCTCGGCCTGCTCGTCGGGCACCGCGGGGGCGAGCGCGTCCAGCACGCGCGCGGCCGCGTCCTGCGCGAGCAGCCCCGCCGCGAGCGCACGCGCCTCGGCCGCACGCGCGAGCACGCGGTACGACGACGCCACGTCCGGCGCCCCCTCGCGCGCCGCGAACGCGTCCAGGACCGCGAGGTGCTCGACGAGCGTGCCCGCGTCACCGCGCCGCACCGGACCGGTGAGCGCACCGATCGCCCCCGCACCGCGCGGCCGCACGTCGGTGAGCCCGTCCCCCGGCGACTCGGCGCGCAGCGCGCCGTCGAGCGCGGCCTCGAGCAGCGGCGCGAGCATGCGCCCCGGGTCGGCGACGCCCGCGGCCGTGAGCGCCTGCGCCGCCTGCGCGACGAGCACGACCAGGTGGTTCGCGCCGTGCGCGAGAGCCGCGTGGTAGAGGCCGCGCGCGTCCTCGTCGAGGACGGTGGGCTCGCCACCGATCTCCACGACGAGCGCCTGCCCGATCGGCAGCACCGCGGCAGGCGCGGTGACCGCGAACGGGCAGCCGACGAGCCGCGCGAGGTCGAGCGACGTCCCCGTGAACGTCATCGCGGGGTGCAGCGCGAGCGGGATCGCGCCCGCCGAGCGCGCGGGCGCGAGCACACCGGCGCCGTACCGACCCGACGTGTGCACGACGATCTGGCCGGCCTGCCACGCGCCCGTGTCCGCGAGCCCGCGCACGAGGTCCGCGAGCGCGTCGTCGGGCACCGCGAGCACGACGAGCTCGGCGCGTCGCACGACCTCCGGGACGGTGAGGACCGGGACCCCCGGGAGCAGCGCCTCGGCGCGGTCGCGCGACTCCTGCGACACCGCGCTCACCCCTACCACGGGATGACCCGCGGCACGCAGCGCGCTGCCCAGGACCGCACCGACCCGACCCGCTCCGACCACGCCGACCCCGAGCCGCCCCGGACGTCGCGCCGGGTCGCTCGGCGCGCTCACGACCCGCGCATCCACTGCTCGGGCCGGGCCGTCGCGCGCGCCGTGCGGGCCCGCTCGGCCTGCTCGTCGAGCAGCGCCGCCGCGACCCGTCCGTCGAGGTGCTCGACGCGTGGCGACACCGGGCCGGGCGTCGTGTGCACGACGAAGCTCGCGAGCCCCAGGCGCCGCTGCAGCGGGCCCTGCGCGAGCCCGAGCGACTGCGTGCGCTCGTGCGGCACGACCGCGACCTGCCGCACCAGGCGGCCCGACCGGGCCAGCAGCGCGGTGCGGGTCACCCGCACGCCGTGCCGGCGCCACGCGAGCGGGTCGACCCAGCGGGCACGACGCGGCGCCGGGGTGAAGCCACCGTCGCCGTCCCGGCCCGTGAGGGCGGCCTCGACCAGCGCGCGCGGGTCGTCGACCCCCAGGTCCGGCAGCACGAGCCACAGCGCGGTGGCCGCCTCGTCGCGCGTCGCCACCGGGTGCAGCACCGTGGCACGGCTCGCGTCCTCGCCCACGCCGTAGCCCGCGACGTTGATCTCGACACGCCACCAGTCGGCCTTGCGCCACAGCCACGGCTGCACGATCCGCACCGCCTGCACCCGGCCCGGCGGGACGGTCTGCGCGCGCTGCTCCGTGAGGCCGTGCCGCAGGCGGATGCCGTCGGGCGAGATCGCCGCGCGGAAGCTCGAACCCGCGTTGACGCGTCCCCACACCGCGCCGACGAAACCCAGGATGCCGGGCAGCATGACCGCGAGACCGCCCGGGTCCCGCGCCGCGATCGAGCCGATCACGCCCGCGACCACGAACACCACGAGCGCGACGGCCGTCCCCGACAGCACGGCCGACCCCATGAGGCGCGGCATGGGGATCGTGTAGACCTCCTCCTCGGGCGCCTCCTCGAACGACGCGCGGCCGGGGCCCGACCGGATCACGCCGTAGGTCGCGCCCGACGTCGGCTCCTCGGGCCGCGTCCCGGGCACGTCCGCACCACCCTCGGCCTCACCCGCGGGCTCCGCCGACGGACCGGCCGTCGCCGGGCTCGCCGGCCGACGCAGACCCGCAGCCAGCGCGAGCAGCTCGCTGCGCAGCGCCTGCGCGTCGGGCTCCCGCAGGTACGCGAGCTGCACGGCCGAGCCGGAGCCGCCCGCGACCTCGAGCCGGAGCTCAGCGAGCCCGAACAGGCGCGCCAGCAGCGGCTGGACCACGTCGACGGCCTGCAGCCGGTCGAGCCGCGCCTGGCGCTGCGTGCGGAACAGCACCCCGGTCTGCAGGTGCACCGCCTCGTCCGTGACCGCGAAGCGCATGTGCCGCCACGCGAGCGCGGAGTACCCCCACCCGACGAGGCCGACGACGAGCAGGATGCCGAGCGCGACGATCCAGCCGTGACCCCCGAGCAGCTCCACCGCGGAGCTCACGTTGTCGGCGGCCTGGAACGAGACGATCGCGACGACCGCCACGAGCGCCTTCCACCCCCGCAGCGCGGGCGTGACGGGGTGCACACGACGCCACGCGTCGGCGGGCACGCCGTCGTCCGGTCCACCGGCCGCACGCGTGAGGGGTGCGGCGTTCGTCGGGCGGTTCACAGACCCGCCAGCCGTCCCTCACCGCGCGACGCGAGCCGGTCGCGCAGGCGCGCCGCCTCGGCGGGCGGCAGACCGTCGATCGACGCGCTCGTCGCGGGCGACGCCGTGTGCAGCTGCACCGACGCGATGCCGAACCGCCGCGCGAACGGGCCCGCGCTCACGTCGACGTACTGCATGCGGCCGTACGGCACGACGACGAGCTGGCGGAACATGATGCCGCGACGCACGAGCAGGTCGTCGGCCCGCTCGGCGTAGGCGATCGCACGCACCTGGCGCGGCACGAGCAGCGCGACCCACGCGGCGACCAGCGCGACGACTCCCGCCGGGATCCACAGCCAGACCGTGGTGAGGAGCGCGAGGACCACGAGGATCACCACGAGCGGCCCGAACCACAGCGCGACGGCGGTGAGCCGCGCGGCGGCCAGGCTCGTCGACACGGGGGTCCACGTCACGTCGGCAGGCTCGAAGGGCAGGCTCGCGGACGCGCGCGGCTGCGTGGGCACCGGGACGTCGGTGGTGGGTTCGCTCGTCACGCGGTCATCCTGCCACCGTCGAGGACCGCGCGGTCGGGCCTGTGGATCAGGTGGACGAACCGGGCGTCACCCCGGCGTCGGGTGCGCGTCAGCCTCGACCTTCTCGTCGTCCCGCGGCGGCGGGACCCGGCAGAACCACTCGACGACGAGGCCCACCCCCGCCAGGATGAGGGCACCGCCCGTCGCGATGCCCGCCGCGACGGCACGACCGCCGTTGCCGGGCGTCGCGAGATCGGCCACGAGCACGATCGTCTGACCGCCGTACCAGCCCGCCAGGAGCGCACCCGTGTAGCACGACGCCTTCGCGAGCACCGCGGTGCGCGCCGCACGGATCGGGTCGAGGTCGGGTCGACGACCGCGCAGGAACTGCCGCACCGCCCAGCCCATCGCGAGCACCACGGCCGCGATGAGCACCTCGACCGCGACCACGAGCCACGGCACCGAGGGCGGCAGCCCGCCCCGGTCCGCGACGACCCGGAACGCAATCCACGTGAGCGCCGCGACACCGACCGCGACGACGACGAGCGTCTGCCAGCGCGTGCGCTGCATCAGTGCCCCGGTGCCGGCGGGTAGCCGGACGAGTAGGGCGCCTCCGAGGCGGTCGGTCCGGGCGGCGGGACCTCGCCCGGCGCCTCGACGTCCCACTGCGCGGCCGGCACGGGTGCCGTGAGCCAGTCGAGCGCGAGCCAGCGGATGCCCTCCTTGTCCGGCGCGGTCGCGGCGAGCGCAGCGACCGGCCCACCGCCGAGACCGGGGAGCACCGCCGACGGGTCGACCTGCGCCCACGGCTGCAGCACGAACGCGCGCTCGTGCGCGCGCGGGTGCGGCAGCTCGAGGTCGTCCGTCACCGCGAGCACCGAGCCGTACACGACGATGTCGATGTCGAGCGTGCGCGGACCCCAGTGCTCGTGGCGCTCACGACCGTGACCGAGCTCGACGGACTGCGTGACCCGCAGCAGGTCGCGCGGCGACAGCGTCGTGCGGACCAGGATCACCGCGTTGAGGAAGTCCGGCTGCTCGGGCCCGCCGACGGGCGCGGTGCGCGCGAGCGGCGACACGTCGACCACGTCGACGCCCGGCGTCCGGTCGAGGTCACCCACCGCCTCACGCAGCGTCTCCTGCGCGTTGCCGAGGTTCGCGCCGAGCGCGAGGACGACGTCGACCGGTGCGTCCGGGGCGGTGTCGAGCACGTCCGTCTCGAGCACGCCCTCGACGACGTCGTCGGCGGCCACGTCCGCGTCGCGCACCTCGAGCGCGTCGAGCGCCGCGAGGTCCAGCGGCGACATGACCTGCGTCGCGGTCGCGTCGTCGGGCTGCACCGCGTCGCCGACGACCGGCTCGACGGGCCCGGGTGCGACCGCGCGCTCGTCGGCCGGGTGCACCTCGACGGGCGCCGCCCCGACTGCGTGCACCGCGACGTCGCCGCCGAACGGCCCGCCCGTGACGACCTCGCCGGGCGGCGGGAGCTGCGGCAGCGGCGCGAGCGCGCCCACGACGTCGACCTGAGGCGTCGCGAGCGGGAGCGCGGCGGTCGGCGCCGGTGCGCTCGTGCTCGTCGCGACGCGCTGCGGGGTCTGCGGCCGGTACGGCTCAGCCGCCGGGAGCTTGCCGCGATCCCGTCGGATCGCGACGACCACGTCACCGAACGGCACCGTGATGGGCGCCTGCGGCTTGTGCACCGCGACGTCGACCGCGCTCACGGCCCCGTCGGCGAGCACGGTCGCCGCGATCCGCTCGGCGACCGTCTCGATGAGGTCCGCGGGCGGACCCTCGATCACCGCGACGACCTGCTGCGCGAGCGCGCCGTAGTCGAGCGTGTGCGCGAGGTCGTCGCGCGCCGCCGCCCGTCGGGTGTCGAGGTGCACGACGACGTCGACGACGAACGTCTGCCCCTCGCGCCGCTCGTGCTCGAACACGCCGTGGTAGCCCGTCGCGCTCACCCCGACGAGCCGCACCTGGTCCAGGCGGTGCCCCTGGGCGTCGGTCACGTCGCTCATGCGTCCTCCTGGTGCGGCGGGGGCCCGATGGTCCTCGGGCGGGTCGTCGGGTCTGTCGTCAGGTGGGCACCGGCGCCGTCCGACGAGCTGACGCCACCCTGCCACGCGGCGGCGACCCGGACCGCATCCGCGGACGAGCCGACCTCGTGCACGCGCACGCACCACGCGCCCGCGGCCGCGGCCAGCGCGCTCACCGCCGCGCTCGCGTGGTCGCGTCGCAGCGGCGGCGCCGGCGCGCCGTCGGGCGCGGCCAGCAGATGGCCGAGGAACCTCTTGCGGCTCGCGCCGACGAGCACCGGGAAGCCGTCCGCGACGAGCTCCGGCAACCGACCCAGCAACGGCCAGTTGCTCGCGCCCGGCTTCGCGAAGCCCAGCCCCGGGTCGAGCACGACCTGTTCGTCACGCACGCCCGCGGCCCGCAGCGCCGCGACGCGCTGCGCGAGCTCGGCGCGCACGTCCGCCACGACGTCGTCGTACCGGTCGAGGTCGTCCATGACGTCCGCGTGCCCGCGCCAGTGCATCGCGACGTACGCGACGCCCGTGCGCGCGACCACGCCGTACATCGCGTCGTCCGCGAGCCCGCCGGACACGTCGTTCACGACGGCCGCACCCGCCGCGACCGCGTCCCGCGCCACGGCGGCCCGCGTCGTGTCGACGCTCACGACCGCGCCGTGCCGCGCGAGCTCCTCGATCACCGGGAGCACGCGGTCGCGCTCCTCGTCCACCGGGACGCGCCGGGCACCGGGCCGCGTCGACTCACCGCCCACGTCGAGCAGGTCCGCGCCCTGCTCGAGCAGGGACAGGCCGTGCGCGACCGCTGCGGCGGGTGTGAACCAGCGACCGCCGTCCGAGAACGAGTCCGGCGTCACGTTGACGACGCCCATCACGAGGCAGCGCCCCGCGCGGCGCAGCCCGTCCGGCAGTCCCACGGGTCCCTCGACGTCCACGCCCCGAGCCTAGGGCGCACCGGCCCCGTCGCGTGCCGGCCGGGTGGCCGCGCGAGCTCGCTGCCCCGGGCACCCAGCCGGTGCGCGCCGGGCGGCCGACCTACGCTGGACGGGTCCGACCGGTCCGGTCCCGCGCGAGTCGTGCGCGGGTCGTGCGCGGGTCGTGACGGCGCGGCGACCAGTCGGCCGCACGACCTGCGACGGAGCCCTCGGGCCCCGTGGACGGGCTCTGGTCACGAGCGCAGGAGGACGACATGCCGCACGGAGACATCACGCACATCGACATCCCGGTCACGGACCTCGTGGCCGCCGCGCAGTTCTACGGGTCGCTGTTCGGCTGGCAGATCGCCGAGGTCCCCGGCTTCGAGGGCTACCCGATGTGGCAGGCGCCGAACGCGATCAGCGGCGGCGGCCTGACCCTGCGGTCGGAGGACTTCACGCAGCCCCGCAGCTACGTCGAGGTCGACTCGATCGACGACGCGCTGGCCCGGGTCACCGAGCTCGGCGGGACGATCACCATGGCGAAGTCGCCCATCAGCGACACGAGCTGGTGGGCCGTGTTCACCGATCCCGACGGCAACAGCGTCGGCCTGTACGAGGGGACGACGACCGTCTGACCCGACCGCTCAGGCCAGCAGGCCGATCATCACCGAGCCGACCATCGCGACGACGGCGATCGCCGCCACCGTCATGAGCACGGTGCGCGAACGCATGAACCTCACGGTGCCTCCTGGGTGCCGTCCGACGACGAGGGCTCGTCCTCGCCACGCAGGCGCGGCTCGGTGCGGTGCTCGGGCCGGAAGCCGAACTTGTCGGCGTAGAACGCGCGCACGACGTCCATGTCGGCGCGCACGTCGCCCGTGAGCTCGACGGTCGGCCCGAGTCCCGTCGTCATCGTCGTGCGGTCCACGTAGCCGAGCGTGACCGACCACCCGACGTCGCGCGCGATGCGGTAGAACCCCGACTTCCAGCCGTCGCCCCGTCGCGTACCCTCGGGCGTCACGACGAGGTAGAACCGCTCCCCGCCCCGCACGCGCGCGACGAGCTCGGCGACCAGCCCCGACGGGTCGCGCCGGTCCACCGGGATGCCACCCAGGCCACGCATGATCGGCCCGGCGAGCCCGCGGAACAGCGTGTGCTTGCCGAGCCAGCGGAACGGCAGGTCCTGCTCCCAGGCGATCGCGAGCATCAGGACGAAGTCCCAGTTCGAGGTGTGCGGTGCCCCGATGAGGATGCCCGCACCGTCGCGCGGTGGACGCGTCGTGACGAGGCGCCAGCGGCTGCACCGCCAGAAGACCCGGGAGACCGCCCGGCGCAGGCTCATCGCGCGCCTGCGCTCAGCGCGTGTGGATGAGGCTCATGGCCTCGGCGCGGGTCGCGGCGTTGCGCATCTGACCGCGCACCGCCGAGGTCACGGTCCGCGAGCCAGGCTTGCGGACCCCGCGCATCGACATGCACAGGTGCTCGCACTCGACCACGACGATCACGCCCCGCGGCTGGAGCTGCGCGACGAGCGCGTCGGCCACCTGCGACGTGAGCCGCTCCTGCACCTGCGGCCGTCGCGCGAACACGTCGACGAGCCGGGCCAGCTTCGACAGCCCCGTGATCCGGCCGTCCGCACCCGGGATGTAACCGACGTGCGCGACGCCGTGGAACGGCACGAGGTGGTGCTCGCACGTCGAGTACACCTCGATGTCCTTGACCAGCACCATCTCCTCGTGACCGAGGTCGAAGGTCGTCGTCAGGACGTCCTGCGGCGTCATGCGTAGGCCGGCGAAGATCTCGCGGTAGGCGCGCGCGACGCGCGCGGGCGTCTGGAGCAGGCCCTCGCGGTCGGGGTCCTCGCCGATCGCGAGCAGCAGCTCACGGATCGCGGCCTCGGCGCGTTCCTGGTCGTACTCGCCGACGGCACCCGTGGGCGGCGTGATCGGGTCGACCATCACGGGGCCTCGGTCGTCGGCCCGGTCGTCGGCTCGGGCGACTCGCCCGGGGGCACCTCGACGGCCTCGACCGGGGAGCGCTCCGGGTTGGCAGCCGCCGCCTCGTCCTCGGGGACCACCGCGCTGCCGTCCTGCGCGGCGACCTCCGCGGGCGTCAGGACCGGCGGACGGTCCGAGACCGCACGCTGGTCGCTCGAGAGCCACACCTGCCGCGGCGGGCGCTTCTCGATCGGCCGGAAGATCTCCGCGAGCTGGTCCGCGTTGAGCGTCTCCTTCTCGAGCAGCTCGAGCACGAGCGCGTCGAGCACGTCGCGGTACTCGACCAGGATCTCCCACGCCTCGTCGTGCGCGTGCTCGATGAGCGCGCGCACCTCGGCGTCGATCCGGCCGGCGACCTCCTCGGAGTAGTCGCGCTGGTGGCCCATGTCCCGACCGAGGAACACCTCGCCCGAGTCCTGACCGAGCCGGATCGCGCCGAGCGAGCTCGACATGCCGAACTGCGTGATCATGCGCCGCGCGGTCGCGGTCGCCTTCTCGATGTCGTTGCCCGCACCCGTGGTCGGGTCGTGGAACACGAGCTCCTCGGCGACCCGGCCGCCCATCGCGTACGCGAGCTGGTCGAGCAGCTCGTTGCGCGTCACGGAGTACTTGTCCTCGACCGGCATGACCATCGTGTAGCCGAGCGCCCGGCCGCGCGGCAGGATCGTCACCTTCGTGACCGGGTCCGTGTACCGCAGCGCCGCCGCGACGAGCGCGTGCCCGCCCTCGTGGTACGCCGTGAGCTTCTGCTCCTTGACGTTCATGACGCGCGTGCGCTTCTGCGGGCCGGCGACGACCCGGTCGATCGCCTCGTCGAGCGCGTGGTCGTCGATGATCTGCGCGTTCTTGCGCGCCGTGAGCAGCGCGGCCTCGTTGAGCACGTTCGCGAGGTCCGCACCCGTGAACCCGGGCGTGCGGCGCGCGACCGCGGTCAGGTCGACCGCGGGCGCCATGGGCTTGCCCTGCGCGTGCACCTGCAGGATCCGCTCGCGGCCCTTGAGGTCGGGCGGCTCGACCGAGACCTGCCGGTCGAACCGGCCCGGCCGCAGGAGCGCCGGGTCGAGGATGTCGGGCCGGTTCGTCGCGGCGATGAGGATGACGTTCGTCTTGACGTCGAAGCCGTCCATCTCGACGAGCATCTGGTTGAGCGTCTGCTCGCGCTCGTCGTGCCCGCCGCCCAGGCCCGCGCCGCGGTGACGACCGACCGCGTCGATCTCGTCGACGAAGATGATCGCGGGCGCGTTCTGCTTGGCCTGCTCGAACAGGTCGCGCACGCGCGAGGCACCGACGCCGACGAACATCTCGACGAAGTCCGAGCCGGAGATCGAGTAGAACGGCACACCCGCCTCACCCGCGACCGCACGCGCGAGCAGCGTCTTGCCCGTCCCCGGCGGGCCGTACAGCAGCACACCCTTGGGGATCTTCGCGCCGACCGCCTGGAACTTCGCGGGCTCCGTGAGGAAGTCCTTGATCTCGCCGAGCTCCTCGACGGCCTCGTCGACACCCGCGACGTCCGCGAACGTCACCTGCGGCGACTCCTTGGACACCAGCTTGGCGCGCGACTTGCCGAAGCTCATGACGCGCGAGCCGCCGCCCTGCATGTTCGCCATGAGGAACCAGAAGATGCCCAGGATGATGATGAACGGCAGCACGAGCGACAGCAGGCTGCTCCACCAGGACGTCTGCGGGTTGACCGACGTGAAGCCCTTGTCGAGGTCGGCGTCCTGCACCGCCTTGACGACCGTCTCGCCCTGCGGCGCGACGTACTGGAACTGCACGAGCTTGCCGAAGTCGTCCTCGTCCTTGACGAAGTTCTCCTTGAGCGTGAGCTGCACGCGCTGCACGCCGTCGGTGATCTTCGCGGACTCGACGGTGTCGCCGCGCAGCAGCGACAGGCCGTCGGACGTGTCGATGGACTTGACGCTGGGCTGGGCCAGCGTGCTCACGCCGATCCAGAGCAGCACGACGGCCAGGACGATCCACAGCAGCGGACCGCGGACTAGGCGCTTGACGTTCATAGGCGTTCGGGGCCGAGCCCCACATCCTCCTGCTCGGGCGGGCTGACCGGTCGAACGTACACGGTCGGTCTGACGTTCCTCGTGGCTGTTCGCGCAGGGCACAGCCCGCTCACCCGCGGCCCGCCCCGACCCTCGTCGGGCACGCCGACCGCGTCAGGGCGCGTAGACGTGCGGTGCGAGCGTCCCGACGAACGGGAGGTTGCGGTACCGCTCGGCGTAGTCGAGCCCGTACCCGACGACGAACTCCGACGGGATGTCGAAGCCCACGTACCGCACGTCGACCTCGACCTTCGCGGCATCCGGCTTGCGCAGCATCGTCGCGATCTCGACGCTCGCCGGGCCGCGGCTGCGCAGGTTCGACACGAGCCAGGACAGCGTCAGGCCCGAGTCGATGATGTCCTCGACGATCAGCACGTGCTTGCCCGTGAGGTCCGTGTCGAGATCCTTGAGGATCCGCACGACGCCCGACGACTTCGTGCCCGAGCCGTACGACGAGACCGCCATCCAGTCCATCGCGATCGGCGTGTGCACCCGGCGCGCGAGGTCCGCCATGACCATGACCGCACCCTTGAGCACACCGACGAGCAGCAGGTCCTTGCCCGCGTAGTCCGCGTCGACCTGCGCCGCGATCTCGTCGAGCCGCGCGTGCAGCTGCTCCTGGGTCAGCAGGACCTTCTCGAGGTCGTCTCCCATGTCCGCAGGGTCCACTGCTGCTCCGTTCAGGCAGGCGCGCCGACCGTGCGGTCGGGTGCGCGGGGCGTCACTCGGCCCGGTGCGTCCGGGTCGTCCCGGGTCCTCCCGCGGGGTCGAGGGGAGGGTCGTCCGGTCCGACGACAAGACTGCCACAGCACCGACGGGCGACCACCCGGCCGGGCACCTGCACCGGCCCCTGGCCGCGCCACTCGACGAGCAGCGCGTCGACCGCCAGCACGTGCACGCGGTGCACCGACCCCGCGGGCGCACCCGCCGCGACGAGCGCCGACCGCACCGCACGGCGGCGCACCGCGTCCGGCGCCGCGGCGAGCGTGCGCGCGTCCAGCACGACGAGGTCCCGGTCGCGGCGGCTCCCGGCGCCGGGCCCGTCGGACGGCCCGTCGGACGGCTCGCCCGCGCGCTCGTCGGACGGCCCGTCGGCACGCTCGCCCGCGCGCTCGTCGGGCGAGCCTGCCGCACGCTCGTCGGCGGGACCGCGCGACACCCCTGCGACCGTACGGGCCCGCGCGACGAGCTCGTCGGCCGCCGCCTCGAGCGCGACGGCGTCCTCGCGCAGCTGCGTCGCGGTCCGCGCGAGCGCCGCCGCGACCCCCGGCCCGAGCTCGCGCTCGAGCACCGGCAGCACGTGCGCGCGCACGCGGCTGCGCAGCGGGTCGTCGGGGCCGCCGGCGTTCGTCGGGTCGTGCCACGGGTCGAGGCCCAGCGCGGCGCACACCGCGAGCGTGTCGGCGCGGCGCACGTCGAGCAGCGGCCGACGCAGCCGCCCGCGGACGGCCGGCATCCCCGCGAGCGAGCGCGCACCTGAGCCGCGCGCGAGCCCGAGCAGCACGGTCTCCGCCTGGTCGTCGAGCGTGTGACCGAGCAGGACGGCCGCAGCACCGGTCTCGTCGGCCACGCGCTCGAGCGCCGCATACCGCGCGGCGCGCGCCGCGGCCTCGGGCCCCCCGGGTCCGGTCACGTCCACGCGCACGACGAGCACCGGGTCGAGCCCGAGCGCGCGGCACCGGTCCGCGGCCCACGCCGCGACGTCCGACGACCCCGCGACCAGCCCGTGGTCGACGACCACCGCCCCGACGCGTCGCGCACCCGTGCGCGGGACCGCGAACGCCGCGCACGCCGCGAGCGCGAGCGAGTCCGGCCCGCCCGAGCACGCGACGAGCACGAGCGCGTCGTCGGACAGGTCGGCGACCGCCGCCGTCACGGCCCGACGCACCGCCGCGACACGCCGATCCGGTCCGACCACGTCCGCCCGGCCTCAGCCGTGGACCCGGCGCACCCACGCACCGGGTTCCGCGATCTCGGCGGGCCGCGGCAGGTTCTCGGGCGCCGCGAACACCGCGTTCAGCCCGCTCACGCCGACGCGCGAGCGCACCGTGCGCACGAAAGCCGCCCCCTCGCGGTACTGCGCGAGCTTCGCGTCCATGCCGAGCAGCCGCCGCAGCACCCCCTGCGGGCCCCGGGCGCGCGCCGACGAGTCACGTCGGGCCTCGAACTTGCGCCGGATCTCCCGCACGCTCGGCACGATCCGCCGCCCGACCGCGTCCATCGCGACGTCGGCGTGCCCCTCGAGGAGCGCCATCACCGCGCCGACCTCGGCGACGACGTCCCGCTGGTCCGGCGGCAGGACGTCGAGGATGCTCGCGTCGTCGTCGGTCAGGACCCGGCCCACGGCCGCGACCATCCGCCCGACCGACTCCTCGCCCTCCCCCACGACGTCCCCCAGCAGCGCGGCCGACCGCGCTCGCAGATGCCCCGCGAGCCACGGCGCCGCGGCGAACTGCAGCGCATGCGTCTGCTCGTGCAGCGCGACCCAGAGCCGGAAGTCCGCAGGCTCGACCCGCAGCGACCGCTCGAGCTGCAGGACGTTGGGCGCGACGAGCAGCAGCCGCCCCTCACCCGCGGCGCCCAGCGGTGCGCCTGCAGGCGGGGTGAACGGGTCGAACTGCCCGAGCACCTTGCTGGAGAGCACCGCCAGGACCGCGCCGAGCTGCGCCCCGCCGACGAACCTGCTCGCGACGCTCGGTGCGCCGTGCGTCGGTCGCCCGTCGGCGACATCGTCGGACACGCCGGGGTCACCGGGACCATCGGGGCCAGCGGAACCATCGGGGTCAGCGGAGCTATCGCGGTCAGCGGAACCATCGGGGTCAGCCGGCGCCGACGGCGGTGAGGACATGACCTCGAGCATGCGCGCGTTCGCGCGGGTCCAGCCTGCGCGGTCGACGACGAGGACGCGCGACACCTCGCCGGCCGCCCGTCCGTCGGCAGGCTCCAGGCGTGTCACGCGCGACGCGTGCTCGGCAGCCGGTGCAGCGGCCTCTCGCAGCCCCGCGACGAGCACCTCGAGCTCGTCGCGGTCGGCACCCCGGCCCGGCCGCGCCACGCGTGACGCCACCCGCGCTGCGACGCCCCAGTCGACGCCACCGCCCACCTGCGCGCCGACGACTGCCCCGGTCCCAGCCGCCCGGTCAGCACCCGCCCCACGACCCGCGCCCACCCTCGAGGTCGCACGCATCACCGGGCTCATGCGCCTCACGGTAACCCGCCCCACCTCACTCCTCCCTCCCACCCACCCCGCACCACCACATCCCTCCCCGTCCCCCTCCTCCCCCCGCGACTTCGCGGCTCCGACCACGACTTCGTGCCCCACGGCCCGCGACCCCGCACCCCCACCCGCGACCTCACGACAAAACCCGCGAACTCACCGAGCCGCCCAGCCCTCACCCCACCGACCACCGCCCAGACGTGCCCCGCGCCCCACCACCTCCTCCTCCCGCACGCGACTTCGCGGCTCCGACCACGACTTCGTCCCCCACGGCCCGCGAACTCATGACTCGACGCGCGACTTCGCGGCTCCGGACACGACTTCGTTCCCCGTGGCCCGCGACGCCGCACCCCCACTCGCGAACTCGCGGCCCTGCGTGGTGAGCGCGGGCGCGATCCGGCGGCCAGGTGCTTGCCACCGCCTTCCCCGCGGTCGGCGCCGTTCGGTGAAGCCATGGTTGAACGACGCGCCGAGCGAGCCACGGCGTGTCGTTCAACCATCCCTTCGCTGAATGGCGCGCTGGGTGAGGTGGAGCGCGACGACGCGCGGGGCGGGGCCAGCAGCCGAGCCGGGCCAGTCAGCAGCGAGCGAGCCAGCGGCCGAGCCGGGCCGGTCAGCAGCGAGCGAGCCAGCAGCAGAGGCGGGTCGGTCAGCGGCGGGTGGGGCCAACGGCGGAGGCGGGCCGGTCAGCGGCGGGTGGGGCCAACGGCGGAGGCGGGCCGGTCAGCGGCGGGCGCACCAGCGGTGGAGGTGGTGCGGTCAGAAGCGGTGGGGGTGGCGGCGGTGGGTGGGGTGTGCCGGTGGGGTGGGGCAGGCGGGGGTGGTGGGGCAGGCGGAGGTGGTGGGGGTGGCGGGTCAGGCGGGGGTGGCGGGTCAGGTGGGGGTGGGGGTGTGGAGGGCGGTGACCAGGTCGTCGATCGCGAGGAGCACGGGCGTCGGCCACAGGTCCTTCGGGTAGGCGACCAGGATCGCGAACTCGAGCTGGCGGCCCGACGCGTCGACGACCGAGCCCGCGAGCCCCCGTACGCCGGACAGCGACCCGGTCTTGGCACGCACGAGCCCGCGCGCCTGCGACTTCTGGTACCGCGGCGAGAGCGTGCCGGTCAGGCCACCGACGGGCATGCCCACCGCGATGGGACGCAGCTCGGGGTGCGCAGGGTCGAGCACGAGCTGGACGAGGCCGAGCAGGGTCGTCGGACGCAGGTGGGAACCCGACGCGAGGCCCGACGCGTCGGTGAGCTGCGCGCCGGACGTGTCGACGCCCAGCCGGGTCACGGCCTGCAGCACGGCCTGCGTGGCGCCGTCGAACGTCGCGGGGAGCTTCTGGTCGATCGCGACGAGGCGCGACACCGCCTCGGTGATGGTGTTGTCCGAGCTCTCGAGGAAGAACTCGACGATCTCGGGCAGCGGCGCGGAGGACACGCTCGCGAGCACGGTCGCACCCGCGGGAGCGGCACCGCGCACGGGTGCGCCCTGCACCGTGATGCCGGCCTCGGTGAGCCGCTGCGCGAAGATCTTCGCCGCCGCGAGCGTCGGGTCGGCGGAGCGCGGCGGGTACTCGAGGCCGTCCTTCGTCGCACCGATCTTCACGGCGAGCGCCGTCACGGGCGCGACGTAGCCCATCGCGAGGTCGCCCTCGTCCCAGCCGGGGCTCGTGCGCGGACCGGTGAAGAGCGTGTCGTCGACCCGGAGGGTCACCTCGGTGAGCCCGACGAGCCTGAGCTGCTTGGCCGCCGCGCGCGCGAGGTCCCCGAGCCCGGCTCGGCCGTTGACGACGCCCGCGTCGCCCTCGTCGGGCCCGAGCATCATGTCGCCGCCCCCCACGAGCACGACCTGGTCACCGGGGCCGCGCACGACGCTCGTCGTGAGCGTGGTCGACGCGTCGAGCGTGCCGAGCGCCGCGACCGCGGTGACGAGCTTCGCGGTCGATGCGGGCTCGCGGGCCGTGCTCGCGTCGTGCTCCGCGAGCACCTCGCCGGTGAGCCGGTCCGCCACGACGACCCCGACGTGCGCGTCGTCGCCCAGCCGCGGGTCGGCCGCGAATCGGTCGACGAGGCTCTGGACGTCGTCCGCGTCCGGAACCGGTGCGGACGCGTCGACGTCCCCGAGCGCGGGCACGATCTCGTCGGGCAGGATCGCCCCGGGCGCCTGCGGGAAGGGCGCGGGGTCGGCCGCGACGGGGTCGAGCGTGAGGATCCCGGGCACGACGTCGTAGGCGTCGGCGGTCGCGTAGCCGCCGAGAGCGAGCACGAGCACGAGCGCCGAGACGGACACCGCGCGGGTGCCTGTGGTCATCGTCACGCTCCGCTCGTCGGGCCGGGGGTGGGCACGGACGGGACTGTCGGGCCACCGGTGCGTCAGACTATGACGCACCAGTCGGTGCGCCGGGGACCACAGGCGCGCCGGAAACGAGCCACGCCGTCGGACCGCGCCCCTCGACCGGGCGGTGCCGCGCCGACGAGCGGACAGGAGAGCCGTGGAGTTCGACGTCACGATCGAGATCCCCAAGGGTCAGCGCAACAAGTACGAGGTGGACCACGCGACGGGGCGGATCCGGCTCGACCGCATGCTCTTCACGTCGACGCGCTACCCGGACGACTACGGCTTCATCGAGGGCACCCTCGGCGAGGACGGCGACCCGCTGGACGCACTCGTGCTGCTCGAGGAGCCCACGTTCCCCGGCTGCCTCATCCGCTGCCGCGCGCTCGGCATGTTCCGCATGCGCGACGAGGCGGGCGGTGACGACAAGGTGCTGTGCGTCCCGACGGGCGACCAGCGCGCGGCCTGGCGGCAGGACATCGACGACGTGTCCGACTTCCACCGCCTCGAGATCCAGCACTTCTTCGAGGTCTACAAGGACCTCGAGCCGGGCAAGTCCGTGGAGGGCGCGCACTGGGTCGGGCGCGCCGACGCCGAGGCGGAGATCGAGCGGTCGCGCCAGCGGGCGGTCGACGCGGGCTACGACCACTGAGCCGACCGTCCGTCCGGTAGGACCGCGCAGGGCGTCCCCCTCCCGGGGTGGGCGCCCTGCGGCGTACGGGGGGGTGCACACCGGGGGTCCGTGGCGGGGCTGCGCGGCGGGGGTCCGACGAGCGTGACGTCCCGACGAGCGCCTCGTGGGGCTGCGCTGCGACGCGCGTCGGCTACGGACGGCCGGCGTACGGCATCGAGCCCGCGTAGCGCATCGCGGTGATGCGCACGGTCAGGCCCGGGCGGGGCGCCTCGATGATCTGCCCGCCGCCGATGTACATCGCGACGTGGTAGATGGAGTCGGGGTTCTTCGGGTCGGTGCCCCAGAACACCAGGTCACCGGGGCGCATGTCGGCGTAGGCGACCTTGAGGACCTGCTTGTACTGGTCGCGCGACGTGCGGTACAGCGAGACGCCCGCGGTGCGCCACGCCGTCATGGTCAGGCCGGAGCAGTCGTAGCCGGGGCCGACGCCCGCCCACACGTAGGGCGCGCCGAGCCGGGTCTTCGCGGCGGCGACCGCGTTCGCGCCGAGCGCGGCGGACCCGCGCGAGACCCCCGTCCCGAGCCCGTACCGGTCGGCGGCCGGCGCGGGCGGGGCAGGCGGGGTCGTGGGTGCGCTCGGTGCCGGGGGTGACGTCGGCGAGGCCGGAGCGGTCGGGGTCGTCGAGGGTGGTGGTGTGGGCGTGCTCGTCGGCGGCACGGGTGCCTGGCTCGGCGGCTGCGTCGGGGTGGGCGGCTGGGTCGGGTCGGCCGTGGGCTGCTGGCTCGGCTGCTGCGTCGGAGCGTGGCTGGGCGTGTGGCCGGGGCTCTGTGCAGGTGGTGCGGGCGGCGCGGCCGGTGGGGTCGCCTGCTGCTGCGCGGCCTTCTCACGCTCGATCCGTGCGGCGTCGTCCTCGCGCCGGCGACGCTCCGCGTCGATCTGGTCCTGCCGGGCGCGCTCGACCTCGACGCTCGTCTGCCGTGCGGCCGCGAGCTGTGCGAGCAGCGCGGACCGCTCGGTCTCGGCGCTCGCCTGCGCGGTCTCGGCGTCGTCGGCGGCCCGCTGCGCGACGTCCAGCAGGATCTGCGCCTGGTCCTGCGCGGCGGTCGCGGTCGACGCGGCCTGCGCCGCGCCCTCGGCGAGCGTGCCCGCGACGAGCCGCGCGGCCTGGTAGGCCTGCACGACCTCGTCGGTCTTGCGGGTGAACCGGTCCATCTGGCTCGTCCGACGAGCCACGTCCTGGAAGCCGTCGGCGGACAGCAGTGCCTCGACGAGGTCCGCGGACCCGCCTGAGCGGGCGACCTGGCGGGCGATCGCGACGAGCTCACGGCGCGCCTGTTCGGCGTCCGCGGCGGCAGCGTCGGACCGGTCGGCTGCCGCGTCGGCGGCGGTCTGCGCGTCCTGCGCCTCGACCATGGCCCGCGCGTACGCCTCACCCGCCTGCTGCACCGCGATCTGCGCCGCGTCGGTCTCGGCGGACAGCTGCGCGAGCCGGATCTCGAGCTCGGCGACGGACTGCTGCGCACGGCCGACGGCCTCGTGCGCGCGGCGCACGTCGTCGTCGCTCGTGGGGTCCGCGACCGCGCCGGGTGCGCTGAGCAGGAGGGCCGCGACGGTCGCCGCTGCGAGCGCGCCGGTCGCGCGCGCTCGTCGTGCTCGTCGTGCGTCCACCTCGTGCCGACCCCTTCGCGTGCCGATGTCTTCAGCGGCGCCGGACCGGTTCTCGATGCGGCACTCGGGCGATGACCCCTCGGGACGCTACCTGCGGTCGCCTCAGAAGTGAACACCAGTCACACACGTCACTCCTTTCACTCACCCCTATCCGGGACGAACCGGACGGACGAGACGAGCGATGTCCAACATCCGAGACGGCCGTTCCAGAGTTCGATCCGGCCTGCGTACCCTCGCCGCATGACCTGCCGCCGAATGTGTCGCTGACGCGCACGTTCGGCCTGCCCACCGGCCGCCCGTCGGGACGACGAGCGAGCTGACAGGTCCGGCCGGAACCCCGGCTGGAGCCACCGGCTCCCGCTCGAACCGTGCGCCACCCTCCCCCTCCCGCGGGACGGACGTCGGTCACCGAGCCCCCCGCGGACCACCCTGCAACCGAGGAGTCCTGCGATGAGCAACGAGAACTGGAACTTCGAGACCCGTCAGGTCCACGCCGGCCAGCAGGCCGACCCGGCGACGGGCGCCCGCGCGCTGCCGATCTACCAGACCACGTCCTTCGTCTTCCCCGACGCCACGGTCGCCGCCGAGCGCTTCGCGCTGCAGGACCTCGGCCCGATCTACACGCGCATCGGCAACCCCACGCAGGAGGTCGTCGAGAACCGCATCGCGTCGCTCGAGGGCGGCGTGGGCGCGCTGCTCGTCGCGTCGGGCCAGGCCGCCGAGACGCTCGCGATCCTCAACGTCGCCGAGGCGGGGGACCACGTCGTCGCGAGCCCGTCGCTCTACGGCGGCTCGTACAACCTGCTGCACTACACGCTGCCGAAGCTCGGCATCGAGACGACGTTCGTGACCGACCCGCACGACGCCGACGCGTGGCGCGCCGCGATCCGCCCCAACACCAAGGTGTTCTTCGCCGAGACCATCCCGAACCCGAAGTCGGACGTGCTCGACATCGAGCTCGTCGCGGGCGTCGCGCACGAGCACGGCGTGCCGCTGATCGTCGACAACACGATCGCGACGCCGTACCTCATCAACCCGCTCGCGTGGGGCGCCGACGTCGTCGTGCACTCCGCGACGAAGTACCTCGGCGGGCACGGCTCGGCCATCGGCGGCGTGATCGTCGACGGCGGCACGTTCGACTACGCCCAGTACCCCGACCGTTTCCCGGGCTTCAACCTGCCCGACCCGTCGTACCACGGCCTGAAGATCGCCGAGGCGCTCGGCGTCGGCTCCGCGTTCGGCGCGAACCTGTCGTACATCCTCAAGGCCCGCATCCAGCTCCTGCGCGACCTCGGTGCGGCGATCTCGCCGTTCAACGCGTTCCTCATCGCGCAGGGCATCGAGACGCTGTCGCTGCGCGTCGAGCGGCACGTGTCCAACGCGACGGCCGTCGCGTCGTGGCTCGAGGCGCGCGAGGACGTGCTCGGGGTGCACTACTCGGGCCTCGAGTCCAGCCCGTGGCACGCGAACCAGGTCAAGTACTCGCCGCGCGGCGGCGGCGCCGTCCTCGCGTTCGAGATCGCGGGCGGCTCCGCGGCGGGCCAGGCGTTCGTCTCCGCGCTCGAGCTGCACTCGAACGTCGCGAACATCGGCGACGTGCGCTCGCTCGTCATCCACCCCGCGTCGACCACGCACAGCCAGCTCACGCCCGAGGAGCAGCTGCAGTCCGGCGTCACGCCGGGCCTCGTGCGTCTGTCGGTCGGCATCGAGCACATCGACGACATCCTCGCCGACCTCGAGGCCGGGTTCCGCGCCGCGAAGGGCGCCTGACCTCGTCGCCCGGCCGGGCGGCCACCGCACGACAGGTGGCCCGCCCGGTCGGGACCGACGACCCTTGTCCCGGCCCGCGACCACGGGCAGGACGTGCACCGAGCTCCCGCGTAGATTGGTTCCTCGTGTCCGACGAGTTGGCCCCGAAGCCGCCGGCAGGTACGCCCGGCCCGGCGTCGGCGACCCCTGCCGGGCAGCCGACCACACCCCCCGCGGCCGACACACCCCCCGTGACCGGCACGGCTCCCGCGACCGGCACGACGACGGGCGCCGGCAGCGACGCACCCGCGGCCGGTGTCCCCCTCGGCGCACAGGCCAGCACCCGCTCGAGCCGGGTCCCCGTCGCGCAGCGGCCCCCCGTCCCGGCATCGGCCGCGTGGCGCGAGGGCGACCCCGTCGGGCACCGCCGGTTCGCGGACCTCGGACCGTTCGCGCTCGAGTCCGGCGGACGGCTGCCCGCCGTACGGCTCGCGTACGAGACGTGGGGCACGCTCGACGCGGACGGGTCCAACGCCGTGCTCGTGCTGCACGCCCTGACGGGCGACTCGCACGTGACCGGCGACGCGGGCGCCGGGCACCCCACCGCCGGGTGGTGGCAGTCGATGGTCGGGCCCGGCGCGCCCATCGACACCGACCGCTGGTTCGTCGTCGCCCCCAACGTGCTCGGCGGGTGCCAGGGCTCGACCGGACCGTCCTCCCCCGCACCCGACGGGCTGCCGTGGGGCTCGCGCTTCCCGCACCTGTCCGTGCGGGACCAGGTCGCCGCCGAGGTGCGTCTCGCCGACCTGCTCGGCATCCGCCGCTGGGCGCTCGTCATCGGCGCGTCCATGGGTGGCCTGCGTGTGCTCGAGTGGGCCGCGTCCGAGCCGCACCGCGTCGAGGCGTTCGCGGCGATCGCGACGACCGCGCAGACCTCCGGCGACCAGATCGCCAACTTCCACACACAGCTCGTCGCGGTCGAGGCCGACCCCGGCTTCCACGGCGGGGACTACTACGACGCCGCGCCCGGCGAGGGACCGCACCGCGGCCTCGGGCTCGCGCGGCAGATCGCGCACCAGTCGTACCGCTCGCAGCTCGAGCTCGACGAGCGGTTCGGCCGCATCCCGCAGGGCGCCGAGGACCCGCTCGAGGGCGGCCGGTTCGCCGTGCAGTCGTACCTCGAGCACCACGGCGACAAGCTCGCGCGGCGGTTCGACGCCAACACGTACGTGACCCTGACGCGCACGATGATCACGCACGACCTGGGCCGCGACCGCGGCGGCGTCGACAACGCGCTGTCGCAGATCACCGCGCGCGGGCTCGTCGTCGCCGTCGATTCCGACCGCCTCTTCCCGCCCGAGCAGTCCGAGCGGATCTCGGCGCACGTCCCCGGCGCCGGTCCCGTCCGGCTCGTGCACTCCGACTTCGGGCACGACGGCTTCCTCATCGAGGAGGACCAGGTGGGCGCGCTCGTCGTCGACTTCCTGGGCGACGTCGTCCGCACGCGCCCCTGACGCGCCGACGACCACCGGGTCCGCCCGCACGGCGCGCCCCGGCGGGCAGGATGTCCGCATGACAGCGACGCTGCGCGAGGCCTCGGCCGCCCTGCACACCCAGTGGGACCGCCTGCGCACCTGGGTCGTCGAGGTCGTCGACGACTCCGTCAGCGACGCCCCGTCCGTGCTCGACGGCTGGACCGTCACCGCGCTCGTCGCGCACGTCGGCCGCGCGATGGACGCGCTCGCGGTCTGCACGCCCGCCCCCGCCGGTACCGTGCCGCTCACGCTCGCCGAGTACCTCGGGACGTACGCGGGACGCGCGCAGGAGATCGCCGAGACGACGCGTGAGCTCGCCGCGCAGGTCGCGGGCGACCCCGTCGGCTGGATCGACGGCCGGGCCGCCGCGGCGTTCGCGACGCTCGACGCGCTCGGTCCCGACGACCCCGTCGTGCAGGCCCGGCGCGGACCCGTACGGCTCGCGACCATGGTCGCCTCACGCGTGACCGAGCTCGTCGTGCACGCCGACGACCTGTCCGTCTCGGTGCGCCGCGTCCCCGGCTCGGGCGGTGGACCCGACCCCGTCGACCCGGGTGCGCTCGAGCTCGTCGCCCGCGAGCTGCTCGCGATCGTCGTCGCGCGCGGCGGCTGGGACCTCGAGATCGTCGACGCGCGCGCGTGGGTCCGCCTCGCGACCGGCCGCACGCCGTACGACGTCGACGTCCTCACACACGCGCTCGCGCCGCGCTTCACCGGCGACTCCGTGCCCGACCTGGGGCGTGCGCTCCCCGTGCTCTGACCGACCCGCCGGGTCGGTGACCGGTTCATCCTGGTCAGGCACGCGCCGGTCCGCCACAGTGGGCACATGGGACAGGTGGGGTCGTCCGTCGCGATCGGACGGGTCGTCGCGGCCATGGACGTCGAGCGGTCGCAGTGGTCGCGCACCGACGGGCTCGGGGTGTTCAGCGACGTGTACCGGCAGGTCACCGAGCTCGTCGCGGTGCGCGTCACCGACGGCACGTTCGTCGACCCGGACTTCGTCGAGGACCTCGACGTGCGGTTCGCGGACCTCTACCTCGACGTCCCGCGGGACCTCGCCGCGCACCGACCCGTCGACAAGGCCTGGGCCCCGCTCGTCGAACGCCGCGCGCACGCCGGGATCTGGCCCGTGCAGTTCGCGCTCGCCGGGATGAACGCGCACATCAACCACGACCTGCCGATCGCGGTCGTCGCGACGTGCGAGGCGCGTGGCGTCGCACCGACCGCGCGCGGTGTGCACACCGACTTCGAGCGCGTGAACGACGTGCTCGCCGAGGTCGTGCGGCCCATCCGGCAGTCGTTCCTCGACGCGCGCGTCGTCGCCGCGGGCGGTGCGCTGTCCCCCGTCGCCGACCTCGTCTCGAACTTCTCCATCGACAAGGCCCGCGACGCGGCCTGGGCGAACGCGCTCATGCTGTGGCACCTGCGTGACATCGGGTTCGTCGCGAACGCCGCACGCGACGCGCTCGCCCGGACCGTCGGGCTCGTCGGACGTCAGCTCCTCACGGTCTTCCCGGAACCGCTCGACCGGCCCTGAGCGCCCCCGCCGCGCCATGTCGGTAGCGTGGCCGTGTGCTCGCAGCCTTCGTGCGCTCGTTCTCGCCCGACGACCCCCTGGCCGGCCTCGAGGTCGGCGACCGGCCCGCACCCGCCGCCCGCGACGGTTGGACCGTCGTCGACGTCCGTGCCGCGTCGCTCAACCACCACGACCTGTGGTCGCTGCGCGGGGTCGGTCTGCGGGCCGACCAGCTGCCCATGATCCTCGGGACCGACGGCGCGGGCGTCGTCGACAGACGCGAGGTCGTCGTGCACGGCGTGATCGGGACGCTCGGCGCGCCGGCCGACGAGGAACCGCGGTCGCTGCTGTCCGAGCGGTACCCCGGGACGCTCGCCGAGCAGGTCGCCGTCCCCACCGCGAACCTCGTCGACAAGCCCGCTGCGCTGTCGTTCGAGGAGGCCGCGTGCCTGCCGACCGCGTGGCTCACCGCCTACCGCATGCTCTTCACGACCGGCCGCGCCGCACCCGGTCAGCGTGTCCTCGTGCAGGGCGCGGGCGGCGGGGTCGCGACCGCGGCGATCGTCCTCGGCGCGGCCGCCGGGCTCGAGGTCGTCGTGACCAGCCGGTCCGACGAGCGTCGCGCGCGGGCCCTCGCGCTCGGCGCCGCCCAGGCCGTCGAGCCGGGCGCCCGCGTCCCGCGCGTCGACCTCGTGCTCGAGACCGTCGGCCGCGCGACCTGGTCGCACTCGCTGCGCTCCGTGCGGCCCGGCGGCACGGTCGTCGTCGCGGGTGCGACGTCCGGCGACCCGACCGCCGCCGAGCTCACGCGCGTCTTCTTCCAGGAGATCACCGTGCGCGGCGTGACCATGGGGTCGCGCGACGACCTCGCGCACCTGCTCGCGTTCCTCGCCCGCACCGGTGCCCGGCCCGTCGTCGACCGGGTCCACCCGCTCGCGTCGGCGCGCTCGGCGTTCGGCCGACTCGTCGCCGGGGACCAGTTCGGCAAGCTCGTCGTGACGGTCTGACCGATGACGCCCGACCTGCCCGCGGGGCACACTGACGACGACACTCCCGGCGTGTGGGTCGTCGACGTGCTCGGACCCGACTACCAGGCGCGGACCCTCGAGCTCGCACCCGACGACGAGGGCGCGGTCGTCGCGACCGTCGTCCGGCACCGCCCGCCCACCGACGAGCCCGTCCGGCCCGCCCGAGCCGTGCTCTACCTGCACGGCTGGTCCGACTACTTCTTCCAGACCGGGCTCGCCGAGCACTGGACCTCGCGTGGCGTCGCGTTCTACGCGCTCGACCTGCGCAAGTACGGGCGCAGCCTGCGCGAGCACCAGACGCCCGGGTACGTCGACGACCTCGAGACGTACGACGAGGACCTCGCCGCCGCGCTCGCCGTCGTGCAGGACGAGCTCGGCCAGCACGTGCGGATCGTGCTCATGGGGCACTCGACCGGCGGCCTCGTCGCCTGCCTGTGGGCGCACCGCCACCCCGGGCGAGTCGCCGGCCTCATCCTCAACAGCCCGTGGCTCGAGCTGCAGGGCTCCGGGATGCTACGACACCTGTCGAGCCCCGCGGTCGCGCAGATCGCCCGCTTCCAGCCCAAGGCGCCGCTGCCGAACATCGACCCCGGCTACTACCACCGCACGCTCGCGGCCGCGCTCGGGGGCGAGTGGACGTACGACGAGCGGTGGCGGCCCGTGCCGTCGTTCCCCGTCCGCGCGGGGTGGCTCGCGGCCGTCATGACCGGGCACACGCTCGTCGCACGCGGGCTCGCGATCGACGTGCCCGTCCTCATGATGGCGTCGGCGCGCACGCTCATCACGCCGCGCTGGTCCGAGGACATGCGGTCCGCCGACGTCGTCCTCGACGTCGAGCTGCTCGCCCGTCGCGCCGTGCAGCTCGGGCCGTGCGTGACCGTCGTACGCATCGCCGGCGGCCTGCACGACCTCGTGCTGTCCGCGCCCGCCGTCCGCGCGCGCGTCTACGCCGAGCTCGACCGCTGGTCGGCCGGCTACGGCTGGGCCTGACCCCGCCCGCCCAGCCGACCTTCCGCGCACCCCGCCCAGCCGACCGACCTCGTGCGCGCTGCCCGTCCAGCCGACGTCAGGCGCGGCCCGTGGCCTCGGTGAGCGTCGGACCGCCGTCGCCCAGCCGCCACGCGCGCCAGCCGTCGACCTCCGTGAGGCTCCCCGCCGCGTACGCGGCCGCCTCGTTCGGGTCGAAGAACCGCGCGCCGTCCGGGAGCTCGATCGAACCGTCGGGCTGCAGCAGCGCCTCGAGGCGCTGACCGCGCCGCTCGCGCAGCCACACGAGCGTCGTCAGGGCACGCCGACGCTTCGCGAGCGTCGCCAGCTCGGGGAACGGCTGGGTCGTGTCGTGCTGCGGGGGCTCCGGACCAGGGTCCGCGACGGCGCCCGACGACCCCGACGGCGGCGACACCGATGACGGCGATGACGCCGCCCAGGCATCCGGCGCCGCACCGGAGACGTGGACATCCGGCACGGGCGCGCCCGGCGCCGCGGCGCCCACCCACGACGCCACCGCCACCACGCCCCCGGCCTCCGACTCCGGCACGCCTGCCGCACGGTCACCCGCTCCACCCGGACCCGCACCGACGACACGCCCCGTGTCGAACCCTGACGCCCCCGGCGCACCGGCACCCGCCGCACCCGGGCTCACGACGGCCGCGCCCTCGACGCCGAGGCCCCGCGCACCTGCCGCACGAGCATCCGCACGGGCAGCAGGGCCGCCGTCGGACGTCGTCGTGCCCGGGGTGCCGTCGGCTCCGGGAGCCGACCCCGCGTCCGACGCGTCGACCGAGCGCGACGTGGTCGCACGGGTCCCGCCGAGCCCCCCGAGCGCGAGACCGAGCGGGTCGAGGTACGGGTCGCCCGACGGTGTGGCGGCGCGCGCGGGACCCGGGATCATCGAGTCGAACAGGGGCGACGACGCCGTCAGCGGTCGGGGCTCGACGATCCGGGGTGGCGACGCCGCCGACGACCGGGGCTCGACGATCGAGGGCGTCGGCGCCGTGCTCGACGTGCGTGAGACCGACGGCGTCGGCGCCGTGGCCGACGGGCGGGAGACCGGCGGCAACGTCAGCGCAGCCGTCAGCGGCTTGCCGCGGTTCGACGGCACCGGGTTCGCGGGTGCGAGGGTCGTGGCCGCGTGGTTGACCGGGCCGAGTCCGTCGAGCGCGCGGTCGACAGGCGTGCCGTCCGCGGTTCCCTCCTGCGGTCCCCCCGACGATCCTGCCCAAGCCCCCGCCTGCAACGGTGCGAGGCCCTCGCGTGGCACGCTGCCCGACGAGACGCGGACCCCGGTCGGGGTGCGGGGCACGGGCCCCGGTGTGTGCGGTGCGCTCGCAGGTGGTGCGCTCACGGGCGTTGCGCTCACGGGCGGTGCACTCACAGGCGGTGCACTCACGGGCGTTGCGCTCACGGGCGTTGCGCTCACGGGCGACCCGCTCGTGGGCGCCTCCGGCCCGCGCGGCTGCGGCCCGTGCATCCCGTCACCGTGCACCTGCGACCCGTACAACCCCTCACCGTGCGCCTGCGACCCGCGCGCTCGCGACCCGGCCCATCCGGACCCCGCCGGGTCATACCCGCCCGCGCCAGAGCCCGACGAGCCAAGGCCCGAGGAGCCGAGGCCCGAGGAGGTACCGGGGTCGGCGGCCGTGGACTGGCGCGCGCCGGGCAGGACTGCGGGAACGGCACGGGTCGAGGCACCGACCTGCGTGCTCGGCGCACCCGCCACGGGGAGCACGGCAGCCGACGGCGAGACCGACCCCACCTCGTGCGACCCCACCTCGTGCGACGCCATCTCGCGCGAGCCGACCTCGTGCGACCCGGCTCCCAGCACTCCCGTGGGACGCGACGCTGACGGCGCGGACGGGAACGCCGACGTGGTCGGCAGACCCGGAGCCGTCAGATACCCCTGACCGGTCGAGGGCCCCGGGGTGACCGCGCCGCCGTTCGTCGCTCCCGCGCCCTCGAACATGGCGCCGTGCCCGGAGCCGGGCGCTCCTCCGGAGGGAGCGGGCGGGCGTCGACGACCGTCCTCGTACGCCATCGCGGTCGCGAACGAGGCCTCGCTCGACCGCACGAGGCGCAGAGCCGTGGGTTCGACCGGTCGACGCACGCTCTCGTGCCGGGCAAGAGGCGAGACATCGAGGAAGCGGCGGTCGTCGACGCCGCGCACCACGCCGAGCTGGAGCACGTCGACGTGCCTGCCAGGACCGCGGAGGTAGCCGAGGGTGTCGCCCGCCTCGGTCGCGATCTCGGAGCACACGATCACGAGCCGCACGCCCTCGCGGCGGCTCGTCGCCATGCCGAAGGCCACCTGCTCGCGGAAGGCCGCGAAGTCGACCGGGAACCGATCGGGGTCGGCGTGGTAGGCGCGGGCCAGGTCGGTCGCGGTCATCCGGGCGGCGGCACCCGCGTGCCGCAGAGCTGCGACGACGGTGTCGTCGTCGAGCACGGGGACCCCCTCGATCACGACCGCGCGGCCGGTGGAGTCCAGCGCGAGCAGCGTGGGGAGGTCGGCGTGGTCGGGTCCGTTGGACCGGTGCCGGACCGGGAAGAGCGGCTCACCCGCGATCGCAGCGAGGTGGTGGGTCAGGAGCGCCGTGAGGTCCTGGGCGAACGAACCGGGCAGCGGCTGCATCGGCTGGACGAGGCGGGGTCGGCCGTCGTCGAGCTCGAACAGAGGCATCCGTCTCTCCTGGTCCTTCCTGGGTCCTGAACCACCGCCGGTCGGGTGGACAGCTCGTCGCTCACGGCCCCCGCACGTACGAACCGCACCGCGGTATCCGTGCGCGACCACTGTGCCATGCACGACGCGTCCGGTCTGTCCGCCAGAAGGGTCGGGTCGTCCCGCTCGCACCCGTCCCCGGTAACCGTGCGGGTGACACCCCGGTCTCGAACACCCCGCCACTCAAGGCCGACCGTCCCCGACAACCGCGCGCATGACACCCCGGACTCCGACGCCCCGACGCTCAAGGCATACCGTCCTCGACAACTGCGCGCGGGGCACCCCGCCGGTCCCGGGACTCAGCGCAGCGCAGGACGGCCCAGACCGGAAGTCAGACCGCGCGGTCGTCAGGCGCCCAGACGGTCGTCGGGCGCCCAGGCCGTGCCGTCGTCGAGTGCTCGTTCGAGCCGCTCCACCTTGGCCGTCAGCTCTCCCGTACGACCGGGCCGGATGTCAGCCTTGAGGACGAGGCTCACCCGATGCCCGTACCGACCCACCGCCTCGGTCGCACGGCGTACGACATCCATCACCTCGTCCCACTCACCCTCGATCGTGGTGAACATCGAGTCGGTGCGGTTCGGGAGTCCCGACTCGCGGACGATACGAACCGCGTCGGCGACCGCGGGGGCGACAGACTCGCCCGCGCCGAGCGGGGAGACGGAGAAGGCAACCAGCATGGTCACGACCCTGCCCCTCGGCGCACCGGACAGCAAACCGCCCGACCGCTACTCCGACGACCGGGCACCCACCGGCTCGAGCAACACCCCGGCACCTACCTCCTCGGCCAGCAGTCAGACGCCAACGAGCCCAGCCGGCGGCCCGGACCCCGCTCGCACCCGGTCCCGGAGGGATCACCCTCCGCCTGGTGGCCGCGTCCCGAGCTTCGGCACGTTGTAGGGCCGACCACGGCGGTCCCGGAACGAGTACTGAGCACGCCCCGGCCGTACGAGACCCGCAACAGCAGCACCATCGGATCCACCCGCAGGGCGCCCGCCCTCACGCGACCTGCCGACGCCCCCACCGTGCGGCAGCTCCGCACGTCCCGACCCGGCCCCGTCGGCGAGTCCGGCCGCGACCTGAACGTGGCGCTCGACGTCGAGGTCGAGTCGGTGGACCTCGTGGTGGTGGAACGAGCACAGGAGTACCGCGTTCTCCAAGTCCGACAGCCCGCCGTCACGATGCCACCACCGCACGTGGTGCACCTCGCCGTAAGCCGGGGGAACCGAGCAGCCGTTCCACGCACAGCCCCGGTCGCGTGCGACGACCGCCATCCGCTGTGCGCTCGTGAACGTCCGCCGCGTACGCCCGACGTCGAGCGGCAGCCCGGCGGCGTCCATCACCACACGTGACATCGCGCAGTCGCACAGCGCCACCGCGAGCTCGTCCGCCGAGAGCACCACACCGTCGTCCGTCATGGCAGGAGCGAGCGGACGTCCCGCGCGACGCTCCTCCTCGACGGGGACCACGCTCTCCGACGCAGCACCTGCCTCGTCGCCGGGCCGTCCTGCGCGCCCGCGGCCCCGCTTGCGCCGTCGCTCCGCCTGGCGCCGTCGAACCTCGACCCACGTCTCGGCGGGTACCAGCAGGCTCACGAGCGGTCGCGACCCGTTCCCACCCATCGAACCGGCGACGGACCCGCCGCCCTGCCCGTCTGGCAGCAGGTTCGAGTCGGCCCTCGCCACTCCGTCCGGGCCCGAGATCCCGGTGGCGTCGACCACCCCACCCGTGACGGTCGTCCCGGCCGCATCCGACCCGTCCCTGCCGCACCGGCCGTCCCGCTCGTCACGATCCGCGCCAGCCGCCCCGCGACCGCCGGAGGCAGCCAGAGCGCTGAGCGCGTCGGCGCGCGCCTGCTCGTGCGTGCGGTCCTCGTCGGCTCGGTGGCCCGTCGCATCGAGCGCGCGCTGCAGCAGCCGACCGGACACCGGATCGAGCCGACCGCGCAGCATCGTCCCGTCCGCGCCGTGCGTCAGGGTGAGGAACCGCGCCCGCCGCCGCGCCTCGTGCGAGTCGGTGACGTGCTCGTCGTCCTGTGCGGCGACCCATGCGCCCAGCCGCCGCCCGAACTCACGCGCGTCCAGCCCACGGGCCAGCTCGACCACGGCCGCCTGCCCTTCGGCGGAGCGGATCGCCTGCACCGCCCTCGCGGGCGCGTCGCCCAGCGTCCGGGCCAGCACGTCCACATGCCCTTCCCGGACCACACCTTCACCGAGCGCCCGCCGGACCTCCGGCAGCTCGGTCAGCGTCGTCGCTGACCGAGCCTGTGTCGCCGCCTGCCAGCGTGTGGAGCCCGTCGACTGCGCCCGGACCTCCGCGAGCTCCCGCTGCGCGCCGACACTCGTGGCAGCCGCGGCGTGCGCCGCCAGCACGGGCGCACGGACCGATGCAAGCAGCCCGGGAACACGGTCGACCGCGCCCAGGACCCGCGCTCGCTCCACGCCCGACCACCTGGACGCGGAGTCCACGCGCGAGACGAGGGCAGCGAGCAGCGTCTGGACCTGGTGGAGCTCCGCGAGCACCGACTCGGACGCGTCCGCCGAGGCGCCCGGGACGCGAGCACCTCCGGACGCGTCAGCCGCGGCTCTCGGTTCGAACATGTGTACGAATCTAGTGAAATCGGGACAGAGTGTCCAGATCTGCCCGCATCATGGACCGGCCGTCACGAGCGCGAGACCTGCGACGTCCCCCGACCTTCGTGCCACGCCGTCACCACGAGCTGCTCCGCGCTCGCGTCGACGCGCGTGTGCACCACCTCCGTGACGTCGAGCGCGAAGTACGCGCCCGGCAGCCCGTCGGGCGGCCGCGGAATCGCCACGAGACGCCCCGCCAGCTTCGCGTCGCCGACCCACTGCGCCAGGTCCGCAGGCGGCTCGACCGTCGGCGAGTGGATCGCCACCCGCGGGTCCCGCAGCACGTCGCGCAGCTTCATCGAGCCCGGCATCATCCCGAGCGTCACGTCCTCGCCGAGCTCGAGCTCGGTCCCCGAGATGCGCGGTGAGCCGTCCGACCGGACCGTCGCCATCGTCTTGTTCGTCCCCGACGAGAAGACCGCCTGCACCACCGCCGCGAGGTCAGGCGTCTCGCGCCGCACGTCCGCCCACCGCATCCGACTCATCCTCCGCTCGTCGTGCCCGTGCGCCCATCCCACACCGGACCACCGACACGACGCCCACGCGCGAGGGCCACGCACGACGAACCTGACCAGCAGGCCGCGGCCGCGACGACGCGCCGACCTCAGGACGCGCGCAGCCGCGACGCCAGCAGCTCGGCGAGATGCACGCCCGACACCCCGGCGAGCTGTTCGGCCTGCGTCCGGCACGAGAACCCGTCCGCCAGGTACACGTCGCCCGGTGCGGCGTCGCGCAGCGCCGGCAGCAGCGAGTTCTCGGCGACGGCGACGGACACGTCGTAGTGCCCCTTCTCCATCCCGAAGTTGCCGGCCAGCCCGCAGCACCCCGCCATCGCGGAGAACTGCGCCCCCGCGTCGGTGAGCAGGCGCCGGTCGGCGGTCCACGTCATGACGGAGTAGTGGTGGCAGTGCGGCTGCACGACGGCAGAGACGTCGGACAGGTCGGGAACCTGCCAGCGGTCGCCGGGACCGATCGGCGCGGGCGCCGTCAGCAGCTCGGCGAGCGTCCGCGTCTCGCGCGCGACGGCGACGGCGCGGGGGTCGTCGGGCAGCAGGTCGCCCAGGTCGGAGCGCAGCACGGCCGTGCACGACGGCTCGAGCCCGACGATCGGGATGCCGTTCACGGCGAACGGCCCGAGCACCTCGAGCAGGTGCTCGAGCTGGTGCCGCGCGCCGTCGAGCTGGCCCGTGCTGATCCACGTCAGTCCGCAGCAGGCCTGGTGGTCGGGCACCAGCACCTCGTACCCGGCGTCGCGCAGCACCGCGACGGCGGCGCGCGCGACCGACGGCGCGAGCGCGTCGCTGAACGAGTCGGTCCACAGCAGCACGCGTGGGCGCGCACCCTCGTCGGACGTCGGCACCGCACGGGGCGAGTCCGACGAGGTCCGGGTCACCTGCGCGGCCCCGTCGCGCCGGGCCCACGCCCGGAACGGCTCGGGCGCGAACCGCACCATCTGACGGCGGGTGTCCATGCCGCCTCCGGCGAGCACCGCCTTGGCGACGGGCCGGACCCCGAGCACACCGTTGACGACGCGCGCGAGCGGGCCCCAGGACGTGATGAGCCGCGCCCACCGGGGCAGCCAGCCGAGCGCGTAGTGGTTCACCGGACGCAGTCGGCCACGGTATGTACGGTGCAGCACCTCGGACTTGTACTGCGCCATGTCCACACCCGCCGGACAGTCCGACGAGCATGCCTTGCAGCTCAGGCACAGGTCGAGAGCCTCGTGCACCTCGGGCGAGGACCAGCCGCGTGAGACGAGCGTGCCGTTGGCCATCTCCTGCAGCACGCGGGCCCGCCCGCGCGTGGAGTCCTTCTCGTCCTTCGTCGCGAGGTACGACGGGCACATGAAACCGCCCGCGGCCGTCGAGTCGGCGCGGCACTTGCCGACGCCCACGCAGCGGTGCACGGCCGTCGTCAGGTCGCCCGCGTCGTGCGCGAACGCGAACCCGCCGGCGGCGGGCAGCGGGTGCGCGGCGGGTCGACGCAGGTCCGCGTCGAGCGCGGCCGGCCGCACCAGGACCCCGGGGTTGAGCAGGTCACGCGGGTCGAACAGCTGCTTGAACGCCCCGAACAGCTCGATCGCGCGCGGCGAGTACATGACGGGCAGGAGCTCGGAGCGGGCCCGACCGTCGCCGTGCTCGCCGGACAGCGAGCCGCCGTGCGCCGCGACGAGCGCCGCCGCGTCCGTCATGAACGCGCGCAGCGGATCGCCCGACGCCTCGAGCGGGACGTCGAGGCGCAGGTGCACGCAGCCGTCGCCGAAGTGCCCGTACGCGAGCCCGTCGACGCGGTGCGACGCCATGAGCGCCTCGAGCTCGCGCAGATAGGCACCGAGCCGGTCCGGCGGGACCGCGGAGTCCTCGAACCCCGGCCAGGCCTGCGCGCCCGAGGGCGTGCGCCCACCCAGCCCCGCCCCGTCCTCGCGGATCCGCCACATCGCGGTCGCCTGCGGCCCGGGCGGGAACAGCCCGACGGCCGTGGTCCCCGCGTCCGCCGCCAGCGCCTGCGCGCTCGCGAGCGCCTCGTCGAGCGTGTCCCCGCCGACCTCGACCATGAGCCAGCCCGCACCGGGCGGCAGGTCGGGCACGGCAGCGGCGCCGCGCACTCGTCGGACCACGTCGACGAGACGCGCGTCCATCCCCTCGATCGCGATGGGCCGGTGCGCGAGCAGCGCAGGGACGGCGTCCGCGGCGGTCGGCATGTCCGGGTAGCCCAGCACGACGAGCACGGGCGCGGCCGAGACCGGCACGAGCCGCACCGTCGCCTCGAGCAGCGTGCCGACCGTCCCCTCGGTCCCGACGAGCGCCTTCGCCAGATCCGTGCCCTTCTCGGGCAGCAGGTGCTCGAGCGAGTACCCGGAGACCTGGCGCCCGAACCGGCCGAGCTCGGTCCGCAGCAGGTCCAGGTGGCCGCGCACGAGCTCCGCCAGCCCCGGCACCACGTCGAGCGCACCCGCACCGGAGCGCGCCTCGATCAGCCGTCCCGTGCCGTCGACGAGGTCGAGCGCGAGCACGTTGTCCGCCGTGCGCCCGTACGCGACGGCCCGCGGACCGCACGCGTTGTTGCCGATCATCCCGCCGAGGGTCGCGCGGGTCCACGTCGACGGGTCCGGCCCGAACCGCAGCCCGTGCGGCGCGGCGGCCTGCTGCAGCGCCGCCATGACGACGCCGGGCTCGACGCGCGCGGTCCGCGCCTCCGGGTCGACCTCGAGGATCCGGTTGACGTGCCGCGAGAAGTCCAGCACCACCCCGGGTCCGACGGAGTTGCCCGCGACCGACGTCCCCGCACCGCGTGCCGTGACGGGTGCACGCGCCTCGCGCGCGACCGCGAGCGCCGCCTGCACGTCGTCGGGGTCCCGCGGGAAGACGACGACCTGCGGCACGACGCGGTAGTTCGACGCGTCCGTGGAGTACTCCGCGCGCCGCCGGGAGGAGTCGTCGACCGTGCCGCGCACCGCGGAGCGGAGCGCCGCGACGAGCTCGGTCACCACGCGCTTCTCGTCGGCCACAGCAGTCACGGGGGCATCCTCGCACCGACGCCACCCCCCACCCCAGGACCACCCACCCCCCGGACACCCCCACACCGCGAGCGCCACACATGCGCCGCGAACGCCACACCAACAACCGCCGCGCTCGCGCTCGATGTGTGGCGCTCGCGGAGAAGGGGTGGGGTGGGGGTGGGTCAGGGGCGGGGGGCCAGGGGGCAGCCGGCGCACGCGAGCGGGAGGGGTGCCGTGGGTGGGGGGCACGTGCTGCACGACGAGCGCGCGGGCAGCACCACACCGCGCCGCGACCAGTGGTCGAGCGCCGCGTCGACGAGCCCCACGTCGACACCCAGCGCCCGTGCGGTGGCCCCGGGCGTGGCGCCCGCCCGCGCGTGCCGCAGCACGTCGTCGAGCACGCTCACAGCCGTGACCCGACCTGGAACACGGTCACCGCACCGACCCACGCGATCGTGAGCCCGGCGGCGACCCCGACGAGCGTCCACCGCAGCCCGAACAGCCGCCGCTGCTCGGCGAGCGTCGCGAGGCACGGGCTGTACGCGAGCACGAACCACAGGAACGCGGCGGCGGCCGCCCCGCCGTGCCCGCCGGACGACGCGGCGAACGTCGCCCGCAGCCGGCTCGCGAGGTCGCCGGGCTGCGACGGGTCGGCGGGCTCGGCGACGGCCGCGGTCTGCGCGAGCGACCCGACGACGACCTCCTTCGCGACGAACCCGGTCGCGAGCGCGGCGGACGCCTCCCAGGTCCCGAACCCGGCGGGCTCGAACACGGGCGCGATCGCGGACGCCGCGCGGCCGTACAACGAGTCCCCGACGGGCACCTCGGCGATGCGGTGCGACCCCGTGACGGGCACGGCCATGAGCACCCACACGACGGTCAGGGTCGCGACGATGATCGCGCCGGCCTTGCGCACGAACGCCAGGACGCGCACGCCCGCGGACAGCGCGATGGGTCGCAGCGCGGGCCGCTGGTAGGCGGGCAGGGCCAGGACGAGCGGGTCGCGCGGCACGTCGCGGAACAGCGTGCGCCGCAGCACGAGCCCGCCCAGCACGACGAGCAGCGCGGACGCGACGTACATGACGAACACGACCGTCCCGGCATGTCCGGGGAAGAACGTGGAGGCGACGAGGATGTAGACGGTGAGCCGCGCGGTGCAGGACGTGAACGGGATCAGCAGGCCGGTGAGCAGGCGCTGGCGCGCGTGCGGGAGCGTGCGGGTCGCGCTGAGCGCGGGCACGTTGCAGCCGAACCCGACGACGAGCGGCAGCACGGCCCGGCCATCGAGCCCGATGAAGCGCATGGCGCGGTCCGCGACGAATGCGGCACGCGCGAGGTAGCCGCAGTCCTCGAGCAGCGCGACCGCGACGAACACGAGCGCGAGCAGCGGGACGAACGACAGCACGGTCCCGACGCCCGCGAGGATCCCGTCGACGACGAGCCCCGGCACCCAGCTGAAGATGCCCGACGAGGGCAGCACGTCGCGGACCGCGTCGGCGAGCCATCCGTTGACGAGCGTGTCGATGCCCGACACGAGCGGGTCGGCGACGGTCGTCGCGAGCTGGAACAGCGCCCACATCACGACGAGCAGCGCGGGCAGCCCGACGCGCGGGTCGAGCAGCACGCGGTCGACCCGGTCGGACCAGGTGCGCACGGGCTGTGCGGGTCGGCCGGTGCCGTCGGCGGCGCCGCGCTGCGACGGTTCGGGCTGCACCGCGGCGAGCACGTCGGCGACCCACGCGAACACCCGCTCGGCGTCGTCGGGCTCGTCGGGGTCCGCGGGCGTCCGGCGAAGCCGCAGCGCGTGCGGCGCCTCGAGCGCCGCTGCGACGGTGCGCGCGAGCACGTCGACGCCGGCGCCGGTCCGGGGGTCGACGGCCACGACCGGCACGCCGAGCCGGGCCGCGAGCGTGGCGGGCGGCACGGCGACCTCGCGCGTGCGTGCGACGTCGCTCATCGTGAGCGCGACGACAGTGGGCGCCCCGACGAGCGCGACCTGCCCCGCGAGGACGAGCGAACGCGCGAGCCCGGAGGCGTCGACGACGAGCACGACGAGGTCGGTGCGCGCCTCGCGCACGGCGTCGGCCGCGACCTGCTCGTCGGGCGACCGGGCGTCGAGGCTGTAGGTGCCGGGCAGGTCGACGAGCCGGACCCAGCCGTCGTCGGCACGCCAGCGGCCCTCCTGCAGCTCGACGGTCGTGCCGGGTGCGTTGACGACGCGCTGCCGCGCGCCCGTGAGCGTGTTGAACAGCGTCGACTTGCCGACGTTGGGGTTCCCGACGAGCACGACGCGCGGCTCGTCGAGCACGGTCGTCGGCCCCGCGGACCGCCGCGCCGGGACGGACCCCGGCGCGTCGTGGCAGCTCATGCCGCGCCGACGGGCGACACGTAGACGCGCACGCACGTCTGGGCGTCGAGCGCGAACCGGTCGGCACCGATGCCGACGACGCGCCCGCCGAACCCGCCGCGGTGCGTCACGTGCACAACGGAGCCGGGGCTCAGGCCCAGCTCACGGCACCGCTTGCGCATCGCCTCGTCGAGGTCGACGCGCACCACCGTCACCACGTCCCCGGGGTCGCTCTGCGCGAGGTTCACGCGAGCGACGGTTCCATGAGGTGAGGCAAACCTCACGGGACCGAAGTCCCACCGCGAGAGCGGCCGGGAGAACAAGGCAGCCGACCCCGGGCAGGGGGTACCCGGAGCCGGCTGCGTCCTGGGGGACGCGCGCTCAGGCCAGCGCGGCGTCCAGCGTGATGGTCGTGCCCGTGAGCGCCTTGCTCACGGGGCAGCCCGCCTTCGCGGCCTGCGCGGCGGCGTCGAACCCCGCGGCGTCGAGCCCGTCGACCTGGCCGCGCACCGTGAGCGCGATGCCCGAGATCTGGAACCCGCCCGCAGGGTCGGGGCGCAGCGTGACGTCGGCGCTCACGTCGAGCGCGACGGGCGTGCCGCCCGCCTCCGCGATCAGCGCGGACAGCTGCATCGCGTAGCACGACGAGTGCGCCGCGGCGATGAGCTCCTCGGGGCTCGTCGTCCCGCCCGCCTCGTCGGCCGCACGCTTCGGGAACGAGACGTCGTACGTCGCGAGGCCCGAGCTGGTGAGCTCGACCCGGCCGCTGCCGTCGGTCAGCGTCCCCTGCCAGGACGTTCGTGCGGTACGCGTGGGCATGGCATCTCCTTCTGTTCCGGCAGCCCCCTCGGTCCGATCCTGGTCCGAGCCGGCGGGCCGCCGTCGACGAGCGGCGTCGCGTCCCACGCTAGGCGTCCGACGCGCGTCGCGCAGCCCCAGGACCAGCCCGCGGGACGACAAACGTGCCGGCGACGCGGTTCAGCGCGCGCGTTCGAGGTGCGTCGCGACGACCGCCTGCGGCGCCCCGGCGTCCCGCAGCGTGCGTGCGGCACGCTCGTGCAGGACCCGGCGCTCGTCGGCGCTCATCCCGCTGTACAGCGCGGCGCGCACGACGTCGTGCCGGAAGACGAGCCGGTCCCCGCGCGCCTGCACGACCCCCGCGGCGAGCGCGTGGCGCAGCGTGCGCCACACGTCCTCGACCTGCCGGTCCGCGACCGCCGCGAGGTCCATCACGACGAACGAGACCCCGAGCACCGACGCGGCCGACAGCAGCGCGAGCACGTCCGCCCCGAGGTACTGGACGCGCTCGCGCACGACGTCCTCGACCTCGGCGCGCCAGCCGGGCATGACCGCGTCGACCCCGCCCTCGACGGCACCGAGCGCACCCGCGTCGTGCGCGGTGGACACGACGTCGACGACGAACCGCGGGTTGCCGCCCGCGGTCGAGACCGCACCGCGCAGCGACGGCCCGAGGTTCGCGCCGAGGATCGCCTCGGCGAGCTCGACGGCAGCGGTCGACGGCAGCGGCCGCAGCTCGAGGTACCGCGCCCCGGCGCGCGTCCAGCGGCTCACGACCTGCATGACGCCGGCGCGGTGCGGCACGGGCCGCAGCGTCAGCACGACGAGCGTGCGGGCGGGGAACCCGTCCCCCGCGGTCGCGGCGAGCGTCGCGAGCGCCTCGTCGGGCCACGCGTGCACGTCCTCGAGCACGACGAGCCGCGCCGACCCGTCGACGACGGGTCGCGTGAGCTCGGCGAGCGCTCCCGGACCCGCGCACACCCGGATCCCCAGCAGGTCGGCGCCCGACTGCAGCGCCGCGACGAGGCTCGAACGTCCGACGCCCGCCTCGCCCTCGAGCAGCACGGCACCGCCGGGACCGTCGGCGGCTTCGGTGAGGTGGGCCTCGAGGTCGTCGAGCTCCGCGGCTCGGCCGACCAGCGGCCAGGCGCGACCCGGGGCAGGCATGGACCGATGCTAGGGCCGGGGCCGCCACCGCTTCTCGTCGGACGGCGGGTGAGGTTCGCGGGTCAGCGCGTGTACTCCCAGTGCCACGGCTCGGGCTTGCTCGACCCGGGCTCGGCCCAGCCGGGGTGCGCCCAGCCGTACTGCGCGGCGTGCGCCTTCATCCACCGGTGCTGCTTCGTGCCGAACGTCTGGATCCCGCCGCCGAGGTCGGTCGCGATGCCCGTGCCGTGGTTCGACGTGCCCGGGGTCGCGCACAGCCAACCCTTGGTCGCGCGGCACGTGACCTGCGACGCGTACGAGCGGTACGAGTCCGTGATCGTGACGTGCACCCCGAAGTCCGCGTAGTACGCGGCGTCGAGCGCGTCGAGGTCCTGCGCGGCGTCGCAGCGCAGCAGGGCGTCCGCGTCGAACGTCGGGGCGCACAGCGCCGAGGCGGGGATCCGGCCGTTCGCGTAGCCGAGCAGCGACTTCTTCCACGCGGCGCGCTCCGCGGCCTCCTGCGCCTGTGCGTCGGCCGCGGCCCGCGCCTGGGCGGCTGCCTCGTCGGCCTTCGCCTGCTCGGCCGCTGCCGCCGCCGCCCGGACCTCGGCGGACTTCTGCTGTGCCGCGTCGGCGGCCGCGGCGCGTTCGGCCTGCTTGTCCTCGGTCGTCTCGAGCACCGCGTCGCGCAGCTCGACGACGCGCGCGAGCGCCTCGCGGATCCGGCGCGTCGCCGCGTCCTCGGGTCCCTCGACGGGCGGGACGACGACCGCGTCCTGCGCGACCTGGTCCGACGAGCCCGGGGTCGCGCCGGGAGCCATCGTCGCGTCGGGCGCGACCGGGGTCGTCGCGGTCGGCGTCGTCGCGGTCGTCGTCGCGTCCGGGGTCGTGCGCGCCGCGTCCGACGACCCTGCCGTCGCCTCCGGCGTGCCGGTCGCGTCGCCGGTCGGGCCCGCGGTGCGCGTCGTGCCCGCGCGGTCCGCGCTGCCGGTCGTGGGCACAGTCGTGGGCGCAGTCGTCGGTGCGCTCGGCGCGGTCGGCGGTGCGCTCGTCGGTGTCGTCGGCGGTGCGGGCGTCGACGCGGCCGCGCTCGAGGCTGGCGGCACGACGAGCGGGCGCTCGGACGCGCTCAGCAGGCCGTCGGTCTCCGTCGACGGGCTCGCGGCCGACGGAGCGGTCGTGGAACCGGCCGACGAGTCGGCCGACGGACCGGTGGGCGCGGCGTCGGCGGCACCGTCGGTCGCCTCGTTCGTCGGCGCGCTCGCCCCGCCCTCGCCCGCCTCGCCCGTGCCGGCCGCGACCGGGTCCGCCGCGCGGGAGCCCCGGTCGCCGAGGCTCGCGTCCTCGGCGCGGTCGTCACCCGCGCGCCCGGCCGAGCGGGACACGGTCCCGGCGGCGCGCAGCGCGTCGACGCCCGTCTCGTCGAGGAGCTTCTCGAGCTCGGCGGTCGCGGCCTCGAGCTGCGCGACGCGGCCGTCGTCGACCGTGACGCCCGCGGCGGCCTTGCTCGCGGCGTGCGCGACGGCGACCGCGTCGAGCGCGGCGTCGGTCACGGCCGTGCGCGCGTCGAGCATCTGCGCGCGCTGCGACTGCGCGGCGGCTGCACCGTGCACGGTCAGGCCGGTGAGGACCCCGCCGAGGGCGAGGGCGACGCACCCCTGCGCCACGCGAGCGGGGGTGAGGGCGATCTTCTGGCGCGCTCGTGGGGCGCGTCCGGCCGTGTGGCGACCGCCGCCGGACGTGCGCCGGCGCTGCGGCTCGTCATTCATCGCCTCCACGCTAAGAACACTCGGACGGACGTCCGCGTGAGATGAGGTCGAGGTCCTGCGCAGGCCGCGAGCGCGGCGCCACATCTTCGCCACACGGTCCGCCGGTGCGGTCGGGGCGGCTCGTCGGGGTCGACCGCGCTCGCGGAAGCGGGTTCCGCCCGTCCGCGCTGGTCACGCGACCGGAGCCCGTGTGTGCGCTCACACGGCGGGTCCGGCAAAGCGGACAGACCGCACCGACGCGCGGGTCGACCTGCGTGTTCACACGTTCGCCACACATTTCACCCGGTCGTGACAGCGTGTCGCGTCGCGCACGTGCGGCCTCGGTCGCGGTCGTCGACCCGCGAGCAATTCGGCCGTATCGGATGACGCGGGACGTACCGGTCAGTAACGTGCGACGAGCGTCCCGACGTCCACCGGAGGGGACAGTGCGCCCGGTGGGGGTGCAGGACGCGCGCGAGACCTCGACAAGAACCCACGACTCCAGGGGTGGACATGTCACGTCGACCAGCACGACTCCTTCTCGCCTCGACCACCGCGGTGTCGGTCGCCCTCAGCGGTGCGCTGCTCGCGACCGCAGCCGCAGCCGCACCACCGCCCGACTCACCGACCCTGAGCGACCAGGGCCTCGACCCGTCGCTCAGCACGACCTCGCTCGCCGAGGCCCGCAAGGCCGCGGGCATCGTCGGCGCGACCGGTCAGATCACCGCGCTCGTCGAGCTCGACACGACCGCGGGCGTCGACGTCGCCGCCCAGGGTGCCGACGCCGTGCAGGACGCGGCCGACGAGACCGAGTCCGTCGCGCAGGACGTCGTCCCGACCGAGCTCACGGCGAAGAACGCCACGACCAGCACGCCCAAGCGCATCGGCACGCTGACCAACCTCGTCGCGGGCACGCTCGTGACCGGTGACGCCGCCAAGATCCGCGCGCTCGCCGCCAAGGACCGCGTCACGTCGATCCGCCGCGTCGTCGAGAAGACGCCGAGCAACGCGAGCACCGTCGCGTTCACGCGCGCGCTCGCGACCTGGCAGGACACCGGCCAGACCGGCGAGGGCGTGAGCATCGCGGTCATCGACACCGGCCTCGACTACACGCACGCCGACTTCGGCGGTCCCGGCACCGCCGAGGCGTATGCGCAGGCGTACGGCGAGGACGGCACCGGTCCGGTCCCCGCGGGCACGTTCGACGGCGCGAAGTTCGTCGGCGGGTACGACTTCGCCGGACCGCTGTACGACGCGGGCCTGGAGGAGCCGGGCTCCACGGACGTCCCGACGCCCGACGAGAACCCGATCGACTCGCTCGCGACCTCACCCAACTCGGGCCACGGCACGCACGTCGCCGGCTCGGCCGCCGGGTACGGCGTGACCCCGGACGGCACGACGTTCCGCGGCAGCTACCGCTCGCTCACGGACCTGTCCGACTGGCAGATCGGCCCCGGCGCCGCACCCGGTGCCCAGCTCTACTCGTTCAAGGTGTTCGGTGACATCGGCGGGTCCACCAACCTCACGGCCCTCGCGCTCGACCGCGCCGCGGACCCGAACGGCGACGGCGACCTGTCCGACCACGTGGACGTCGTCAACATGTCGCTCGGCTCCGACGGCTCCCCGGCCGACGACCCCGACAACGAGCTCGTCGACGCGCTGACCGACCTCGGCGTGGTCGTCGCGGTCGCGTCCGGCAACGCGGGCGACATCGTCGACATCGGCGGCGCCCCCGGCAACGCCGCGAGCGCCCTCACGGTCGCGAACTCCGTGGCCGCCCCCGTGCTCGACGCGGTCGAGGTCACGGGCGCGTCCGACACCGCGCTCGTCGGCCAGCGGTTCGCCGGGCAGAACTCCGTCGCCTACGCGGGTGACGACGTGACGGCCCCCGTCGCGTACGTCGGCGCCGACTTCGACGGCTGCGCGCCGTTCACCGCCGCGCAGTCCGCCACGGTCACCGGGAAGATCGCCTACCTGTGGTGGGACGACGACGACACGTCCCGCGCGTGCGGCTCGGCGGCACGGTTCAACAACGCCGCGGCCGCAGGTGCGGTCGGCGTCCTGCTCCCGACGACCCTGACGGTCTTCGCCGCCGGCATCGCGGGCAACGACGCGATCCCGGGCGTCCAGCTCACCAAGCAGTCGACCGACGCGCTGCTGCCCGAGATCCAGGCGGGCACGCTCTCGCTCGCGATGGGACCCGGCTACGCGATGTCCTCGGCCCAGGCGGGCGCGGGCGACCTGCTGAACGACAGCTCGTCGCGCGGCGTGCACGGTTCGCTCGGCATCGCCAAGCCCGACGTCGCCGCTCCCGGCACCGGCATCCTGTCGGCCGCATCGGGTGCGGGCACCGCGGGTCACGTCCTGTCCGGCACGTCGATGGCCACCCCGCACGTCGCGGGCGTCGTCGCGCTCGTGCGCGCCGCACACCCGCGCTGGTCGGCGACCGACGTCAAGGCCGCCGTCATGAACACCGCGACGCACGACGTCACGACCGAGGCGGACGGCGGCGGTCTCGCGTACGGCCCCGAACGGGTCGGCTCGGGTCGCGTCGACGCGCTGCAGGCCGTGCAGAACGACGTCCTCGTCTTCAACGCGAAGGACCCGGCGCTCACGTCGGTGTCGTTCGGCATCGTCGACGTCGGCGCGAAGAAGGTCACGCGCACCGCGAAGGTCACGGTCCGCAACACCGGCAAGCACAAGGCGAGCTACGACACGTCGGTCGTCGCATCGTCCACCGCGGGCGGCGCGAAGATCACGGTCTCGCCGAAGAAGGTCACCGTCCCGGCCGGGAAGTCCACGACCGTCACGCTGACGCTCAGCGCCGACCCGCGCACGCTCCAGCGGTCCAACGACCCGACGTCGGTGGACACGCAGGTCGGCCTGCCCCGCGAGTACGTCGCGGCGCTCACCGGCCGGCTCGTGCTCGACTCGCGCGACAAGGGCGGTTCCGACCTGCGCCTGCCGGTGCAGGCGGCGCCGCGTCTCGTGAGCGACCTGTCGGCGAGCGGCGTGACGTTCTCGTCGTCCGACGACGTCGCGGACCTGACCCTCCAGGGCCGGGGCGTGGCCTCGGGTGGGTGGCAGTCGCTCACGTCGCCGCTCATCCTCGGCACGACGAGCCCGCGGCTGCCCTCCGATCCGACGGCCGTCACGTCCGACTCGGCGATCCGGTCCGGTGACCTGCGGTACGTCGGCTGGTCCTCGACCGCGCCGTACGTCAGCGCGCTCGGCGGTGACCCGCAGGTCTACGGACAGCTCGCGATCGGCATCGCGACGGAGGGGAGCTGGGCCACGCTCGGCCAGTCCGTCATCCCCGTGATCGACATCGACGTCGACGGCGACGGTTCCGACGACCTCGAGGCCTACGTGTGGAAGCTCGACCCGACGGTCGACCTCACGGTCGTCGCGACGTACGACCTCCACGCACCCGCGAGCGACCCGGCCGTCGGCCTCGAGCTCGTGAACAACGAGGCGGGTGACGTCGACACCGGCGTCTTCGACTCGAACGTCCTGGTCGCGCCGATCAACCTCGGCGACACGGGCATCGCCCCCGGGGACACCCCCACGGTCTCCGTGTGGACGTACTCGCCGTACGGCAAGGACAACGTCGTCGACTCCGCGTCGCCGTTCGTCGTCGACCCGTACGACCCGCCGTTCTGGTTCGAGACCGACCGCGGTTCGCTCGTCTCGTCCGACGGGGCCTCCGGCGCCACCATCCCGGTGCACCGGTCCGCCGACGCGACGAGCGGCAAGCTCCTGGTCTTCCAGCACCAGAACGCCGACGGTCACCGCGTGCAGGTCGTCGACGCGTCCAGCACGTCGGCCACGACGACGACCGTGAAGGTCAGCGGCAAGGACGTCACCGTCACCCCCGCGCCGAAGTCCGCCGCGAAGTCCGCCACGAGCCCGACGTCGAGCACGTCGAGCAGCGTGGCGAACAAGGGCGCCGACACGGGCAAGCCGGGCGACAAGGGCAAGCCGTCCGACAAGGGCTCGAACCACGGGAAGGACTCGAAGGACAAGGGCTCGAACGGGAAGGACAAGGGCTCGACCGTCACCGCGGTCGTCACGGTCACCGGCGCGACCGCAGCGCCCTCGGGCAAGGTCACGCTCACCGAGGGCAAGAAGGTCGTCGGGAGCGCGAAGCTCAAGGTCTACCGGCTCACCGGGACGGCCACGATCACGATCCCGGACGTCAAGCCCGGGACCCACACGCTGACGGCCACCTACACCGGCAGCGGCACGACGGACGGCTCGTCGGGCACGGTGACCTTCACGGTCCGCCGATGACCTGACCGGGTCCGGTCCAGCACGACGAGAGGGGCGCCCCACCCGGGACGCCCCTCTCGTCGTACGTCAGAACAAGGTGTCGACGACGACGCCCTCGACCGCGCCCACCCCGACAGCCGCGGCGGGCTCCTCACCCACACGGGGGTCTGCGCGGACGCCGACGCGCGCGCCCGTCCGGGGTTCGAGCGTCCCGGCGCGTGCCGCACGCGCGGCGATGCCCGCGAGCTCGTCGGCCCGCTCGTTGAAGTGGTTGCCCCGGTGCCCCCGCACCCACGTGAACGTCACCGGACCGGGCCGCTCCGCGATCGCGCGGTCGATCGCCTGCACGAGCGCGAGGTTCTGCACGGGCCCGCCCGACGCCGTCCGCCACCCCCGCCGCTTCCACGCGTGCACCCACTCCGACGAGCACTTGATCGCGTACTGCGAGTCCGCCTCGATCCGCAGCGGCTCCGCACCCGGGTGGGCCAGGATCGCCTCCAGGACCGCGGTCAGCTCCGCGACCTGGTTGGTCCCCGACGCGGCGCCGTGGCTGTCGCTCGTGCCGTCGTGGTTGGCCCACGCCCACCCGATCGCCCCACCGGGGTTGCGCAGGCAGGACCCGTCCGTGCTCACCGTGATCACCCCCCTATCCTGCCCGCCACAGCCACACCGTCGCGGACAGGCCCCTCCGCGCACCCGTGAGCCGTGATCGACGAACGAGCCAGCGGCGTCCCGGGCCGGACAGCGAGGCCCACCCCGGCCGTTGACGCGACGAGAGCGGCCGTGCTTGGGTGTCACTCGAACGTGGAGGTACACAGGGGCCTATCCGCGCTACAGCGGGGCAGACCGTTCACGACAAGGGGAAACCATGCGCATTCGTAGGAGTTGCAGTTCGATCTTCGGCGCGCTGTTGCTCGTCGCCGTCCTAGCGTTTCCGGCCGGAGCGGCGACCGAATCGGAGTCTGGGTCGCTCGCCTGCAGTTACGGCTACGTCGGCCTTCTCAAAGCCGTAGCTTATCGAGACGTCGACGGATATTCCGTCGGTGGGGTGAACCCGTTCGCCTATGCCTGGGGCTCGTACTCGAAGAGGACGTACTACATCGCTGGCTCCATCAGCGGGCACTGGTTTGCGGAGTCGCAGACAGATCTCGACACGGCCGCTACCTACGCCTCGTGCGCCTGAGGTCGGCATGTCTCACCAGTCCCGGCGGATGACACCCTCATCCTGGCTCTGCATCGTTCTGGCGCTCGCCGGTCTCGCGGCATGTTCGAACAACGACGGGCAGACGTCAGACCAGGCGACAGCCGCGTACTCGCCACCGGCCTGGATGGCACAGCAGGCCGCACTCGACGAAGAGCTCTACCAGGCGCAGCAGACGTGTCTCACCGACGCGGGCTACACGTTCACGTTGCTCGGCGACGGCGGCTTCGAGTTCCCTGAAGGGACGCCCGATGCTCCTGCTGCCCTGTCACGGTGCACCCGCGACATCGTTGGCGAGAGCTATGACCGACAGCCGACGGCCGACCAGCTGAGGCAGCTCTACGAACGTCAGCTCGACGTCCGTGCGTGTCTCGTCCATGAGGGCTACGAGATCGAGCCCCCGGTCACCGAGGATACCTACGTGGACGGCGGGGGCGACTGGTCGCCCTACGACGAGATCGGTGCCCAGCTCGCGTCCCACGGCGAGGATGGGGTCGCGGCCGAGCAGGCGCGACTACGCTCCACCTGCCCCGAACCCGGGCTGCGGGGGCTGTGAGCGGCACAACTGCCGATCGCGACGGAGCAGAAGGGCTCTCACGACGACGGCTCGTCCACCGCCGCCGGTCCGTCGTCGTGGTTCTGGGGTGGACGGCCTCGCTCTGCCTGGCCGGCGCAGCCGGGTACTGGGCGGGACGCACCACTCTCGTCCCGCCACGCGTCGACGCCGAGTCGAGCGCCGAGACGACCTACACGGTGCAGATCGGCACCGTCGGCCGTACCGTCACGTTCCCAGCCAGCGCGACCTGGCCCGTGGCTTCCACCGTGCGGAGTTCCGCCGCGGGGACGATCACGACCGTGCCGCTGCGCACAGGTGACCAGCTCGCAGATGGACAAGTGGTGTTCACGGTCGACATGCGACCCGTCATCGCCGCCACAGGTATCGTCCCCGCGTACCGCGACCTCAGTGTCGGCGACGAGGGGCCAGATGTGCGCCAGCTGCAACAGCTGCTGGTGAGTCTCGGCTTCTTGACCGAGGCCGAGGCGGACGGCCACTTCGATGCCGCGACCCGCCGCGCTGTGCAACGGTGGCAGCACTCCGTCGCCGTGACGGACGACGGGACGGTACGGCGCGCCGACCTCCTCTTCGTCCCGCACCTTCCTGCTCGCGTCGAGGTGTCCGACGAGCTGTCCGTCGGTGCGCCCGCTACACCCGGGATGACGGCGATCGAGGCCCTGGGCGCAGTCCCGACGTTCTCGGTCGAGCTGGCAGCCGAGCAGGCGGCGACGGTACCGACGTCCGGGAAGGTCGACGTCGTGTCCGCCGACCACACCTGGCCCGCCCAGATCACCGACGCACGCACCGCCGACGGGCGGCTCGTGCTGAGCCTCACCGGGGCGGACGGAGGCGCGGTGTGCGGCGACGAGTGCGGCGACGTCCCTGCAGGCGGCGGGTCTTCGGTGATCCACGTCGAGCTGGAGCTCACGCCGGCAGCGACGGGGCCGACGGTCCCGGTCAGCGCCATCGGCACCGATCCGACCGGCCACACCTTCGTGACGACGGACTCGGGGGTCCGCATCCCGGTCTCAGTCGTGTCGTCGGACGGTGGGGTGGCCGTCGTCGACGGCCTCGCGGTCGGGACGACCGTCCAGCTCTTCGCACCGCAAGGTGCGGCTTCTCGCACGCCGGACGAGCGTGAGACCGAGCGATGACGCTCGCGGCTCACGACCTCGGCTTCCGGTACCCGCACATGCAGGAACCGGTCTTCGAGGGAGTCTCGGTCCAGTTCGAGGCCGGTGCCCTCACCGCCGTCACGGGTGCGTCCGGCAGCGGCAAGTCGACCCTCCTGTATCTGCTGGGGCTGCTCGTGCGCCCGACGCACGGGCTGGTGCAGTGGCAGGGGACAGCCGTGTCCAGTCTGGGCGACGTGGATCGCGCACGGATCCGCGCTGCCATGATCGGCTTCGTCTTCCAGGACGCTGTCCTCGATCCGACCCGCTCCGTCATCGACAACATCTGTGAGGCTGCGCTGTTCGCCGGGATGCCACAGGCAGCGGCCGTGCGTCACGCGTACGACCTGATGGACGCGCTCGGGGTCACGCTGCGCGCCGACCACCGCCCCGGGGAGATCTCGGGTGGACAGGCTCAGCGTGCAGCGTTGTGCCGCGCACTGCTCACCGACCCCCGGCTCGTCCTCGGCGACGAACCGACCGGCAACCTCGACCCGACGACCGCCGACGTCGTCTGGGGCGCGCTCCAGCAGCACGCGCGGCGCGGGGCCACGGTCGTCGTCGCGACCCACGACCCGCGTCTCGCGCAGCTCGCTGACGTGCGACTCGACCTGCCGACGCGCGCACCCGCATGATGCGCCCCGACGACCCGGTCGCCTCGCGCGAGTTCCCCACGTGGCCGGGACGACCACATCCCGGCCGGTTGGCCCGCGACGGTCTCGTCGCGGCCCGTCGACAGTGGATCTCGACCGCGACGATCGCGGCCGTCGTCGCGGTCGCGTGCTGGATCGTCCTCGCGACGACCGGCCAGGCGGCGGCCGCCGAACGGGCAGTCGTCGCCCACATCGATGACGTCGGTACCCGACTCCTGGTCCTGTTCGACTCGTCCGGCTCGGCCCGCATCCAGCCGGCCTCCGTCGCGCAGATCGGGTCGCTGCGCGCCGTGCGCTGGTCGTTCGGGCTCGGTCCGGCGCACGACGTCCACAACGCAGCCGTTCCGTCCGGACCTGCCGTCGCAGCTCGGACCTTCGTCGGTGCGCCGGGAGCCGGTGCCATCCTGCTCACTGCTGGTCGGCTGCCGAGGCCGGGAGAGGCCATCAGCGGCACCGATGCTTCCGACGTGCTGGGCCTTCGCGACGTGGCGGGAACCGTGAGCGACGGACTGCGCACGTGGCCCGTCGTCGGCCGGTTCGACGCGACGGGACCGCTGGCGAACCTTGCCGCCAACGTCCTGGTGGCGGACGACGACACCGTGCCGTCGCTCTCGGACGACGTGTCGACGGACGGCTTGCGGTTCGTCTATGTCATGGCGGACGACGTCGACGACGTCGATGCGCTGTCGACCGCGGCCCCCGCAGCGCTGCGGGCCGAGCGTCCCGAGGACGTGACCCTCGAGCTGCCCGCCAGCGCGCTCGAGCTCCGGTCGGTCGTCGCGGGCGAGCTCGGGCGTTCGTCGCGGCAGCTTCTCCTCATCATTCTCGCGGTCAGCGCAGCGCTCACGTCGATCACGGTGCTCAGCTCAACCGCTGGGCGGCGGCGCGACATCGGCCGTCGACGTGCGCTCGGCGCAAGCCGCAGCGCGATCGTCGGGCACGTGCTGGTCCAGACCTCGAGCGGAGTCGTTCTCGGCGTCGTGATGGGCGGCTGTGTGTCGCTCGTCACGGGCACCCTCACGGTGTCGTCGTCCGCCGACCTGGCCTTCCCCGCCGCTGTCGGGATACTTCTGGCCCTCTCGTCGCTCGCGGGCGCGCTTCCCGCAGCGCTCGTCGCCGCCTGGCGCGACCCCCTCCAGGTCCTCCGAGTCCCCTGACCCCGCACGCCCTCCCCCACATCCACCCCACCGACCCCGCATCCACCCCACCTACCGCCGCGCCGCGTGACCTTCAGCGAAGCGATCGTTGAACGACACGCCGAGAGCCTGTCGGCGTGTCGTTCAACCACGCGTTCGCTGAAGCACCTGCGCGCGGCGGTACGTGGAGTTGCGCGGCCAGGCGGGCTGGGAAGTGGGAGCCGCTGGCAGGGCAGCGAGTGGGGGCTGCGGGTGGGGTGCGGCGGGTGGGGGCCGGGGCTGATGAGCGGGTCGGCGGTGTGGCGGCTCATCTTTCGGGGGACGCGTGCCGATGATCGGTGCATGACCACGTTCGAGGACTTGGACCTCGGCGAGGCGTTCGGTGACTTCGGCGACGCAGGCACCGCGCCGCGCCGACGTTCCCGTGCGTGGGGGGCCATCGCCATCGTCGTCGCGCTCGCCCTGGTGGTGCTCGGCGTCGCGGGAGTCGACGCGATCCGCAGCGCACCGTCGGGTGCGACGGACCCGACGAGCATCGTGCCCGCCCTGGCCGCGGACCAGTCGGCCGCGGACCGGATCGCGACCGACGTGCTCGAGACGTTGACGGTCACGTCGACCAGCACCCGGCTGCTCGGCACGTCGGCCTGGGGCACGCTCTACGCGGGCACCACGACGAACGGCTCGATCTGCCTGGTCACGCTGCTCGAGGGCGACCTGCCCACGCAGTCGTGCGCACCGGCCAACGACCGCTTCGCGGTCACCGCGACGGACCCCGACGGTCGTGACGTCGTGACGCTGGCCGCCGCGGGCCACGCGCCGAACGCCGCCGACGGCTGGCAGGAGCTCGCCCCCAACGTGTGGACCCGCGACTGATCGGGACCCGGATCGGGGTTCAGCCCGCGAGCACCGTGACCAGACGCGTGACGGCGTTCGCGAGCCCCCACCGTTCCGCGAGCGCGACGAGCGCGTCGGGGTCGGCCGGGGTGCGGGGCAGCCGGTCGTCGACCTGGGCGACGGGCGCGTCGGTCGCGACGCGGACGACGCGCGGGGCGACCGCGAGGTAGTCGGCGGCCTCGGTGAGCCGACGGCGCTGCGTCGGCGTCAGCCCCGGGTCGCCGGCGTCGCGGGCAGCGAGCACACCGTCGAGCGAGCCGTAGCGTCGCACGAGCGCGGCCGCGGTCTTCTCCCCGATCCCGGGCACGCCGGGCAGGCCGTCCGACGGGTCGCCGCGCAACGCGGCCAGGTCCGCGTAGGCGGGTCCGGACGGGATGTCGTACCGCTCGGTGAGCCGCGCGACGTCGACGACCTCGAGGTCCTTGATCCCCTTGACGGTGTAGAGGACCCGCACGCGAGTCTCGTCGTCGACGAGCTGGAACAGGTCCCGGTCGCCCGTCACGACGTCCACGGGATCACGGTCCTGCGCGGGTCGTGCCGCCTCGCGGGCGACGAGCGTGCCGATCACGTCGTCGGCCTCGAAGCCCGGTGCGCCCAGGCGAGGGATGCCGAGCGCGGCGAGCACGTCGGCGATCACGGGCACCTGGGGCGCGAGCGTGTCGGGGACCTCCTCGACCCCGGTCGTCCCCGGCACCTCGACCGCGACGCGGTGCGCCTTGTACGACGGGATCGCGGCGACGCGGAACTCGGGGCGCCAGTCGTCGTCCCAGCAGGCCACGAGCCTCGTCGGACGCCGGTCGACGACGAGCCGCGTGATCACGTCGAGCAGCCCGCGCACCGCGTTCACGGGCGTGCCGTCGGGTGCCCGCCCCGCGGACTCGGGCACCCCGAAGTACGCGCGGAAGTACAGCGACGCGGTGTCGAGGAGCAGCAGGCGACCGTCCGTCATGCCGTCACCGTAGAGCAGTGCCCCGACACCGGCCGGACGGGGTGCGGCGCGCGGGCTCGTCGTGCGATCAGGTGGCGGAGGCCGGCGGCTCGGCCGCGGGCGTCGCGGGACCGGCGGGCGCTGCGGGAGCCGGCTTGTCCGGCTTGGGCGGCAGGCCCAGGCGCGAGCGGAAGATCTGCCGCTGCACGTACCAGCCGCTGCCGGCGACGGCGAGCCACACGACGAGCATCACGGTCTGCTGCCAGCCCTCGTCGGGGTGCGCGAGGAACCCGAGCCCCCGGTCCCACAGCATCGCCGCGCCGGACAGGATGACGCTCGCCCCGCCGAGCGCCGTGAACCACAGCAGCGCGCGGCGCGCGTACTTCTCCGCGAGCAGCGCGGCCACGTACGCGGTCGCGACGACGAGCACGATGCCCAGCAACGTGCTGGTCCCCGGGTCGGACAGCGCGGCCCACAGCTTCGCGCCGACGACCGCGCCGGTCGCGAGCCCGACGACGAACGTCGCGAACCGGAACACCAGCGACACGACGAGCCACATCAGCACGCCGGACCCGAGCCCCACCCACAGCTGCGTCCACGGGTCGGCGTCGAACGCCTCCGCGACGAGGAACCCGAGCGCGAACCCCGCTGCGACGAGCGCGAGGTTGACGGAGCGGATGCCGTAGAAGCACAGCAGCACGCCGACGAGCAGCACCACCAGGGCCGTGGTCATGCGGCCTCCCGTCCGTGGGGTCGGTCCGACGAACCGGTCAGGCTCACGCTAGCCCCCGGGACGACTCGGGACCGGGTCGACACCCTCCGCGTCGCCCCGGTCCCGCGTCCGTGCCCGGCCGAGGACGCACCCACCCGGTCCGGACGTCCTGCGAACGTCAGCTCGTCAGGTCCAGCTCGCTCTCGGCGACCGCGAGCACGCTCCACGTGCTGCCCGAGCCGTCGCTGAGCTCGTACGCGGGCACGAGCGCGCTCGACCCGTCGTCGAACGTCTGCAGCGCGACCCCGAGGCGCGCGCCGGTGACGGTCACGCGCGTGACGGGCCATGCGAACGGGTCCCCGGCGCGCGGCGTCGGGGGCACCTCGGGCGCGACCCCAGGTGCGATCTCGGGCGAGACGGCGCCGGAGGCCGACGAGCCCGCCGTGTCGAACGACCGCATCGCGAGCGGCCACACGCCGCCCCAGCTCGTCGTGAACCGCGGGTCGTTGAGCCGGTCGACGGCCTCCTGCGCGCTCACGACGTCGTAGTCCCCGAGCGCGACGAGCGGCGCGAGCGGACCGTACGCGGCCTGCAGGCCCTCGGCGTCGACCGTGAAGCTCCACTGCACCCCGCTGGCCTGCCCGTCGACGACGAGTGTGGCGAGCACGGTCGTCGCACCGCCGACCTGACCGACGCTCGTGTCCGCGGCGACCTGGTAGGACGCGGCGTCGAGCCCGAGCGCCGTGAGCGTGTCGCGCGCGACGCGCACCGCGGCGGACGCGGACGGTCGGCCGTCGGCGCACGGCCGCAGCGCGGGGGCCGTCGGCGCGACGAGTCCCGGCTCGGGTACCGCGACGACCCCGTCTCCCAGCCGCGCGGCGCCCGTCGAGCCCGAGCCCGTCCCGGCCCCGTCGCCGCTCGACGGGCGGTCGGGCGCGGAGCGCACCGCGCACGACCACGGGTCGCGGGTCGGGTCGTAGTAGGACACGCTCGCGAGGCCGTCGGGCGCGAGGCTCACGCTCGGCCCGGTCCCGTCCGTCGAACCCTTCGCGAGCCCGTACTCGTCGGAGACCGCCCCGCTCACGCCGAACACGTCCGCGACCCGGTCGAGCGTCGCGCGCGAGTAGACGCCCGCGGCGTCGAACCCCCACGCGGCCTGCTCGCCGCGGTCGTCGGACAGCCCGGGACCGCCGGTGAACACGATCCGCCCGCCGTAGGCCGGGAAGCTCATCGGGTGGCGCGCGGTGTCGCCGCCGATCGGCGCCGGGCCGTCGAACGACCCCACCACGTCGGACGTCGCGTCGGCGGCCGAGCCGGGCAGGCGCGCCCCGAACCCGCCGACCGCCCCGGATACCTCCGACGACGCACCCGCCGCCCCGAGCGAGATCGGCGCCGCGACCTGCGGTGCGCGCTCGTGCGCGCCCCACGCGTACCCACCGGTCCCGACGACCGCGACGGCCGCCACCGCGGCGGCGACCTGGAACCACCGCGTCCGGTGCCGACGCGCCCGGGCCGCCGCGAGCTCGTCGGACGGCACGGTCACGCCCGTGGTGGCCGCGAGGGTCGCGTGCAACGACGCGGTGTCGAGCACCGCGTCCGCGGCGGGGTCCGCGGCGGCGACCCGCCGCAGCGCATCGGCGAGGAGCTCGGGGTCGACCTCGGTGCCGTCGTCGTCCGGCCGCTGCGTGCTCACAAGATCCTCCTGTGCTGGTCGACTGCTGGTCGACTGCTGCTCGACTGCCGTCCCCTACGACCCCCTTCTGTCCCCCGCACCCGCCGCCTTGCACCGCGGGCCGTGCGAAGTTCTGGTCGCTGCGGACGACCAGAACGTCGCACGATCAGGCGGTGGCGGGGCGGTCAGGCTGGGACCAGGCGGCCGCCAGGCGGGAGCGGGCGCGGCTCAGGGCCGCGTCGGCGCCGCCGCGGCTGATGCCGAGCACGTCCGCGAGGGCCTGTCCCGTGAGGCCCTCCCACGCGTTGAGCAGGACGATCTGGCGGTCGCGCGGGCTCAGGGCCGCGAGCGCGAGCCGGACCTGCTCGTCGTGCACGGCGCGCAACGCGGGGTCGTCGTCGTCCACGACCTCCGGCACGTGCTCGACCGGCACCGGTCGACTCTTGCGCCGGTGGTTGGCCAGCACGAAGCCCGCGGTGCGGTACAGCCACGGCAGCTCGGCGCCCTCCGGCACGTCGGCCCGGCGCCGCCAGGCGATCGTCAGCACGTCCGCCGTGAGGTCCTCGGCGTCCTGACCCGCGCGGCGCACGAGGTAGCGGTGGACCTCCCGCTCGTGCGCGAGCACGAGGGCCGTGAACCAGGCGTCGTCCCGCGGCCCGGTCGGCGCTGCGTCGGGCACGCGCGTGTCGGGGACGGTCTCGTCGGGGACGGCCTCGTCGGGGTCCGGCTCGTCGACAGCACGCTCGTCGGACTGTTCCGTCACGGCCGCCACGTCCTCGTCGACCGCGCCGCCCACCCCTGCGCCGACCGTCCGCTCCCGCACGCGCCCCTCGTCTCGTCGACTGCTCGGGGCGCACGGCAGCGACCCCTCGCCCCCTGGTGTCGCACCGCGACCGGATCTTGCACGCGCGCGTCGCGTCGCGCCGCACCCCCGGCACGATCCGCACGCCCGACGAGCGCACCGGCCACCGGACGCCTACAGACCGTCGGCCACCACGGCCGTCGCGCGCAGCCACGCGTCGCGCGTCGCCGGGCGCAGCGACTCGAACGCGATCGGACCGCCCGCCACGAGGGACGCGTCGAACGGCACCTCCACGACCGCGCGCGTCAGCGCACCGAAATGCGTGTGCAGGCGCTTGCGAAGGTCCTTGTCGACCTTGCGGTCGGGCGCGGACAGGATCGTGACCGCGCGGCGCACGGCGTCGTCGTGGCCCGTCGAGCGCAGCGCGTCGAGCGCCCACGCCGCGGACTGGGCGGTGTCCTCCCGGATCGTCGACACGACGACGACCTGGTCCGCCGCGTCGATCGCCGCCTGCCAGTTCGACGCGCGCATGTTGTTGCCCGTGTCGATGACGAGGACGCGGTAGAACCGCGACAGCACGCGGTGCAGCGACGCGAACGACACGGCGTCCATCGAGGACCCGCTCGCCGAGGACTCGTCGGACGCGAGGACGTCGAACTGCTCGTCGACCTGCGTGCGGACGTAGCCGTCGAGGTCGCCCACGCGCACCGTCGACGCGCCGCCCAGCGACGGCAGCGCGTGCAGCAGGTCGACCGCGGTGTGCTGGTGCTCGGTGTGCGCCGAGCGCCAGCCGAGCGTGCCGCGCGTCTCGTTGTTGTCCCACGCGAGCGTGTAGCCGCCGCGCTGCAGCCCGAACGTCGCCGCGAGCAGCATCGTCGCGGTCGTCTTGTGCGCGCCGCCCTTGGGGTTGAGCACGACGACCGTGCGCGGCCCGTCGAACGTGCGCCGCACCGCCGCAGTCTGGACGCGGCGCTGCCGCTCGGCCCGGCCCGGCGCGAGCCGGACCCCGCCGAACGTGGCCTTGCGGACGCCCGCGCGCCAGCCGTGCTCGGCCGGACCGGTCGACGCCGGGTGGCGCTTGGCGAGCAGGTCGTCGAGCGTCGGGAGCGAGGCGGCCGTGACGTGGTCCGCGGCGGTGGGCGCGGGGCGCCGGTCCGACGATCCTGCGCTCACCCCCGTCGGGTCCGCGGCGTCGGGACCGGGCGCGGGCGAGCTCGCGCTCGGGTGGTCGACCGTCGGCACCGCGCCGCTCGGGGCCATGCCGGTCGGGGCCGCGCCGGGCGCTCCCGTCCTGGAGCCGGGTGCCGACGACGCGGTGGTCGTCGGCGCGGGCGCCGCCGAGGGGGTCGCCGGGGACGCGGCCGTCCGGGCCGCGTCCGGCGTGACCGGTGCCGCGCCGGCGGCCGACGGGTCGCTCGTCGCGGCCACGATCGCGCCCGTGTCGAACGTCCCGAAATCGGCGCCCGGGGAGCCGGCCGCACCCGCCGCGGCGAGCGCGGCCTCGGCGATGCGCGCGGCGTCGGTGGCCTGCGGCGAGGCGACCGCGGACTCGTCGTCCGACGTCACGCTCGGCGCCTCGTCGACCAGGCCGTCCGGGTGGATCACGAGCGACCACATGCCGTCGGGGTCGCGGACCTGCACCGGGACGGGTGCCCCGACCTCGCCCGCGAGCGCCGCGATGCGCTCGGTGATCGCCGCCCCCGCCTCCTGGAGGTTGGCCATGCGGATCGCCTCGATGACACCGTCGACCGAGATCTGCCCCGTCCCGTCGTCGCGCACCTCCGCGGTGACCTGCGGCAGACGCGCCGTGCGGGTCGTGCCTTCGCTGTCGCTCATCGGTACCTCCTCAGGGCGAAACTACGCGAAACGACGGGTCCGCGCGCGCAGCGGGCGGCTCGACGACGGGCGATGAACCGGCGCGCGACCTGCGACGTCAGAAGTCGTCGACCTCGAACCACACGGTCGTGCGGCCGGTCTCGTGCGTCGTGCCCCACCCGGACGCGAGGGCGTCGACGAGCGCGAGGCCGCGCCCGTTCGGCGCTGTCGGTCCGGTGCGGCGCAGGCGCGGGGTCCCGCCGCCGCAGTCCTCGACGTCGACCCGCAGCACGCCGTCGGTCACGGTCGCCCGGACGACGACGGGCGCCCCGGCCGGTCCGTGCACGACCGTGTTCGCGACGAGCTCGCCGGTCAGGAGCTCGGCGACCTGGTTCGCAGCTCCCCCGATGCCCGCGGCCGCGGCGACCTGCATCACCCAGCGGCGAGCCGTGCGCGGCGCCGCGGGTGCGGCGTCCAGGACGATCTCGTCGCGCACCTGCGGCGTACGACGGCGCACGCTCGCTGCGCTACGGATGTCCCGGACGTCGCCCACGGATCCAGCGTGCCGGACGAACGTGCCGTCCGCCGGACGAACGTCCGGCTCGTACAGGTCTGCGCCACGCCCGACGGGCAGCCGCGCGACGCCGCGCGCGGGCGTGGGCAGCGTCGGGACGTCGGGAGGCACGGCGGAATCGTGCCACCACCGGGTGCAGGACGTCACCCGGTGCACCCGGCACCCGCTGCACCTACCGTGGGTCGCATGCCCGCACCGAGCACGGCGACCGAGATCGACGTCCGCGGCCGGACCGTGCGCGTCAGCAGCCCCGACAAGGTCTACTTCGCGGAGCGCGGCCTCACGAAGCTCGACGTCGTGCAGTACTTCCTCGCGGTCGGTGACGGGATCCTCGCGGCGCTGCTCGACCGCCCGACGACCCTCGAGCGCTGGCCCAAGGGCGTGTTCGAGGGTGCCCGGCTCGCGACGCGCGCGGACTCGTCGGGCGACGCGTTCTACCAGAAGCGCGTGCCGGCCGGCGCACCCGACTACGTGCGGACCGCGCGCATCGCCTTCCCGTCGGGGCGCACCGCCGACGAGGTCGCCCCGAGCGAGCTCGCGGTCGTCGCGTGGGCCGCGAACCTCGGGACGCTCACGTTCCACCCGTGGCCCGTGACGTCCGACGACGTGGACCGCCCCGACCAGCTCCGCATCGACCTCGACCCGCAGCCCGGCACGGACTTCTCCGACGCCGCGCGCGTCGCACCGCACGTGCGCGAGCTGCTCGACGAGCACGGGCTGCAGGGCTGGCCGAAGACGTCCGGCGGGCGCGGGATCCACGTGTTCGTGCCGATCGAGCCGCGCTGGACGTTCGTCGAGGCGCGCCGCGCGACGATCGCGTTCGGGCGCGAGCTCGAACGGCGCCTGCCCGACGCGATCACCATGAAGTGGTGGAAGGAGGAGCGCGGCGCGAAGATCTTCGTCGACTACAACCAGATGGCCCGCGACCGCACGATCGCGTCCGCGTACTCGGTGCGCAGCAACCCGCGCGCGACCGTCTCCGCGCCGCTGACCTGGGACGAGGTCGCTGAGGTCCACCCCGACGACTTCGACGTCACGACGATGCCCGCGCGGTTCGCCGCCGTCGGAGACCTGTTCGCACCGCTCGCGGCGCACGCCCCCGGCCGGTTCTCGATCGAGTCGCTGCTCGAGCTCGCCGACCGGCAGGAGGCCGACCACGGCGACACCGACCTGCCCTACCCGCCCGAGTACCCGAAGATGCCGGGCGAGCCCAAGCGCGTCCAACCGTCCCGCGCCCGCCCCCCGACGAGCGACGACCCGGCATAGCGCGGCTCGGCACCCGCTGCCGGGTGGAGATCGTCGCGTCCGGCGCGACCAACCCCACCCGCACCGGCGGACTCCGGTGGCCGTCAGCCCGTGTACTCGTAGTGCCAGTACTCCGGGTTGCTGCCGTGCTTCGCCGCCCACGACGGCTGCACCCAGCCGAACGACCGGCCCGTCGTCGTCAGCCACGTGTGCTGGGGCGTGCCGTAGCCGTACTCGCACGGCAGCTCCGGGACGTCGAGCGCGAGGCCGGTGCCGTGCATCGACGTGCCGGGGACGGCGGCGATCGAGCCCAGCGCGTCGCGCATCGCGACCTGCGTCGCGTAGTCGCGGTAGGTGAGGTCGAGGTCCAGGTGGTGGCCGAACTTCGCGCGGAACGCGGCGTCGAGGCGCTCGAGCGCCGCGGTCGCCGCCGAGCGCAGGTAGTAGCGCGTGCCCTTCGGGTCGACGCCCCAGGACGTCGCGGTGAGCATCGACGGGGGCAGCTTGCCGTTCGAGCCGTCGCCACCCTTCGTCGGGGGCGAGGTGTAGAAGGGCGGGCCGTCGTACGTGGTCGTGCACCGGTCGGCACCCGAACCGCCGGTGCTGCCCGAACCGCTCGAGCCTGTCGAACCTGTCGCACCCTGCTGCGACGACGGTGGCTTCGCACGCGCCGCCTGCGCCTGCTGGGCGGCGCGCTCGGCCTCACGGGTCGCGACGAACGCGTCGTGCGCCTCGTGCACGACCGCCTCGGCGGCGCCGACCTCCGCGGCGAGCGCGCGCAGCAACGCGGCCGACTCCCCCGCCCCGGTCGGCCCGTCGGGTGCCGGGGACGCGTCGGCCGGGGTCGACTCGAGCGCGTGCTTGGCGCGCTGCACGGCGTCGGCGAGCGTGTCCCGCAAGGCCTCGTCGGCCACCTCGTCCTCGCTCGCGACGAGCGTGGCGGTCGCCTTCTCGACCGCGTCGAGGAGCGTCGTGCGCGCCTGCTGCCGCACCGTCTCCCCGAGCTCGGCGGAGCCGCGCTCACCCAGGGCCCGCTGGATCGCGTCCTCGTCGATCCGGACGTCCGACACGAGCTCGGCCCGCGCGCTCGCGCTCGCCGCGGCGGCGGCGTCCGCGGCGGCGTCCTGGCGGTGCAGCACCAGCCCGACGAGGCCAGCCGCGAGCGCGACCGCAGCCGTCGCGGCGACGGCCGTGAGGCGACGAGTCGGCTGCCGGACCATCGGGCGAGTCTCGTCCGGAGCCCGGTCCGGCGCAAACCCCCAGTCTCGGGACGAACCGAGAGCCCTCGGACGCGTCGAGCGGATGGAAGGACCCACGGCCCCTCAAGCCGGACCTCGAGCGCGCCGATGCGGACGACATGACCGACGTGCGTGCGCTGGACGCCCCCGCGGGGCCGGCCGCGGGCATGCGCGAGCTCACGGCCGCCGAGTCGGCCCACCTCGACCGGCTGCGCGGGCACCTCGCGAGCAGCGGTGCGGCGGTCGGCACCGTCGACGGTCTCGGCGGCCTGCTCGAGGCCGCGCACACGGCGTGGTTGCGGACCCCGCCCGACGAGCGCCCCGACCCGGGTCCGATGATCTCGTCGATCGCCGTCGGCGTCGGCGACCTCGTGCTCGCGGGCGCTCCCGAGGCACGGTGGGTGCTCCACGTCGACGCCCCCGCCGCCTCCCCGGCCCTGCTCTCCACCGACGGCACCGCCGCGGTCGTCCCGTTCACGGACGTGCGGCGCCGCTGGACCCGCGGCTCCGGGCAGGTCGCCCCCGCGCTGTCCGGGGCCGACTCCTTCCCGCACGCGCTGGCCGACGAGTCGTCGGACGTGCTCGTCGACGCCACCTGGCTCGCGGGCTACGTCGACGCGGCCGCGCAGCACCTCGCGGGTGCACAGGGCGCCGCCGACGACGATCCGCAGCCGAGCGACCCGACCCCTGCCGACGAGCGCACCGCCGAGCCCGGGGTGCCCACCCCGCGCCCGCCCACGGTCGACGAGGTCCCGCACGGTCGTCGCGCGTCGCATGCGGGCGAGGCACCCGCACCCGAGCCCGTCGTGCGCTACCGCACGCCCACCGAGCTGCCGTACGTCCCGTCCGTCGACGTGCAGAACCTCGCGCTGCGCGCGCTCGACCGCGGACTGACGACCGCGCTGTTCGACGGTCCCACCCCGTTCGCCATGCGCGACGACGGCACGACCGTCCAGGTGAAGTGGTTCCCGACCGACCCCGACGAGGCCCTCGGGCTCGCCGAGCACTGGGTCGTCGACGCGCTCGCGCTGCGCGCCGCGATCGGTTGGGTCGTCCCCCTCGACGACGACGCCGGCGTGGCCGTCCCGGGCCTCGGCGCGATCCCGTCCGACCAGACCGCGGCCTCGCAGGGCGCCGACCACGCGGTCGTCGTGCTCGCGTCCGACGTCCGGGTGCCGGGGCTCGTCGTCGCACACCGCTACGCGTCGCACGGCCGCGACGGCGACGCCGGTCACCCCGTGGGCGAGCCGCTCGTCGTCGGCCCCTGCCCCACGCTGCTCTAGTCGCCTGTCGGCTCGTCGGGCGACGACCCCGGTCCCGCCGCCTCGTGGGGCGACCCCGGCGTAGGTGCGCGCAGCGCCTGCACGACGCGGGCCGCGGTCGCGACGACCCAGATCACCGCGATCAGCGCGAACGGCCACGGGTAGCGGCCCGCCGAGAAGAGCGCGGCGACCGCGATCACGACGCCCGCGGCCAGCGCCGCGCGCACCTGCTGATCGCGCCAGAGCCGCCGGAGGGCCGAGGCGCGCCCCGGTCCGCGTGGCGTGGTCGGGTCGGTCACGGTCCTCGTCTCCGTCCGCTCGGGCTCGTCGGCAGCGGGTGCGCCGATGACGACGAAGGCCCGAGATCACCGGGATCTCGGGCCTTCGATGGAGCCGCCTTGGGGAATCGAACCCCAGACCTTCTCATTACGAGTGAGAAGGACGGCTATCCTGAGAGAGCCCGAAAGTGCCCCTGACCTGCACCTTCGGCCGATCATGCCTAGGCTATCTTAGGCTATCAATGGCTCACCCAATGGCCCACCCCGGAGGCACCCATGGCGAGCAGGACGCGCCGCCCGCACGGCACCGGCTCCGTCTTCCGCGAGCACGCTGCGCGCTACGGCTGCCCGCCCATCGACCCCGCCACCCGCACCCGCCCCGAGCACGCCTGCCGCGCCCCGTGGGTCGGGTCCTACGAGGCCGGGTGGACACCGGCCGGCACCCGAGCGCGCCGACGCGTGAAGGCGCCGACCGAGCGTGAGGCGCGCGTGCGGCTGCTCGCCGCGATCCGGCAGGCCGACGCCGCAGCCCCCACCGTCGGCGCACGCCCCACCGTGCACTCGTGGGCGACGCAGTGGCTCGAGCGCACCGTCGCCGAGCAGCGGCCCAAGACGTGGGCCAACAACCGCACGGCCGTGCGCCGGTGGATCGACCCTGCGATCGGACGCAAGCGGCTCGACGCGCTCACCCCCGCCGACGTGCGCACCGTCGGGCGCGCCGTGCTCGCCGCAGGACTCAGGCCGTCGACCGCGACGCGCGCGCACGCCGTGCTGCTGTGGCTGCTCAAGGATGCGGTCCGCGAGGGGCACAAGGTGCCGCCGTCCGTGCTGCTCGTGCAGGCACCCGGTCCGGGCGAGACCGACCGCGACGCGCTGCCCATCGATGACGCGCTCGCAGTGCTCGAGGTCGCCTCCCGCGCGCCCGACGCGTCCCGCTGGCTCGCCGCGCTCCTGCAGGGCATGCGGCCCGCCGAGTGTCTCGGGCTCACCTGGGGATGCATCGACTTCGAGGCGCACCGCATCGACGTGTCGTGGCAGCTGCGCGCGCTGCCGTACCGCGTCCGCTACGACCGCGCGTCGGGCTTCCGCATCCCCGACGGCTACGCCGCTCGGCAGGTCTACGGCGCGCTGCACCTCGTGCGGCCCAAGACGACCTCGGGGCTGCGGATCATCCCGATGATCCCCGTCATGGAGGCCGCGCTGCTCGCTTGGCGCGAGGTCGCCCCGCCGTCGCCCGCTAGCCTGGTCTGGGCGGGTGCGCGAGGCCGACCGCGCGACGAGGACGACGACCGGGACGCCTGGCGCGCGCTCACCGACGCCGCACGCGTCGCGCGGGTCGACGACGACGGCCAGGGGCGCCGGTACGCGCTCTACGAGGCGCGGCACACCGCCGCGGTGCTGCTGCGCGCGTCGGGGGCGAGCGACGAGGACATCACTGCGATCCTCGGGCACGCGTCGATCCTGTCCTCGCGCGCCTACCTGCACGCGTCCACAGACAGCACGCGGGCTGCGCTCGAGCGCGTGGCCGAGCGGCTGCGGCTCACGGCTGGGTAGACCCTGCCGCACGCCGTGTCGGAGGGCTGCTGTAGACCCTCTGCATGGATCGCAGCAGGGCGCCGCCTAGCGGTGTCGCTGGGCCTCCGACATGAGCCACCCCACGTCGACCGATAGGCCGGCGCACAGCGGGATGAGCACCTCCACCGCGATCGCGGACTCGCCCTTGAGGGAGCGGTCGACGGTCGATCGCGCCACGCCTGTCCGCTTGACGATGTCGTCGAGCGTGAGGCGCTGGCGCGCCTGAGCGGCACGTAGCTCGCCAGCGATCCACTGCGTCGCTGGGCCTACCAGCCGCTCTCGTCCCATATCTGCAACGTACCCGATTGGAGACACGCGTGCCAGATAGGTTGCGCGCATCCCTATTTAGGGATAGCGTCACAGCCATGACAAGCACCCAGCACCGACAGGCGGTCGCGGCCGAGGTCCGCGCCGCACTGGCTCGTGACGGGCGCCGCCAGGCCGACCTCGCCCGTGAGGTCGGGATCAGCAGGGCGGCGCTGAGCCGCAAGATGCGCGGCGAGACCCCCTTCTACGTCGAGGAGGTCGTCTCCATCGCGAGCGTCCTCGGCATCGACGCCGGACGCCTCATCGCGAACGCGACGGCGAGCCCGCTCGTCGCCGCCTGACCACAGACACAGCAGCGCCCCGGCTCATCCACCACGACGCACCGGGGCACCACCAACAGACAGGAGTCTATCCCGTGAGGACCGAGCCTGACTGGGACGTCGCCGTCATCGACGACAGGCCCAGGATCGTCGTCAACGCCGCCGCCGTCGCGGCCATGGTGGAGGCGAGCCCGCTCGGGCGTGACGCCGCCATGGCTAGCCTCCGCGCCGCCATGCCCGCCGACGCGCACGCCCGCATCGAGGCGGAGGTCGCCCGATGAGCGACCTGACCATGACGACCGCCGCCGCCTCCCCGTTCGACAGCATCAAGCGCACCCGCGCCGACGGGTCGGAGTACTGGTCGGCGCGCGACCTCATGCCGCCCATGGGCTACCCGACGTGGCAGCACTTCGAGCCGGTCATCGACCGCGCTCGGGCTGCGGCCGCGAACCAGGGTGGCGACGTCGAGACCCTTTTTACGGTCAACCGTGAAAAGGGCTCGGGCCGCCCGCGCGAGGACTACCACCTGGCCCGCTTCGCCGCCTACCTCGTGGCGATGAACGGCGACCCGCGCAAGCCCGAGGTCGCCGCCGCGCAGGCCTACTTCGCGATCCGCACCCACGAGGCCGAGGTCGCGGCACCCACCGCGGCACTGTCCGGCACCGAGCTCATCGCCCGCGCGGTCATCGAGGCGCAGCAGATCATCGAGCGCCAGTCGCAGCGGATCGCCGAGCTCGAGCCGCCCGCCCGCGCGTGGACGGTCCTCGCGGACGCGAGCGGGGACTACTCGCTGCGCGACGCGGCGCAGATGCTCTCGCGCGACCCCGACATCGAGATGGGGCAGAACCGCCTCGCGCGGCACCTGCGGCAGATCGGCTGGCTCGACCGGCGTGGCGTGCCATACCAGCACCATGTCGACACCGGGCGCATCACGTCGCGCGCCCGCACGTACGAGCACCCGCGCACCGGCGAGCGCATGCAGGCCGACCCGCAGGTGCGGGTGACGGCGAAGGGGCTCGCGTGGCTGCACGCGCACCTCGGTGGCACGTCGCCGCTCGACCTCGCGCCGACGCTCGTGGCGGTGTCGTCGTGATCGAGCCCATCACCTACGAGGTCGCGGACGCCGCCCGCGCGGTCGGCGTGTCCCCCGACCTGATCCGCCGCGCGATCCGCGCAGGTGACCTCGCGACGACGAGCCCGCGGATCGACGGCCGGCAGATCGCCAAGACCCTCATCCCGGTCGACGAGCTGCGCCGCTGGGCGCTCGACCAGTCGACCGACACCGACCACACCGCCGCCAGGAGGACCCGATGAGCATCATCCACCGCACCCCGCCCAAGATCACCGTCCCGACCGCACTGCTGCTCGTCGCCGCTGGCGTCGTCGTGGCCCTGACCGGCGCCCCGCTGTCCGGCTCGACGCTGCTCGGCATGGGCCTCGTCGTCCTCGGCGGGTGGCTGCTCGCCGAGACGTCCATGGCCCGCGTGATCGCCGCGCACGACGCCGAGGTCGCGGCCTACGTGGCGCGCGTGACCGCGGAGACCGAGCAGCGCGTGCACCTCGCGCGGTCACGTGAGCGTCAGACGGTCGCCGCTGCCGAGGCGCTCGTCGCCTACAGCCGTGGCGCGTCCGCCGACGAGGCCATGGCTGCCATGCGGGCGGAGGTCGCGGCATGAGCGAGATCATCGTCACCTCGCAGGACGAGCTCGACGCGGCGCTCGACGAGCACGGCGACGACCTGACCGCGCACATCGTCATCGACTCTCCGGCTGGGGTGCGGCTGTCGCTCGTGCGCGAGACGCCGAACCGGGCGCGGGTGAGCGTCCGCGGCGTGTCGCAGGTCGGCCCCGTCGGGGGCTCGGCGACCGTGAGCGGCGTCCGGGACTCGGCGACCGTGCGCGACGTCCGGGACTCGGCGACCGTGCGCGGCGTCCGGGACTCGGCGACCGTGCGCGACGTCTGGGACTCGGCGACCGTGAGCGGCGTCCGGGACTCGGCGACCGTGAGCGGCGTCCGGGACTCGGCGACCGTGCGCGGCGTCCGGGACTCGGCGACCGTGCGCGACGTCTGGGACTCGGCGACCGTGAGCGGCGTCGGGGACTCGGCGACCGTGCGCGACGTCCGGGGCTCGGCGACCGTGCGCGACGTCCGGGGCTCGGCGACCGTGCGCGACGTCTGGGACTCGGCGACCGTGAGCGACGTCTGGGGCTCGGCGACCGTGAGCGGCGTCCGGGACTCGGCGACCGTGCGCGACGTCGTGGGCACCGCATCGCTGCGACTCAGCGACTGCGCCACCGCAGAGCACGTCGGGCCGCACGTCACCGTCATGGTGCACTCCGTGCACGTCACGGTCGACGGCGGGCACATCGTCGACCTGTCCGGCCTCGACCAGCATGACCCCGAGATGTGGATCGACCTCGTCGGCGCGCGCCGCGACGGAGACGCCGTGCTGCTCTACAAGGCCGTCGACGACGACTACATGGCCGGACACGGGCACATCGTCACCCGGCACCCGGTCGGCGAGACCGTCACCGCGACGGACTGGCGCGCCGACCACGACTGCGGCGGGGGTCTGCACGTCTCCCCAACCCCGTACCAGGCGCGCTCCTACGCGACACGCGCCACCCGGATGCTCCTCGTGCGCGTCCCCGTCGCGACCCTGCGCAGCATCGGGCTCGACAAGTGCAAGACACCGACCCTGACCGTCGTGCGCGAGGTCACCCTCGACGGCGACGAGATCGAGGTGACCGCATGAGCGCCGCGCACGACGCGGCCGAGCTCTCCGCGTCCGTCATGGCGCTCGACGACACCCTGCGCGCCCTGCTCGCTCACCCGACGGTCGACGAGCGCTTCTGGACGCTCTTCGGCGTCATGCGCGACGCGTACGAGCGTCGCTCGCGTGCACAGCGTGTGCTGGTCGACGCCTGGTCGGGTCGCACCCCGGCCGTGTCGTGCTCGCACGCGGACGTCGGCCTGCCGTGCGGCCACCGCATGGAGGACGCGTGCGAGGCGTGCGTGCCGGAGGTGACCGAGTGACGAGCGAGGACTACCGCATGGCGCTCGAGCAGGAGCGTCACGACGCCGCCCGCCACGCGCCCGCCTGCTCGCCGGACTGTGCGCAGGGCAAGCATCGCGCCTGCTCCGGCGACGCGTGGGACGAGGCCACCGACGACCCCACCGACTGCTCCTGCGAGTGCCACCTGTGCACGTGCTGGAGCCCCGACGAGGCGCGCATCATCGGCCACGGCCGCGGGTGCGAGCTCTACGACGAGGACGGTGCCGCATGACCGCGCAGCGCTGCCAGTCCTGCCAGCGTCCGACCCCGCTGGCCGACCTCGCGCCCGTGGACGGTTGGCTGCTGTGCGCGTCGTGCCGGCATGACGCGGCGCTGCTCGAGCGGGCGCGCGCCGACCTGGACGCGGACCGTCGACTCGCGCAGGTCGTCACCGAGTACGTGGCGGCGCGTGACGCGATCGACACCGAGCCCGCCGACGACTGGCAGGCCGAGGGTGAGCGGACGGCCGAGGTGCTCGGTACCGCGCTGCTCGCCGCGGTGGTCACGCTCGCCACGCTGGCCGCACTGACGGCCGTCGCATGGGTCATGGGGTGGGTCGAGTGAGCGAGGTCGAGGGCTTCGAGTCGCCCTACGACTACTGGGCCGAGGCTCGTGACGCCGCCCGGTACGCCAAGCCCGTCCACCAGCCCGGCCAGTGGGTCGGCGGCGAGTGGCACGAGTACGACCCGGACCCGGCCGAGGAGGCGGACCGATGACCGGCGAGCTCGTGTCCGAGATGCCCGAGGCGGAGTACCACGCGCTGCCCGGCCTGTCGTCGACGGGGGCTAAGACGCTGCTCGACTCCCCCGCGAAGTTCCGCGCGGGCGTCCGCCGCGAGTCGCGGGCGTTCGACCTCGGCACGGTCGTGCACGGCATGGTCCTCGGCACGGGCTGGCCCGTCGCGGTCATCCCCGACGACCTGCTGAGCGCGTCCGGCGCCGTGTCGACGAGGGCTGCGAAGGAGTGGGTCGCGGCGGCGCGTGAGCGGGGTGAGACGCCGATCACGTCGGCCGACCACGCGCAGGCGCAGGCCATGGCGGATGCCGTGCTCGCGCACCCCGTCGCACGGATGCTGCTCACCCGTGACGGGCAGGCCGAGGTGTCGGCGCTGTGGACCGACGACGCGACCGGTGTCGCCTGCCGTGGGCGCTTCGACCGCATGGTCCAGGCGCCGTCTCGGACCATCCTCGTCGACCTCAAGACGACCGTCGACGCGCACCCCTCGCGCTTCGGGCGTACCGCCGCAACCTTCGGCTACGACCTGCAGGCCGCGTGGTACCTCGACGGCCTCGCTGCGGCCACCGACGACACCGACGCCGCCTTCGTGCACGTCCTGGTCGAGAAGGAACTGCCCTTCCTCGCGTCGGTCGTCCAGCTCGACGACGACGCGCTGTGGACCGGCAGGCAGGGCGCTCGCCTCGCCCGCGAGGTCTACCGCGACTGCACCGAGTCGGGCATCTGGCCCGGCTACTCGACAGACATCGTCCCCGTCTCGCTGCCCACCTGGGCGCGCGACCGCTTCACCCGGGAGACCGCATGACCAGCACCGAGATCACCCCGAGCATGGGGGCCTTCGACCAGCGCGACGGCCAGCTCGTGCGTTACCTGGGGCTCAACCCCGACTCGCCCGCCGACCGTGCCGCCGTCGCCGTGTGCCGCGAGTACGGCTTCGACCCGCTGCTCAAGCACGTGGTCGTCATCCCGAAGGGGGGCGTCTACATCACCCGTGACGGGCTCCTGCACGTCGCGCACCGCTCGGGCCAGCTCGACGGCATCGTGGTCGAGCAGGACCCGACGCTCGACGGCGACGAGTGGGTCGCGAGGGTGTCGGTGTGGCGCAAGGACATGCGCCACCCGTTCACCTACCCGGGCCGCTACCCGGTCTCCGGAGGTAACCGCGCCTACGCGCCGGAGATGGCACTCAAGGCCGCGGAGGCGCACGCGCTGCGCCGCGCCTTCTCGATCACGGGGCTGCCGACGCTCGACGAGCGCCGCCCGGACGTCGAGCCGCGCCCGGTGCAGAGCCGGGTGACCGTCGCCGAGCTGACGCGCGACACCAAGCCTGCGGGGGCGGCTGCTCCCGACCCGGACGAGACCACCGGCGCGGTCGCCGGTGCCGGGTCGGTCGAGGGCGATGGGTCGGGCCTGTCACCCGACGCCACGACGTCGCCCCCGCAGTCCGACGACGCGGGCTACGACTGGCCGCCGAGCGACGAGGTGGCGGGGGCGTGAGCGACTGGACGACCGCGGTCGACAGGAAGGGCAGGTCCGCGACGAACCGCGACCTCGTGAAGATGGCCGGGAACGCCGTCACACCGCCCGCCGCGCGCGACCTGATCGGCCTCGCGGTCGAGTACATCACCGGCCGCACGGTCGACCTGGACCCGTGGGACCTCTGGGAGGCCGCAGCATGAGCACCTTCGACCGGGCCGCGTGGGACGCCCGCATCGAGGCCAAGCGTGCGCTCGCCGCGCACTTCCGCGAGCTCGACGCCGCGGTCATCGCAGCCAAGAGCCGCCGCCCTGCACGCAGGACACGGCGCGTAACGGCCGCCGAGTATGCACCGCCGTGGAGCACCGGGCGCATCGAGCGCAAGCCCGTCGCCGAGCGGCTGCGACCCTGCGTCGGCTGCGGGCGCATGACCCGACCGAGCGACATGACGCTCGCCGACGCGCCGGGGACGATCTGCCGGATGAGCGCAGACCGGTGCGCGACGTGCGTCCGGGCCGCTCGTGGACCGTCCACGGCGGCCGTGGTGACGCGACCGTGCCCGTCGTGCGGGCGCCCGACGCGGCGCTCCGACCAGTCGGTCGCGCAGGCGCCAGGCACGGTCGTGCGGCGGCACGGCGGCATGTGCGACACGTGCGCGCGACGACGGCAGGCGGAGGTGCGCTCGTGACCTTCGATCCGGACATGGTCGACGCGTTGGTCCCGATCCCGCGCGCGCTACCGCCGACATCCCTCGTCGGCGAGTTCGTCGAGCCGCCGATGAGCGTTCTCGACCGACGGTCGGGCCGCTGGCGTCGTCGCGCCGCACAGTGGCGGTCGCTCGGCATCCAGTCCGAGATTGGCCGCGCGAGCACCGGGGTCCATCCGGACACCGACTACCTGCGCATCCGGTCCGATGCATCCGACGCCGGCACCTCGATCTTCGATCCGGTCCTCGCGGAGCTCTGCCTGCGCTGGTACTCCCGCGAGGGTGACCGCGTCCTCGACCCATTCGCCGGAGGGAGCGTCCGGGGCGTCGTCTCGTCGGCCCTCGGCAGGTGGTACACGGGCGTCGACCTGCGCGCGGAGCAGGTAGAGGCGAACCGTCAGCAGGCGGGGCTGGGCGGCGACATCGAACCGACGTGGATCGTCGGAGACTCGCTCGAGATCGTGCGCCATGTCGGCCCCGCGTACGAGGCGGACCTCCTGCTCACCTGCCCGCCCTACGGAGATCTTGAGCGCTACAGCGACGACCCGTCGGACCTGTCGGCGATGGACTGGCCCGACTTCGTCGCCACCTACAGCTCGATCCTCCGCGAGTCGGTGTCGCTCCTGCGTGGCGATCGCTTCGCATGTGTCGTTGTCGGCGACGTCCGCGACCGGAGTGGCGCATATCGAGGGCTGCCGGACGAGACGCGCCGTGCACTGGTCGCGGCCGGACTCTCCGTCATCGCGGATGCCGTGATCGTCGATCCGCACGGGTCTAAGCAAATGGTGGCCGCGCGCACGTTCCGTGGTGGGCGTCTGCTGCAGCGCGTCCACCAGTACCTGATCGTGGCAGTCAAGGGAGACCGCATGCGAGCCGCTCGCAGGCTCCGTGACGAGGTCGGCTCGTGATCGCCCGCACGCCACGACAGCAGCGGCTCGCCGAGGCGCTGGCCGCACGCGCGCGACTCGACGAGCGCATCCGCGTGCTCATGGGCACCCCGTGGAGCCCGCCCGCGACCGTCGCGCCGCTGCCCGACTGGCAGGTCGCCGCACACCTGGCCGCGGCCGAGCTCGACGACCTCGCACTCACGCACGACCGGCACATCCGCCACCGGCTCGTGGCGCTCGACCAGCACAGGAGGACGGCATGACGACGCTCACGATGCCGCGGCGCACGCGACCGGCCGCACTGCCGCTCGCCCGCCGCATCGCACGCGACCTCGGGGTGCCGCTGTCGTGGGAGACCTCGCTCGACGGCGACGAGTACCGCCTCGACCTGCGCCGCACGGACGTCGAGCGGGCGCGTGCCGTCGCCCGGCACGTCCTCGGGGAGCACGGGATCGAGTGGCGGGTGGAGGGGTCATGATCGCGACGACCGGCCTTGCTGCGCCATTCCCCTACTTCGGCGGGAAGCGACGCGCGGCGGCGATCGTGTGGGCCGAGCTCGGCGACCCGGCCGGGTATGTCGAGCCATTCGCCGGGTCCGCCGCCGTGCTGCTAGCGCGACGGGACTTCTCGGGCCGACGGGTGGAGACGCTCAATGACGCTGACGGGTGGCTCGTCAACTGCTGGCGCGCGATCCGACTCGCGCCTGACGACGTCGCGCGACACGCATACGGACCGGTGTCGGAGATCGACTATCACGCGCGCCTCGCGTGGCTGCAGGAGCGTCGCTCGCCAGACCTCGTCGCCTGGCTCGAGGGTGACCCGGAGGCGTGCGACGCGAAGGCGGCGGGATGGTGGCTGTACGTCATGGCGTGCGGCATTGGCGATCCCTTCGGCCGGGGGCCGTGGCGAGTCATCGACGGCCTGCTGACCGACACGCGCGAACTCCCGCACCTCGGCGACGCGGGGCGGGGCGTGAACCGCGGACTCCCGCACCTCGGCGACGCGGGGCAGGGCGTGAACCGCGGACTCCCGCACCTCGGCGACGCGGGGCAGGGCCTCTCCGAGTACATGAGCCGACTCGCGCGCCGACTCGCACGCGTGCGAATCACCTGCGGCGACTGGAAGCGCGTCGTCCAGCCGTCCGTCACGCGCGCCGGCACGGGCGGGGACGGGGCGCGTGCGATCTTCCTTGACCCGCCGTATGCAACGTCCGGCGACCTGTACGCGACGACCTCGGACGGCATCGCCGAGCGGGTCCGCCAGTGGTGCATCACCGCCCCGGACGACCTGCGGATCGTGCTGTGTGGCTACGACGACGAGCGCGACGCGCTGCTCGAGCACGGGTGGGAGCGCCGAGGCGGCAAGGCGGGCGGAGGGGCGGGCTACTCGACGCGAGCCGACAACGGGAGGCGCGAGCGGCTGTGGACGTCGCCCGCGTGCCTCGGCCACGGCCGTCAGGACGCACTCTTCGGGGAGGCGTCGTGATCGACACCGCTGCCCTGCTCGCGTGGCTCACCGCGCGCGCCCGTGACACCCGCTCGCCGCTCGTCGGGGCGGTCTACGCGGGGCTCGTCGAGCGCATCCGGCGAGGCGATTTCGACGCCGAGGAGGGCTGAAAGTGGCTCGCATCCGCACGATCAAGCCCTCGATGTTCACCTCGCTGACCGTCTGCTCGTGGCCGATCCCCGTCCGCTGGACGTTCGCCGGGTTGTTCACGTACCTCGACGACAAGGGCCGGGGTCTCGACGAGCCGCGACTCATCAAGGCTGAGCTCTACCCGCTCGACGACGCGATGACGGCCAGGAAGGTGGCGGCGCACCTCGACGTGATCGAGAAGATCGGGCCACTCTGCCGCTACCTCGTGGACGGCGTCCCGTACCTCCACATCACGTCGTGGGCCGAGCACCAGCGGATCAACCGGCCGACCGAATCGCGCATCCCGCCGTGCCCGACGCACGAGCCGGAAGGGCTCTTTGGTCCGATCGGAGGCGCCAGATGAGCGCCGGCCAGGCGACTTTCGCTCGTCGAGATTGCCGCGTGAGCCCTCACGCACGACTCACTGAGGACTCACTGAGCCCTCACTGCACGGTATCTGCGCAGGTCAGCGGCTGTGCGGCCAACCGCGACTCACTGAGGACTCACGGAGGACTCACCCCCGGAAGGGAAGGGAAGGGAAGGGAAGGGAAGTTGGTGGTGCTCGCGTCATCATTCATCGTCACTTCCGTACCGCGCGAGACGGCGGTCGGCCGATGATGACCGGGACCATCACCGACGACCAGGCGCGAGCACTCGCCCAGCTGATCGCGACCCTGCGCCCCGGCTGGGACGTCGCCGGCATCCGGGTCGTGCTGCACCAGGCGCGGCACCGGGCCAGCGCGCACGACCTCGCGATCGCGGCGATCCGCTGCACGCTCGGCGACGCACGCACGCCCGCCGTGATCGCCATGGACGGCCCGCACTGGCGCACGCCCGGAGCGAGCACCGCCCGCGACGACCACCGCTTCGCCCGCTGCGCCGAGCCCGGGCACGGCAGCTTCCCGGCGTGGAACTGCTCGGCGTGCCGTGCCGAGTCGCTCGAGGTCGAGAAGATGCCGCCCGAGCCGGACCCCGACGCGGCGCAGGTCGCCTCGCGCGGGGCCGACCGGGTGCGGCGTGCGCTCGCCGAGGCGCTGGCGGGGGACGGGGGCGACGCGGCATGAGCCAGACGATGACGCTCACCGTCCACGCGACGAACCTCCTGACCGCGAACCAGCGGGCGCACTGGGCCGTGCGGGCACGCCTCACCCGGACCCTGCGGCACGCGGCCGCGATCAGCGCACGGGCGCAGGGGATCGAGCCGATGCGGCGCGCGCACCTGACCGTGCACGTGTCCTGGCCCGACCGACGCCGCCGCGACGTGCACAACGTGATGCCGACGATCAAGGCGATCGTCGACGGGCTCGTGCAGGACGCCGGGGTGCTGCCCGACGACGACGACACGCACCTGACCGGCCCGGACCTGCGCGTCACGGCCGAGATGAGCGGCCTGCGCGGCGTCACCAGGTTCGTGCTCGTCCTGGACGACCCCCTGCGCGTCGCAGAAACGGCGCCAGGAGCGCCGAACGCCACCGCCCGCGTGTCTGTGGGCGGATCGCAGATTCCAGGCCGTCAGACGGCCGTACACGAGATCGGAGACGAGCAGTGAGCAAGATCGACGTGAGCAAGATCAAGCCCGGCGACCTGGTGAAGATCGACATCCGGGTGAGCCCGGACATGGAGTGGCTGCCGGTCAAGGGCTGGCGCGAGGTGGTGCAGGAGCGGGACGCGCTGTGCGTCGACGAGTACGGCGGAGCAGGTCGCCAACCCCGCCTTCGCCAGCGCGCTGAGGGGTGCCGCGATCCGCGTGCGCCACATCGTCGCGGAGGTGGACTGTGGCTGACGACCTGCGCGTCCTGACCGTCCGGCAGCCCTGGGCGTGGGCGATCATCCACGGCGGGAAGGACGTCGAGAACCGGACCCGGTCGCTCGGCCCGTACCGGGGGCTCGTCGCGATCCACGTCTCCGCGACCCTCGCCGGAGCAGACGCATGGAACGACGCGAACGTCGAGGCCGCGCTCATCGCCGCCCCGCCCGCCCCGCTGCACCTGCGACGCGGCCAGGTGATCGGCGTCGTCGACCTCGTCGACGAGCACCCGGACGACGGGGACTGCTCCCCGTGGGCGATGCGCGACCACCACCACCTCGTGCTCACCAACCCGCGGCCGCTGCCCGCACCCATCCCCGCACGCGGGCGACTCGGCCTGTGGCGACCCGACGACACGCTCACCGCCGCGACCCGTGCCCAGCTCGACCAGGAGGACCAGCGTGGGTGACCTGACCGACAGCCTGCTCGAGCACCGCAGCGCATACACCCTGCGCGACTGGCTGCGCGAGATGGCCGACGACTACGAGACCGTCGCCGCCCTCGACCGGGTGAGCGTCGTCGAGGGCGTGCGCACCCGCCCCGGCTCGCGCGTCCCACCCGGCGCGCAGGAGGTCCTCGACGCCGACGAGACCAGCCGCGCGCTCGCGCAGGTCGACGAGTGGGCGGACTTCATGGCGCGCGTCCTGCTCGACGAGGCCGACGACCCGACGCTCACGATCCCCGACAGCACCCCGGCACGGCTGCGGCTCGTCGGCGATCACATCACGGTGCTGCTGCAGATCGACGACCCGCTCATGGTCGCGACCGAGCTCGGCCCCGCAGGCACCCTCGACGTCCTGCGCTCGACGATGCGCCACCTCGCGCACCGTGGAGAGCGCGTCATCCAGACCGGTCGCCGCTGCCAGGAGGGCGCATGCACGGGGCGGCTCGTGTCACGCGAGACCTCCGACGGTGCGCTCGTGTGCGACCGGGACGCGCGCCACGTCGTGCCGTGGTCCGTGTGGTCGTCGTGGCCGAGGATGCGCGTGCAGTGGATCACCGTCGAGCACGCCGCCCGGATGCTCGGCACCACGGTCGCGGCCGTCAAGATGCGGGCCTCGCGCGGACAGTGGCGGCGCGTCGGGACCGGCCGCGACGTGCGCTACAGCGTGGACGACGTGCGCGGCGCGGCCGAGGGGGACGTCGCATGAGCGTGGACGCGGCGCCCGCGATGCTGAGCGTGGACCTCGACGCGCACGTGCCGTGCACGGCGTGCGAGACCGGGGAGGCGACGTGGCGAGGACGGACCCTGTGTCCGGCCGGTCACGCGTGGCGCCCGATCTGCGACCCATGCCGCGCGCGGGTGATCGTCGACCTCGCGTTGATGTCGTCCGTCGGGCCGCTGGCCTGCGCGCGCCACGACACGCTGGTGCCGCGGCCGCATGTCGAGTGGGCCACGCTGTGACCAGCGCGTGCTAGCGTGTTACCCATCGCAGGTGCAGTGTGCCCGCGACCAGGTCCGCGGCTCGCCAGAGCCCGGACCTTCGTCGTGTCGGGGGTGATCGCGTGACGACCTCACGGACCGGGACGAGCACATACCTGCGCAACCGCGGTCGCGTACTGCGGCAGGCGCAGCGCGACGGGCTCACGCACTGCCCCGGCGTGCCGGGCAGGACGTGCGGCGTCCAACTGGACTACGCCGTCCCGCTGACTCCCGCGTCCGCCGAGACCGACCACATCGTCGAGCACCGACAGGGCGGCAGTGACGACGTGGACAACCTCCGCGTCATCTGCCGCACCTGCAACCTGTGGCGCAACCGCAAGCAGCCGGTCGCGATCCCGAGCCCCGAGCAGTTCCCGACCTCGCGCGACTGGTGAGCCGCGAGGGGGTGGGGGGTGGCCCGAGACGCCGCCGATTCCCGCCCCTCCGGGCGTAGCGAAATCCCCCCGGGGTGCGATTTTCCACACGGCCCGACCTCATCGGGGTACAAGGTGCCCCCCGCGACGTTCCGGCCCTCGCGCCGTCGGGGGTGAGTCTCGATGGACCTGGTGGAGGCCGCCGCATCTGGTGATCGCCTCGCCGCGCTCCGGGCGCTGCGCGATCGGCTGGCCGAGGAGATCGACGGGTGCCAGTCGTCGCGCGACATGGCTGCCCTGTCGCGGCAGCTGACTGACGTGCTCGGGCAGATCGATGCGCTGGAGCGCGCGTCGGCTCCGGCTGAGAAGGGTACGGGACTCGATGAGCTCAACGCGCGCCGTGCCGCTCGGGAGTCAGGAGCCGCGCGTTCGGCTTGAGCCGCGCCGGTCCTCGCACTTCGACGGCGAGGACGCGTGCTTCCTCGCCTCGCGTTACGGTCTCGTCGCGGACGAGTGGCAGTCGCTCGTCGTGGCGTCGTGGCTCGGTCGCACCCCGGACGGCCGACTCGCAGCCGGCCGCTGTGGCCTGGCGGTCCCGCGGCAGAACGGGAAGAACGGCGTGCTCGAGATCGTCGAGCTGTTCAAGATCGTCGTGCTCGGTCGCCGCATCCTGCACACGGCGCATGAGGTCAAGACGGCCCGCAAGGCGTTTCTGCGGCTCAAGTCGTTCTTCGAGAACGAGCGACTGTGGCCCGAGCTCGCGGGGCTGGTCAAGGAGGTCAGGCAGACGAACGGCCAGGAGGCTGTCGTCCTGACGAATGGGGGCGGCGTCGAGTTCGTCGCCCGCTCGCGTGGCTCCGGGCGTGGCTTCACGGTCGACGACCTGGTGCTCGACGAGGCGCAGGAGCTCACCGATGAGCAGCTTGAGGCGCTGCTGCCGACGATCTCCGCGGCCCCGTCGGGTGACCCGCAGATCATCATGACGGGCACCCCGCCGCCGCCGAACGCGGACGGCGCGCCGTGGCGGCGGATGCGAGCCGCGGGTGTCGAGGGCAAGGATCGGCGCCTGTCGTGGCACGAGTGGTCGCCGCAGCGGGTGCCGGACCCGACTGACCGCGACGCGTGCATGGCTGTCGCGGCGGAGACGAACCCGGCCGCGGGGACGCGCCTGCAGTGGTCGGTCATCCAGGACGAGCACGCGCAGATGTCTTTCGAGGGCTGGATGCGCGAGCGCTGCGGCGCGTGGGACAGTGCGACGCTCGGCGGCGTGATCGACGTCCCGACGTGGCTCGGTCTCGCGGTCCCCGCGTCGGTCGCTCCGACGTCGGGTGCGGTCGCGCTGGGTGTGAAGTTCTCGGCGGACGGCGAGCGGGTCGGGTGCGCTGCGGCGATCCGCCCGGACGTCGGCCCGGTGCACGTCGAGGCGCTGGGTGTCGCTGCGACGTCGGACGGTACGGCGTCGCTCGTGCAGTGGCTCGCGGCTAGGTGGCGTGACGCGTCGATAGTCCTCGACGGCAAGGCTGGCACGGGTGACCTGGTGCAGCGGTTGATCGCTGCGGGCGTCCCGAAGCGCCGGGTGCACGTGCTGACGACGGACGAGGCGATCACGGCGCACGCCGGGATGCTGCGCGCGATCCAGGAGGGCTCTGTGACGCACCTCGCGCAGCCGGGTCTCGACGCTGCGGTCCGTGACGCGGGCCGTCGCAAGATCGGCACGGGGGGCGGTTGGGGCTGGTCCTCACTCTCGGGTGGCGACGTGACCGCGCTCGACGCCGTGACGCTCGCCCACCATGCCGCGTCGACGGCCCGACGACGGTCCTACAGCGGAGAGGTGGTGGTCGCGTGAGCGCGCTCGTCGAGCCTGACGTGGACGCCGTCTCGGACGGGCTCACCGCCGTGGCCCGCGCCTCGATGTGGAGCGCGTGGCGCTCGCTGCGCGACTCGTCGGCACTCACCCGGCTGCGCCGACGCCGCGACTACGCGCTCGGCCGCGGAGGCATCCCGGACCTCGACGACGGCGCGAGCGAGGAGCTGCGAGACCTCGCGCAGATCAGCCGGCTCAACATGGGCGGCGTCGTCGTCAAGACCTTCGCCCGCGGGCTGTCCGTCGTGGGCTTCCGCTCCCCGACTGCGGACGACGACGAGCCCGCGTGGCGGTGGTGGCAGCAGCACCGCCTCGACCAGCGGCAGTCGCTCGTGCACCGGCACACGCTGACCTATGGCGAGGGCTACGTCTCGGTCCTGCCCGATGACCGCTACGGCGACCCGGCACGTCCCGTGATCTGGTCCCCGCTGTCGGCCGTCGTCGACTTCGCCGAGGCCGACGACCTCTTCCCCGCGACTGCGATGCTCACCCGTCGCACGGCCGACGGGTGGTCGGTGCTGCTGGTCGACGACACGTACGTGCAGCCGGGTGTGATCCGTCTGGCACCGAGGGATGCTGGTGGCGAGACGGTCGACGGCGTCCGCGTGCGCGACATCGAGCCGACCGGCGAGCCGTGGGCGCACGGCGCGACGTACAACGGCGCCCCGGTCTGCCCGGTCGTCCGCTTCGTCGACGAGTGGTCGGACGAGGCGACGGCGACCTCGGCACAGGGTGTCGTCGAGCCGATCATCGACCTCAACCGCGCGATGAACCAGGTGAACTTCGACCGCCTCGTCGTCGCCCGTTTCGGCGCGCACGACCAGAAGCTCATCATCGGGTGGTCGGCGCCGAAGGACCGGCTGGCGCGGATGTCGGCAGGTCACATCGCGACGATCGACGAGCACCCCGACGACGTGCGCGTCGAGCGCTGGCAGGGGTCGGCGCTCGAGCCGTACAACGCGCTGATCCGCGAGATGCGCGAGCAGGTGGCGCTCGAGGCCGCGATCCCGCTGTGGGCGGCGGGCAACATCTCCAACGTCTCGACGGACACGGCCGCCATGATCGAGGCCGCGCACCAACGCGAGCTCGGTGTGAAGCGCGACTCGATCGGAGAGTCCTGGGAGCAGGTCGTCCGGCTCGGTGTCGCGATGAGCGGCCAGGAGCAGCCCGCAGACGATGCCGAGATGGTGTGGCGCGACACGCAGGCGCGGTCCTTCGCGCAGGTGGTCGACGGCATCGTGAAGCTCGCGACGATCCCGGCCGGTTCCGAGGGTGTCCCGGTCGAGATGATGCTTGACACGATCCCCGGCATGAGCCAGCAGCGCATCACGGCGATCCGTGACGAGCTGCGCCGTCGTCGCTCGCACGCCCGCATGGACGCGCTCATCGCCGCGGCGCCCGACGCCCCGTCCGAGCCCCCCCCGGCTCCGGGTCGGGAGGCGGCGCCGTGACGTCGGACGCGGACGACCTCAAGCGTCGCTTCGATGCGCTCGGCGTGGCGATCCGCGCCGGGGTGGAGCCGAAGGACGCGGCGCGCCGCCTCGGGCTCGAGGGGATCGAGTTCACGGGCGCCATGCCGGTGTCGCTGCGCCCGACCGCTGCCGACGCGACCGCGCTCGAGGGCTGACCTGTGGCGACGGTCTCCCCGGCCGACGCGCAGCGGCTCCGGCAGGCGCAGGACGGCGTACGTGCGCTGATCGAGCGTGACCTGCGCGCGCTCGTCGCGTCGCTCGACACGACCCGTCCTGAGGCCGCGCTGGCTGCGGTCCGCGAGTACGTCCCGGTCCTGGTCGCGCAGTACGGCGGGTCAGCCGCGGCGGTCGCCGCGGACTGGTACGACGAGGTCCGCGCCGACGCTCGCATCCCTGGTCGCTTCCGGGCGGCGATGGACGTCCCGGACCGCTCGACCGAGGCTGACGCGACGGTACGTCGTCTCGCCGGTGCGATCTTCGACGGCGACCCGTCGGCGATGCTCCCCGGCCTGCTGTCGGCGATCCCGCGTCTGGCGCTGACGGGTGCACGGCAGACGATCACGACCTCGTCGGCCCGCGACCCGCAGGCGTCCGGGTGGCAGCGCGTGACCCGCTCCGGCGCGTGCGGCTTCTGTCGCATGCTCGCCGGTCGCGGTGGTGTCTACCGCGAGGCCACCGTGCACTTCGCGTCGCACGGGTCGTGCAACTGCGCGGCGGTCCCGTCGTGGGACCCGCACGCGCCCGAGGTCGACGTCACGGTCTACCGGGCGTCGCAGCGCACGTCGACCATGACGCCCGAGCAGCGCGAGCGTCACCGCGCGCTCGTGCGCAGCGCGGTCGAGCGGTACGCGCCCGAGGAGTAGGACCGCCGGTCGCACGACCGGTCACGCCGACGCAGAGCGGCCAATCTGCGGGCAGGAGGTCGGGATGACCGACGACAACACCGCCGGCCAGGACCACGGCGAGGAGTTCAAGGCGATCACGAGCCAGGCGGACCTGGACCGGATCATCGGCGACCGGCTCGCGCGCGAGCGCGGGAAGTTCGCCGACTATGACGAGCTCAAGGCGAAGGCCGCGAAGCTCGACGAGCACGAGCAGGCGTCCAAGAGCGAGGTCCAGAAGGCGATCGAGCGGGCCGAGGCGGCGGAGAAGCGCGCTGCGGAGCTCGAGGCCAAGGACCAGCGGGCGCAGTGGGCGGCGGAGATCGTCGAGGACTCCGCGGTCCCGGCGTCTGCCCTGCGCGGATCGACGCGCGCGGAGCTCGAGGAGCACTTCGCCGTGCTCAAGGACCTCATCAAGCCGCAGTCGCAGACCCGCACCTCGACCCCTCCGGGCAAGCCCGCGAGCGGGGCGGGAGAGAAGGGCCGGGCGGCTGCTGCCCTGCGTGAGCTGCGCAAGGGCTGACGACTCCCGCGAGGACGGACCTCGGCGGGCTGATAGAGAGGGGTCTGCCATGGCAGGCATCACCCGTGCCGAGGTCGCCTCGCTGATCGGCGAGGAGTACAGCGGCCAGGTCATCAAGGCGGCGACGCAGGGCAGTGTTGCGATCGCCGCGTTCCCGACGGTCAACATGGGGACGAAGACCAACAACATCCCCGTGCTGGCGACGCTCCCCGAGGCGGAGTGGGTGACCGACACGGACAACACCGGCGTCAAGCCGCAGTCCAAGGTGACATGGGCGAACCAGACGCTCGTTGCCGAGGAGGTCGCGGTCATCGTGCCCGTGCACGAGAACACGATCGACGACGCGACTGAGGACGTGCTCGCGCAGATCGCCGACGTCGGCGGCCAGGCGCTCGGCAAGAAGCTGGATCAGGCGGTGCTCTTCGGCATCGACAAGCCGGTGTCGTGGACGTCGCTCGACCTGCTCGCCGCGTCCATCTCCGCGGGGCACGTCGTGACCACGGTCGGCGGCGCGGCGAACTCCTCGGACATCTGGGGAGCGACCAACCAGGTCGCGGCACTCGTCTCCGACGCTGGCTTCGACGCCACCACGGCGATCGCGAAGCGGTCGCTGGCGTTCGCGCTGGCGAACCTGCGCAACCTCAACGGCGACCCGGTCCTGACGGACGCGGGCCTGCGCGGCCTGGACACCTTCTGGAGCCGCAACGGCGCGTGGTCGCCGACGGACGCGACGGTGCTCATCGCCGACCCGTCCACGGTGCGCATCGGCATCCGCCAGGACGTCACGGTCAAGCTGCTCGACCAGGCCACCATTGGCACGGGCGAGAGCCAGATCAACCTCGCCGAGCGGGACATGGTCGCGCTGCGCTTCAAGGCGCGCTTCGCCTACGTGCTGGGCAAGGTCGCGACCCCGGAGACGGGTGCGCGGACCTACGGCGTCGGCGCGGTCCTGCCCCCGTCGGGCGCCGACGAGAGCTCGTCCTCGTCGTCCTCGTCGAGCAACGCGTGACCGTCCGTACCTACCGACACGCCTCGGGGCGGGTGGTGAGCGTCGCGTCGAGCACGCGCACCGCCCGCCTCCTGGGCGGGTCGCCGCAGTGGACCGAGGTCGTCTGGCCGCCTGAGCCGACCAGCACGAGGGGTGGTGGTGAGCGTGGCGCTCGCAAGCAGGGGCGACGTAGAGGCGCGTCTCGGACGGTCGCTGACGACGGCGGAGCAGCCCAGGGCTGACGGCCTGCTCGAGGAGGCGGGCGTCATCGTCCTGGCCTACCTCGGTGCGGACGCCGAGCCCGATCCCGTCCCTGCGGCCGTCCGCGTCGTCACGTCCCGCATGGTGGCGCGCGTGCTGCTGCGGGATGCGGCGGGCACCCCGGACGGTGCGGAGTCGGTCGCGACGACGACTGGCCCCTTCGCCCGGACGGTCGCTTTCGGCGCCTCGTCGTCATCGGGTGGGCCGTGGCTGTCGGCGACGGACAAGGCGACGCTGTCGGCCCATCGGGTCGGCGGCGGGCTGTCGTCGGTCGCGATCTCGTCGGGCCGCTCGGGTCGCTACCGGAGCCTCGCATGAGCGCCCCGCTGCCCGACCTCGCCTGGTTCGTCCACGAGGCGGACAACGAGCCGCTGCGGCACTCGATCCGCAGCATCGTCCGCCATGCCGAGGGCCGCTACCGCCGCCTGTGGGTCGTCGGTGTCATGCCGGACTGGCTCACGGGCGTCGGTCACGTCCCCGCCGCGGAGCCCGAGCCGCGCGAGAAGTTCTCGAGCATCCGGGCGAAGCTGACGGCGCTCGCGCACGACCGGCGCGTGACGCGGCAGGTCGTCGTGCTCAACGACGACGTGTACGCGACGCGCCCGGTGGGGTCGTGGGAGCCGACGCACATGGGTCCGACGTCCCGCTACGTCGCGGCGCACCACCGCCCGCGCAACACGTGGTGGGAGGCGCTCGTCCAGACGGCCGAGTGGGTGGGTGGTGACCCGCTGTGCTACGCGGGGCACGTCCCGCTGCTGTACGACCGTGCGCGGCTGCGCGAGGCGCTGGCCGCGTACCCGAGCGACCGCCGCATGCTCGACTGCGGCCTGTACCCGATCGCGGGTGCGGGCGGCGAGGGCACGTGGGCGCTCAACGCGAAGGTCGGCCCGGACGACCTGGGCAAGGTCGACGACCCGCGCATGCCGGGGTGGGTATCGACCAACGACGCGTCCTGGGCCGGTGCGCTCGGTGCGCACATCCGTGCCGACCTGAGCGAGCCGACGCGCTACGAGGTCCGCCCGTGACCGTCGAGTGGGGCGAGCAGGTCTCACGCTCCCGACGCTCGCAGACCGGCACCGACCGCTACGGCGAGCCTGTCTACGCGTGGACGACGACGACGCTCGCCGAGCGCTGCTCCTTCGACCCCGGCGGCTCGGTCGAGCCCGTCGAGGTCGGCCGCGCGCAGGTCGTCACGACCCCGCGCGCGTACTTCTGCACGCACCCGGACGTCGTCGCCGAGGACCGCCTGATCCTGCGCGGCGCCACGTACACGGTCGAGGGTGACCCGGCGCACTGGCGTGACCCGTGGGGCTCGGACGTCGGCGGGACGGTCGTCGAGCTGCGACGGGTGGAGGGCTGAGCGGTGGCGAAGACGCGCGTGCGGCTGGACTCGTCGGCGGTGTCCGCGGTGCTGTCCTCGCAGAAGGTCGCCGCGGCCGTGCACGACATCGCCGAGCGTGTCGCGGGCACAGCGCGAGCGTCGGCCCCGGTCGACTCCGGCTGGTACCGCGACTCGATCGACGTAGAGGACGACACGACGGACCGCGCCGTCTCCCGTGTGGTCGCGTCCGCCCCGCACGCGCACCTCGTCGAGGCACGCACGGGCAACCTCGCGCGGGCGCTCGGGGCTGTGGTCGGCTGATGTCCGGCATCGTGTGGCCCGACGTCGAGGCCGCGGCGATCACGTACCTGACGGCCGCGCTCGCAGCCCGCCCGGAGGCCGTGACGACGGGCGTGCGGGTGTCGCGCGCCCAGGTCGACGGCACGGCGCGTCAGGTCATCGTCCGTGACGACGGCGGCCCGCGCATCGGCGACGTCCGTGCGACCGCCCGCATCGGCGTGCGCGTCCTCGCCGCGACGTGGGCCGACTGTGCCGACCTCTCCGCGCTCGTCGTCGCGCTGATCGGCGCATGGCCCGACGGCAGGCCGGTCGTGGCCGTGCGCGCCCTGACGCGCGGCTACCCGGTGGCTGACGACTCGGGCGTGCCCGAGCGGTACCTGACCGCCGAGCTCGTGGTGCGCGGCACCACCCTGTGACCTCCCGGCGCGCGCACGCCGAGAGCAGTGATCCACACCGACAAGGAGGGGAGCCGTCATGGCTCTGGACAGCAGCAACGTGCGCGTGGCCGTGACGGGCACCCTGAGCATCGGCGGCGACGGCTTCGTCGCACCGACCGACCCGGACACGCCCCTGACCGGCGCGGACGACCTCGGCTACTTCTCCGAGGACGGCGTCACCGAGACGCGCGACCGGTCGACCAACACGATCCTCGGGTGGCAGAACGGGGACGTGCTGCGCGAGGTCGTCACCGAGGCGGGCCTCACGTACACCGGGACGATGGTCGAGACCAAGCGTGCGACCGTCGAGCTCTACTACGGCACGAAGGTCGCCGCCGACGGGTCCATCGTCATCGTCCCCGCCGAGTCCGGTGGACGCCACCCGTTCGTCCTCGACGTCATCGACGGCGCCGATTTCATCCGGGCGTACATCCCGTCCGGCGAGGTGACGGAGGTCGGCGACCAGGTCTACGCCAACGGCGAGCCGATCGGCTACGAGGTGACGATCCGGGCGTACCCGGACCCGAGCCTCGTCGACCCGGAGACCGGCAAGATCGGCGCCGCGATCAAGTGGTACTCGAACCTCGCCGTCCCGGCGCCGGACGAGTCCTCGTCCGCGTCGTCGTCGTCGTCCTCGTCCGAGGCGTAGTCCACGACCACCGCCCCCGATGCTCTGCGCGGACGTCGGGGGCGGTGCACCACCCCATCCGCGCTGACCCATCCGCGCACACGAGAGAGGGGCACGCGCATGCCCGCGCCCAAGAAGCCCGCCGACCGCAAGCCCAAGGCGGGCGCCGAGCCCGGCTCCTACGCCGCCGCCGACGGGCGGTTCACCTTCGTCGGTCTCGACGGCGAGGCGTACCGGCTGCCGCCCGCGACGGACTCGCTCGAGCGTCTCGACCTCGGCACCCTCCTCGACGCTGCGACGGGTGGTGAGGCCGGTCAGGTAATGCTCGCCGTGCAGGCGCTCGCGGTCGCGGACCTCGACGACGCGACGCGCACCGCGCTGCGCGCGCTCCCGCTGACCAGCGGCTCGGCCGTCATGGGCGCCTGGTTCTCGGCGACGAGCAAGACCGGGGTGTCGGTCCCCCAATCCTGACGCTCCTCCGGGCGGCCCGCGAGCACCCGGCTGCGTTCGCCTACGACTGGCGCGCACGGTTCGGGTGCTCGTGGGCGGACGTCCCGAGGAGCATGCCGTACTCCGAGGCGTGGCTGCTGACACAGTCGCTGCTCGGCGACCCGACCTCGCACGTCGCCGCCGCGGTCGCGGGCTGGGAGCACCCGTGGTCGTGGGAGGCTATGGCGCTGGCCGACCTGTACGACGCGACGGTCGCCGCTGCCACCGACAAGAGGCACCGGTCGCGGATCAAGAAGTACCCGCGGCCGTGGCCGGACGGCGACACGAGGCGGTACCGGCCGACGGTCTCGCAGGAACAGGTGCGTGCCGCGCTCGCGGCGCGCGGGCACTAGCCGATGTGCGCCAGGACGTAGGCGCGCACCTGCTCGGCCTCGCGTCGCGAGACGCGCGCCTCGAGCGTGTTGCCCGCGGTCACGATCGTGACCAGGTCGTTGACCATCGAGTCGCGCCGCGTCGTCACCGAGGTGACCTGCCGCATGGGGATCATCTCGATGCCCGCCCCCTTGCGCGTCTTGATCCCGGCCGGCCCGACGAGCGCGCTCATGCCCATGGTGGCGACGAGCAGCTTCGTGTTGACCCGCGCCTCGGTCTCCCACTCGACGCGGTCGGGGTAGAGCCGCAGCGTCGCGTTCTTCCCGGCGATGTGGCTCTTGAGCGTGACGTCGGGCTGCTCGGACATCTCATCTCCCTGGTCGGACGCGCCTGCGCGCGCGTGCTGACCGCAGGCTATCGGGCTCGACGACGCGACCGGGGGTGAATGTGGCCGAGGTCGGAGAGGCGTACCTGTCGATCCTGCCGAGCTTCAAGGGCGGGTCGAAGAAGATCGCCGAGCAACTCGACGGGAAGGGTGTCGGGCGGCAGGTCGGCACGGACGTCGGCTCGGGCATCTCGTCGGTCGCGAAGAAAGCGTTCGCGCCGCTCGCCGCCGCACTGTCGGTCGCCGCCGTCGGATCTTTCGTCAAGGGCGCGATCGATGCTGCGGGCGACCTTGAGCAGTCCGTCGGCGCGGTCGACTCGGTCTTTCGCGACTCGGCGGGCTCGATCCACGACTGGGCGCAGACGTCGGCCGAGGCGGTCGGCCTGTCCGCCGACGCGTACTCGTCGTCGGCGTCGGTCATCGGCGCGATGCTCACGAACTACGGCGTCGCGTCCGACAAGGTCGCGGCGTCCACGAACGACCTGATCAGGTACGGCGCTGACCTGTCCGCGATGTTCGGCGGCACGACCGAGGAGGCTGTCTCCGCGCTCGGTGCAGCCCTGCGTGGCGAGGCTGACCCGGCTGAGCGTTTCGGCCTGAGCCTGTCCAAGGCCAAGGTCGAGGCGCACATGGCCGCGACCGGGATCAAGAGCTCGACGGAGGCGACGCTCGACCTCATCAAGACGCAGATCACGGCGTCCGGCGCGATGGGGCAGTTCGCCCGCGAGGGTGACACCCTGCAGGGCGCGCAGCAGCGGCTCGCGGCCGGGTGGACCAACATCCAGGCGTCCATCGGGCAGCTCTTCCTGCCTGCCGCGGCGTCGGCTGTCGGCGCGCTGTCCGGGATGCTGCCCGCGATCCAGTCGGTGATTGACGGGCTCGGCGGGCTCAAGACGCTCCTCGTCGAGGGTGACTTCACCTCCGCGCTGTCCGACGGGCTGCACATCGAGGAGGACTCCGCTATCACGGAGTTCGTCCTGAATCTCGGCGAGGCGTTCCGCGATGCGGGCGGTGGCTTCGACGGCCTGCTCGCCGCGGCCAACGAAGCTTTCTGGTCGGTCGTCGAGTGGATGTCCACGGGCGGCATCGGCGAGATCGCGGACGCGATCCTGTCCGGTCGCGAGCGCCTCTTCTCGGCCGGCATGGAGATCTTCCCGGCGCTGCTCGACGCGGTCATGGACGCGCTGCCCGAGGTCGTCGAGTGGATCACGCAGACGATGCTCCCGCAGATCATCAGCGCGATCACGACGCTCATCCCCGCGCTCGCGACCGGTCTCACGGGCCTCGTCTCGCAGATCGCGTCGATGCTCACGACCCTGCTGCCGACGCTGCTGTCCGCCGCGACGACGCTCTTCACGTCCCTCGTCACGGCGCTGCTGACGATCCTGCCGACCGTCATCGACACGCTGCTCGGCATCCTCCCGTCGCTCATCGAGACGCTGCTGGGGATGCTCCCGACGCTGCTCGAGACGGCCCTGACGCTCTTCCTGTCGATCGTGGACGCCGTGCTGCAGGCGCTCCCGCAGATCCTCATGGCCGTGCTCGACATGCTCCCGAGCCTGATCGAGACGCTGCTCAACATGCTGCCCAGGCTGCTCGAGACCGCGATCGACCTGTTCCTGTCGCTCGTCGATGCGGTCGTCACGGTGCTGCCGGAGCTCATCACGATGCTGCTCGGCACGGTGCTGCCGAAGCTCCTCGACACCGTGCTCAACATGCTGCCCAGGCTGCTCGAGACCGCGATCGACCTGTTCCTGTCGCTCGTGACCGCGGTCGCCAAGGCGCTGCCGAAGATTCTCGCTGCGGTCGTCGGCATCCTGCCGCAGCTCGTGACCACGATCGTCGGCCTGGTCCCGAAGCTCATCCCTGCGGCGATCGAGCTGTTCCTGTCGCTCGTCGAGGGCATCGCGAAGGCACTGCCGGACATCGTCAAGGCGCTCGTCGGGATGGGACCGGACTTCATCAAGGCGCTGACCAGCATCAACCTCGCGGACGCCGGTCGTCAGATACTCGATGGATTCCTGAACGGGCTCAAGAAGGGCTTCGAGAAGGTCAAGGATTTCGTCGGTGGTATCGGCTCGTGGATCGCGGACCACAAGGGTCCGAAGCGCTATGACCTGGCGCTGCTGGTCCCCGCTGGCGGGTGGATCATGCAGGGTCTCGGCGAGGGCATCGAGGGTCAGCTCCCGGCGCTGCGCTCGTCGCTCGGCCGCGTCACCTCGGAGATCGAGGGTGGCATTGGCGCGGCGACGAGCGCGAACCTCGGCCTCGTCGGGTCGGGGCCGTCGTCGAACGCGAACGTGAGCGGCGACACCTACAACCTGTCGATCACGGTCGACCCGTCGCGCCTGCGGTCCATGGCCGAGCTCGAGGCGTGGGTGTCCGACGTGCGGCGTCTGGCGCGACAGAAGGCGGGTGTCTGAATGGCAACCTTCTACTCGTCCTGGTACTCCTACGGCGCGGGCGGCCGCTACCGGCTCGAGCTCTACATCGAGGACCCGGGTGCGACTGGCACGGCGACGTCCGTCAGCCTGACGACGCGCCTGTACCTCGAGACCGAGAACTCGCTGTCTGACTCGTCGAACACGAACTCGCTCTCGGGCGACCTGGGCTCGGCGTCCGGGTCGGCGTCGGTGTCGCACGGGTCGTCGGGTGGTCGCACGCTGCTGGTGTCGCGCACGGGCTCGGTGGCGACGGTCATCGGCTCGACGGTGCGCGTGGACGTCACGGGCAGCATCTCGGGCTACGAAGCGTTGGCGTCGCGGTCGCTGTCGGGCTACGTGACGGTCCCGGCGCGCATCGGTGTGCCCGGTCCGTCGCCTGCTCCGACGGTCTCGGCGATCACGGCGTCGACGGCGCGTGTGGCATGGACGTCCACGACGGCGCAGGCGAACGGCTCGCCGATCACATCGTGGCGTCTGCAGGTCAGCGAGTCGCCGGCATTCACGGGCAACGTCTTCGACGCTGGTGCCAGCACGCCGCAGACGGTCACGGGGCTCGACCCGATGACGACCTACTATGCGCGCGTTCGTGGCACGAACGCCGCCGGTCCGGGCGCGTACTCGCCTGCCACTTCCTTCACGACCGCCCCGGCCGCTCCTGCCGCGCCGACGTCGGTCACGGTGTCGCGCGTGTCGGACACGTCGCAGACGGTGTCATGGCAGCGCGCGGCGACGTCGACCGCCCCGTACACGGCGCAGCAGGTGCAGCGGTGGGACAACGTCACGGGCGCGTGGGCTGTGGTCGGGACGATCTCGGGCTCGTGGTCCACGACGGGCTCGCAGTCGTGGACCGACACGTCCACCCGCGCCGACCGCCGCTACCAGTACCGGCTCCGGGCGCAGAACGCCTCCGGGTGGTCGGCGGTGTCGTCGGCATCCGCGGCGATCTACACGACCCCGGCTGCTCCGACGGGAGTGTCCGCGGCCAAGTCCGGCGCGAACATCGTCGCGCGCTGGACCAACGCGGCGACCACGGCGACCGGGGCGACGATCGAGCGGCGCGCGGACGGTGGCGCGTGGGGCAACGCGGTCAACGTCGGCGCCGGGGTGACGTCGTGGACGCACACCTCGCCGTCGCCGCTGTCGACGTGGCAGTACCGGGTCCGCGCGACCGTGTCGACCCCGTCGCTCGCCTCCGCGTTCGTGCAGTCGGGCGTCGTCCAGCTCGCCGCCCCGCCGAACGCACCGAGCGGGCTCGGGCCGTCGAGCATCCGGGATGCCGACCTCGACGTGGCGTGGTCCTGGACGCACAACCCGGTCGACACGTCCGCGCAGGCGGCCTTCGAGGTGCACCACCGTGCGGCGGGTGGGTCGTCGTGGACGACGACCGGCAAGGTCGGGTCCGGGGTGTCGTCGTGGACGCTGCCCGGTGGGACGTACGCCAACGGGACCACGGTCGAGTGGCAGGTACGCACGTGGGGTGAGCACGCCGACCCGTCGCCCTGGTCTGCGACCGCGTCGTCCCCGACGTCCGCACCGCCGACGGCCCTGGTCGACACCCCGGCTGATGGTGGCACCGT